>JAEEGJ010009007.1_pt1 | contig 27074 bp, 21 predicted proteins | sample 8958761 | NCBI WGS metagenome assembly JAEEGJ01 (sample SAMN16246546, study PRJNA631951) | gut metagenome | biome: gut microbiome; feature: rumen; material: RS-attached | host: Bos | place: Iran: Karaj | collected 2018-10 | reverse complement strand
AGTTGCTTGAAGCCGGTGACGTGAGCTTCCCCTTGAACATCACCCTGATCACCGGAACTCAGCGCCTGTTCGGCTTGAAGTCCAAACTGAAATTTGGAAAGACAACGGTTACCTCGGTGGTCTCCTATCAGGAAAGTGAATCGAAAAACATCGCAGTGCAGGGAGGTGCCCAGACCAACGAGTTCAACATCAGCTGCTTGGACTATGAAGAAAACCGCCACTTCTTCTTGAGCCAGTTCTTCAGGGAGCAATACGAATCAGCATTGGCAACCCTGCCCACCGTCACCTCCAGCATCAACATCACCAAGATCGAGGTGTGGGTGACCAATACCAACTCAAGCACACAAGACACTCGTAATATTTTAGCGCTCACCGATTTGGCCGAGGGTAAGGAAGAGTGGATCTACAACAAGGAAATCTCGCCCGCCAATACGGCAACCATCTATCCCCGCAACGCAGCCAATGACATGTTGGCTCGCATCGACACCACACAAATCCGCAACATCAGTACGGTGACCAATTACATGTCGGGCGACCCCTTGCGCATCGGCAGGATGGGATATATGGCCTCTGGTCGTGATTTTGAGAAAATTGAGAACGCACGCCGTTTGAGCAACACTGAATACTCACTGAACTCCAAGTTGGGCTTCATCTCACTGAACGTCACACTGAACTCCAACCAAACGCTGGCTGTGGCATACCAATACACCATTGTTGGCAGTGATGAAGTCTATCAGGTAGGTGAATTCTCCGATCAAGGCATCGGCACTCCTAATGTATTGGTGGCCAAGCTGCTGAGAGGTACCACAGTGAACCCCTCCATGCCGATCTGGGACCTGATGATGAAGAACGTCTATAACATCAAGGCGTATCAGATCAACTCCAGCGACTTCATGCTCAACATCTTCTACACTGGCAATTCCAACAACACGCCGATGGGCTACTTCACCGAAGGTCCAGATAACGTGAAAGGCGTATCGCTGCTCCATTTACTCGGTCTCGATAACTTAACCCAGCAGAACAACCCGATCCCTGGAGGTGATGGTGTATTCGACTTCATCAATGGAGCACAGACCTCGGGCGGTACCATCAACTCCGCCAATGGCCGCATCTATTTCCCTGTGCTGGAGCCTTTCGGCAGTCAACTTCACAAGATATTCGGCGATAATATTGAGCTAGGCAACAAATACGCTTTCGATTCCCTCTATTCGATGACCAAAACCGCAGCGGAGCAATTCTCTGAGAAGAACAAATTCTCTTTGCGCGGCTATTACTCATCCCAGTCGGGCAGCGAGATCAGTTTGAATGTCATGAATGTGGCACAAGGCTCCGTAACGGTGACCGCAGGAGGCCGCACCTTGGTGGAAAATGTCGATTACACCGTCGACTACACCTTAGGCCGTGTGTCCATTATCAACGAAGGCATCTTGAACTCAGGCACCCCCATCAACATCTCGTTGGAGAGCAACTCCAGCTTCAGTGCCATGAGAAAGACCTTCCTCGGAGCACGCATTGAGCATGAGTTCAACCAAGACTTCCGTTTAGGTGGTACCGTCTTATATTTGGGAGAGAAATCCTACACTCAAAAAATCAATTATGGCGAGGAAGCCATTGCCAATACCATCTATGGGTTTGACCTCAACTACTCCACCGAGGCTCGTTGGCTCACCAACTTCATCGACTGGCTGCCCGGCATCAGCACCAAAGCGCCTTCAAGAATTCGCTTCGACGGCGAGTTTGCTCGTTTCATCCCCGGCCTATCAAAATCAGTTGCTGAAAAAGGCACTTCTTACCTCGATGACTTCGAAGGAGCCAAGTCGACCATCGACCTAAGGCTTTACAGCCAATGGCATCTGGCCAGTACCCCACAGCACCAAGCCGACCTCTTCCCTGAAGCCGTAGCCAACACCGGTCGCGCTTATGGCATGAACAGAGCTAAGATGTCATGGTACACCATTGACCACACCGTTTTCTATGATCGCGGCGCCTCCATCCGTCCAAAAAACATCACCAACGACGAGCTTTCAAGGCACAGTGTACGTCAGGTGTTGGAGACCGAAATTTTCACCAAGGACATCCCTTCAGGCACCCCGACCAATATCTCGGTGTTCAACCTTGCCTACTTCCCGAAGGATCGTGGTCCATACAACTACGATGTAGCCGGAACCCCATACTCCTCTGGTGTCGACGAGAATGGCTCGCTGAACGATCCACAGTCGCGTTGGGCAGGTATCATGCGAAGAATGGAGACCACCGACTTTGAGGCCACCAACATCGAATACATCGAATTCTGGATGATGGACCCCTTTGCTGATCCAGAGTATCAGAATAACCCAGGTAAGCTTTACATCAACTTGGGCGACATCTCTGAGGACGTACTCCGCGACGGTCGCAAATACTACGAGAACGGTATGCCTGAGACCGAAAGTGTCGTCAACGTGGATACTACCATTTGGGGACGCGTTCCCGTCATGCAAGACCTGGTGGGTGCCTTCAGCACCAACTCCGATTCTCGTCAATACCAAGATGTCGGTTTCGACGGCTTGCGCGACGCTGATGAGCGCTCCTTCTTCCAAGAATCCTACCTTAACGAGGTGAAGCAGCAGTTCGGTGAAAGCTCACTTGCCTACCAAAATGCATTCAACGACCCATCAAGCGATAACTACCATTACTTCAGATCATCTGATTGGGACGATGACGAGATTCACAGCAGCATTGTTGAAAGATACAAATACTACAGCGGTACGGAAGGCAACTCACCCTCCGACACTCAACGCACTGAATCATACACGACCAACAACACCACGTTGCCTGATGGTGAAGACATCAACTCCGACAATACCTTGAGCGAATCGGAACGCTATTATCAATACGAGATTGAACTTGACCCCACTAAGATGGAGGTGGGCAAGAACCACATCGCTGACATTTACGAAGCCACCAATATTGCTTTGGCCAACGGTCAAATCGGCACTGTGAAATGGTATCAGTTTAGAGTTCCCGTGAAGCAACCCGATAGAGTTATCGGTAATATTGAAGGCTACTCATCCATCCGCTTCATGAGAATGTTCGTCCGCGAGTTTGCAAAACCTGTCGTACTGCGTTTCGCCACCCTCGACTTGGTAAAAGGCGAATGGCGTACCTATGCTCAGAACATCCAAGCCCCTGGCGAATACATACCTAACGATATCGCCAACGGAACTACCCTTGATGTCTCAGCTGTCAACATCGAAGAAAACGGCCGTCGTTCACCCGTGCCTTACGTCATCCCGCCAGGCATCGCTCAGGAACAGATTGTTGGTACTACTGCCGTCACGAAACTCAATGAACAGTCGCTTCAGTTGACCATCCACAACCTTGTTGACGGTGACGGCCGAGCTATTTACAAGACTACTGATTTCGACCTAAGGCAGTATAAGTACCTTAAGATGTTCGTCCACGCTGAAAAAGCGAACGAGGAAGATATCCTTGAAGACCAGGATCTCACCGTGTTCCTGAGATTAGGTTCCGACTTCACGGAGAACTATTATGAATATGAAATCCCGCTTAAGATGACTCCGTGGTACACCGCTGCCACCAACAAGGAAGCCATCTGGCCTGAGATCAACAATTTCGACATTCTGTTGGAAGACCTGGTCTCCGTGAAAGAGAACCGTAACGCCGCCTTGAGCCAACCCGGCAGCAATGTGAAGTTGAACTTCATCTATGCCGAACGTTTCAAGAAAGGCACTGTCGATGGCAAGGACTATTACCATACCATCAAGGTGATCGGTAATCCTTCCATCAGTGATGTGGAAGCCATGATGGTCGGTGTTCGCAACCCCAAGCGTCAATCGCTGGGAAGCACTACTGACGACGGCGAGACCAAGAGTGTGGTGGTGTGGATCAACGAATTGCGCCTCACCGACTTGAGCAGCAAGGGAGGTTTTGCCGGCACGGGTCACTTTGAAGCCACACTGGCCGACTTGGGACGTTTTGTGATGACCGGCACCTACAGCTCTGGCGGATTCGGTGCCCTTGACAGTGACATTACCGACAACACCTTCGAAGCCAACTCCCAGTTCAGTGTCTCCACTGACCTCGAGCTCGGTAAATTCATCGAAAACACAGGCGTCAAGCTTCCATTGCACATCGACTATGGTAAGAACGTGACCACCCCGATGTACAACCCATACGACCCCGACATCAAGTTTAACGACGCCCTTGCGGCACTGCGCACAGACAAGGAGCGGGATTCGTTGACCTCCATCGTTCACAGCATGACGCAGTACAAGAACATCAACTTGATGAACGTCAGAAAAGAACGTACCGCTGGACGTCCTAAGAAAGGTGATGACAAAGGTGATAAGCAGGAAGAGAAGACCAACCCAAGAGACCCGAACAATAGAAACAAAAGCGCAGGACGTAGCGCTCCAAAAGTCCATATCTACGATATCGAGAACTTCAACCTCTCCTTCTCCTATAGTGAGACCAACCAGGAGAATCCCGACATCAACTACTTCAACACCAAGACCTACCGAGGAAGTCTCGGATATAACTTTGTAAACAATCCGAAGAACGTCGCGCCTTTCTCCAAGGCCAAGTGGGCATCAAAACCCTATCTCGCCATCATCAAGGACATCAACTTCTACTACCTCCCGAAGAGCATCTCCTTCAGCACCGACATGAACCGCTTCTATTCGGAGAAACTGATGCGTAATAAGAGTGGCGGAGAAATCATCATCAAGCCAACGGTCTCCAAGCAATGGGACTGGAATCGCAACTACCAGTTCCGTTTCGACCTCACCAAGGGATTGACGTTTGAATATTCAGCACAGGCTCAAGCATACGTGTACGAACCTGCGGGCAACCCCGACAAAGGCACCGAAGAATGGAAACTCAACCAAGACACCATCAAGAATGAGTTGAAGCATCTTGGCTCCATGTCGCAATTCCATCAGACGGTCAACGTCAACTACACCATCCCAATCAACAAGCTTCCGCTTTTGAACTGGGTCACTGCCACCGCCAGCTACCAGGGACAGTATTTCTGGACTGCCTCGGCACAATCCATTCAGGATCGCTTAGGCAACACCATCGAGAACTCCCATGCCATCCAAGGCAGTGCAAATCTTGACTTCACTAAGATTTACAACTCCATCCCTTATCTGAAGAATCTCAACCAACCAGCAAGGAACAAGAGCAACAAGAGCGGCAAAAACGAAAAAGACCAGAAGCCCAAGAAAGGTGACAAGGACGAAACCTCTGACAGCACCAATATGAAACCCAAAGTCAATTATGGCAAGATTATTCTTGACGGTTCGTTGAAGGTACTCACCATGGTTAAGAAGGTTTCGGCAACCTATTCCCGCAACGGCGGTCAGACCCTGCCCGGTTTCATAGAAGAACCTGCCTTTTTTGGCATGAACAGGAAATTCAAAGCTCCGAATTTTGGATTTGTGATCGGCTTGCCAGGCGATATCTATACTAGCGCTACCAACAACGGATGGGTGACTACGGATTCCATCCTCAGCGACCCATACATCAAGAGAAGCACGGAGACCTTTAATTATCGTGTCACTTGCGAACCTTTCGTCGGATTCAAGATCGACATTCAAGGTAACATGAATTCCGCCCAGAATTTCCAGCAGTATTTCAGATACAGCAACCTTACCGATCAGTTTGAGGTCTACACACCAACCGAAGGTGGCAACTATACATCCTCCACCCTGATGATCAAAACCGCTTTTGCCAATTCAGGAAACTACAGCGGCACCGACTCCCCCATCTTTAACCAAATGATGGAGAACCGTCATATCATCGCTGACCGTATCGCCAAGAACAATCCTCAATGGATCGAACATGTCAACCAATACATTTTCGACACTGTTGCTGGTAGTTACTTCCCAAGAGGCTATAACGCATTGTCGGCCGATGTACTTTTGTATTCGTTCTTGGCCGCTTACACAGGTAAAGATGCCAACACCATCAGCCTGACCCCGTTCACGAAGTTCCCGCTCCCGAACTGGACCGTCTCTTATAACGGTTTGACCAACATCCCTGCTATAGGCGCTATCTTCAAGACCATCAACCTTACCCACGCCTACAAGTCGACCTACACCATCAGCAACTGGGTCAGCAATGTCAATTACAATCCTAACAACACCATCCAGACGTATGAGAACTCTGACATCATCATTCCGAAATACGACCTGGGGCAAGTGGTGCTTACTGAACAGTTCATGCCTTTGATCGGTGTCGACTTAGGTTTCCAGAACAGTCTTACCTGCAACGTGCAATACAAGCAATCGCGCACGCTGACCATGAGTTTCTCCAACAACCAACTCACCGAAGTGGAAGGCAATGAAATCGTTGTCGGAGCCGGCTACAGAATCAAGAACCTGACCTTCAATATCGTTTCATTATCTGGCAACAAGAACAAGAAAACTGTCAAGAATGATTTAGTGCTGAAGTTGGACATTGGCTTCAAGAGAGACAAGACCACGCTACGCCGTGTTGACGAAAACAGCAGTCAGGTGTCGTCCGGACAAAGTAAAATGAACATCTACCTTACTGGCGACTACCAGTTCAGCAACCGCTTAAGTACACAAGTCTTCTTCAAATACGACACCAATACCCCGTTTGTATCGACTTCGTTCCCGTCTTCAACGACCTTTGGTGGTCTGACGATCAGGTTCAACCTCGCACAATAATTTTTTTGGTAAAAGTGTGAAGCACATGTTTAATTTATGTAATTTTGGCAACGAAAAACATTAACATTTTAACTCATAATAAAATGAATATTCCATCAAATCTGAAGTACACCCAAGACGATGAGTGGATCCGTCTGGAAGGCGAATTCGGCTACATCGGCATCACTGATTATGCACAACACGAATTAGGTGACATCACCTTCGTTGACATCGATCCCGACCTCGTGGGCGAGACCCTCAATGCTGAGGAAGAATTCGGTGCCGTCGAAGCTGTGAAGACCACTGCCGAACTGACGATGCCCGTCGCCGGTGAAGTTGTTGAAGTCAACGAAACCTTGGCTGACGAAGAAAACGCCAAGTTGGTCAACACCGATCCTTACGGTGAGGGCTGGATGCTGAAAATCAAAGTGAGCAATGTCGCTGATGTGAACAACCTCCTCGACGCTGCCGCTTACGAAGCAAAGATCAAGTAATCATCCCTTTGGACCGATTCACTAGAAATAGTTACCCGGGAGTCTTCTGCGCAGTAGTGATCCTGCTGCTGACAGGGCTTCCGGGTTCTTATTTTCCAAGGGTGAAGCCTGTGATCGGATTGGACAAAGTCGTCCATCTGATCATGTATATGGGCTTCGCATACGTCACGCTATGGGGTTACCGCAAACCCTATCAAGAAAACGGAAAAGCCTACCGCAAAAAGGCACTCTGGCTCGTGCTCGCCATCAGCATAGCCTTCGGAGCACTCACTGAAATCATGCAGGAAACCTTAGTTCCATCACGTACAGGCAGCGTTTACGACTGGATCGCCGACACCTTGGGAAGCTTACTGGGAGTGGCAATTTACTATTTTTTGCACCGAAGCAGAAATAATTTGCAAAATCAATCGTTTTGTAAATAAATAATTAGTAATTTCGCATCGGAAAAACTTTGCGAATATTATAAACAACTATAACCATGGAAGAAAAAAAATCACCTAAAGCGAATCTTGAGAACAAAAAGTTGATGTTCATTCAGATAGGCTTGATCATTAGCTTGATTTTGGCTTGGGTCGTATTTGAAATCAAGAGCTACGACAAGCGCGAACTCGCCGACATCGGCAGAACCGTCGAAATCGTGGAAGAAGAAATGGTGGAAATCACCAAGCAGGAACAAAAACCACAGCCTGTGGAAGTTCCAAAGCAGACCACCCAAATCCAAGTCGTGGAAGATGACGTAGAGGTTGACGACGTGGAAATCAACGCTGAAGTTGACCAGAACGAAGTCATCGAAGAGTATGTCGCTCCTGAAGTTGAAGAAGAAGAAGTCGTTGAGGCTGAGATCTTCACCATCGTGGAAGAGATGCCTGAGTTCCCTGGCGGTATGGCTAAACTTGCCGACTACCTGGCTAAGAACATCAAGTATCCTCAGATGGCTCGTGAATCAGGTATCCAAGGCCGTGTGTTCGTTAACTTCGTTATCGAGACCGACGGCTCCGTGTCAAAAGTCAATGTGATGCGTTCACTCGGTGGCGGCTGCGACGAAGAAGCTATGCGCGTTGTGAAAGCCATGCCGAAGTGGAAACCTGGCAAGCAGCGTGGCAAACCGGTGCGTGTGAGCTACATCCTGCCCGTCAACTTCAAGCTGCAATAAACTTAAGGTAAAACTTAACGGAAATGGTCGAAGACTAACTTCGCCTTTGCCGGACCAATCAAGGAAGTCAAGCTCTCGAGCGAGGCTTCCTTGATTGCTTTTACGGACTTCAGTTCCAGCAAAAGTTTCTCGGCCGTTGATTTGCCAATACCCTTGATATCGGCCAACTCAGAGTGCATGAAACCCTTCTCGAACTTCTTGCGGTGATGTGTGATGGCAAAGCGGTGCACCTCGTCCTGCATAAACGTCATTAGCCTGAAGATCTCCGAGTCAGGCTTAATGCCGACTACCTTTGGCGGGAAGCCATAAAGCAACTCACGGGTGCGATGCCTATCATCTTTAACCAAGCCTGCGATGGCAATATCCACATGGAGTTCATCCTCAACCACCTGACGCACCACTTCCATCTGACCTTTGCCACCGTCGGTGACGATCAAGTTGGGTAATGGCTTCTCCTCCTCCAACAGCCTTGAGTAACGGCGACGCACTACCTCTTTCATCGAGGCATAGTCGTCGGCACCTACCACTGTCTTGATATTGAAATGCCGATAAGCGCTCTTGTTGGGCTTGCCATTGACAAACTGCACCATGGCAGCCACAGGATAGTCGCCCTGAAAATTGGAATTATCGAAACACTCTATGATTTCAGGCACTACTGGGAGATGTAACATATCCTTAAGCTGGTTCAGTACCCGCTTCTGATGTCGTTCAGGATCGACCAAGGTACGCTGTTTCTCCACATCCATGCGGTATTGTAAGGCGTTGCGACGCGAGAGTTCCAACAGCTTCAGCTTGTCGCCACGCTGCGGTACTGTCACGGTCACCTCGCCCAAGTCAAAGTCAAGTTTTAAGGGCAACACCACCTCTTGTGAGCGGCTCTCGAACTGTTGACGCAAATCAGTGACTGCCAACGAGAGCAGCTCTTCAGCCGTCTCATCGAGCTTGCGCTTGATTTCAACCGTATGCGACTGCACCACGGCACCCTCCACCACTTTCATGTAATTCACATAGAACAGGCTTTCGGCATCCACATACGAGAACACATCCACGTTGTGAATGGTAGAGCTAACCACGGTAGAGCGGCTGCGGTAATTCTCCAAGAGCTCATATTTCTCTTTGATCAGTTGAGCCTCTTCGAACTCTAATCGAGAGGCGTGATCCATCATCTGTGTTTTCAGGTCTTTTAATACGCTTTGCAGGTTGCCCCTGATGATTTCCTTTACCTCGCGGATCATTTGTTGGTAGTCCTCACGGGAGACGTTGCCCACGCACGGGCCAGCGCACTTATGGATATGATAGTCGAGGCACACACGGTACTTGCCTTTCTCGATATTGGCCTCCGTCAAGGTGGTCTTGCAGGAACGGATCTGATAGATCTGCGTCAGAAGGTCGAGCAGCACATGGGCAGTGCGCACTGATGGATAAGGGCCAAAATAGTCCGATCCGTCGTTCACCTTCTTTCGGGTAAGAAACACACGCGGAAACGGTTCGTTTTTGACGCAGATCCAAGGATAGGTCTTGTCGTCCTTGAGCATGATGTTATACCGCGGCTTGTACTGCTTGATGAGATTGTTCTCCAGCAGCAAGGCCTCCGACTCCGACTCCACCACGATGAACTTGATGTCGGCAATTCGGCTCACCAGCACACGTGTCTTGCCCGTCTGTTCCTTGTTGAAATAGCTTGAAACACGGCGTTTGAGATTCTTCGCCTTACCCACATAAATCAGCGTACCGTCTTTGTCGAAATAACGGTAAACCCCAGGCTTATTTGGGATTGTGGACAATATGGGTTTCAGGTCATCTCTCACCTCTCAACTTTTACCTTTCACCTTTAAAATGGTCCCATCCCTGGGCTTTCAGCGGGATAACGTGATTATCAGGTGTGACAAGTTCAGCGATGCCTTTATCGGCGGTCATGTAGCCGATCACGGTGACGTCTTGGCTCATCTGTTGAATCTTCTCATAGTCCTTTTGGTCGACGGTAAAGAGCAACTCATAGTCCTCTCCCCCATTCAAGGCCGCCACGCTGGGCACAATCTGGAAGTCCTTGGCGAGTTTCGAGGTAGTCGGATCGAGCGGTATCTTGTTCTCGTAGAGTTGGCAACCCACGCCCGACTCCTTGCAGAGATGCAGGATCTCGGATGCCAATCCATCGGAAATATCAATCATCGAAGTCGGCTTGATGCCGAGCTCTTTCAGACGAGCCACCACATCCTTACGGGCTTCAGGCTTCAGCTGACGTTCCAGCACGTAATCGAAGCCTTGCAACTGAGGCTGCATATTGGGGTTGGCCAAGTATTCGGCCTTCTCTCTTTCAAGAATCAGCAGGCCCATGTAGGCGCCGCCGAGGTCGCCACTCACACAAAGCAAGTCGTTGGGTTTGGCGCCACTGCGATATACCACATCCTCTTCTTTGGCCTGACCGATGACGGTGATGGAGATCACCAATCCCGAGCGGCTTGAGGTGGTGTCGCCACCTACGAGGTCCACATTATAGGCCTCGCAGGCCAAGCGGATGCCGGCATAAAGCTCGTCCAAAGCCTCCACTGAATAACGATTGGAGATGCCCAAGCCCACCACGATCTGAGTCGGGGTGCCGTTCATGGCGTAGATATCGGAGAAATTGACCACGGCAGCCTTATAACCCAGGTGTTTCAGTGGCGTATAGGTCATGTCGAAATGTACGCCTTCCACCAACAGGTCAACGGAGACCAAGGTGCGGTAGCCCTCATGGTTGATGACGGCGGCATCGTCGCCAATGCCTTTCAAGCTGGAGGCGTTCCGCAGCGGGAAATCCTGCGTCATCTGGTCAATCAATCCGAATTCGCCGAGCTCATCAAGCTCAGTGCGGGTGTTTTCATTGTTTTCTTCCATATTTTATATTGATTTTATTGCTTAATACGATCAAACCTACCGTCAAGACAAGGCTAAGCAGCAACAGCCAGATGTTAGAGGTCTCTCCAAAATGCTCATAATCCACGTTGGTTAAGCCTTTGTGCTCCAAATAGCCTACCACCACTGCCGCTCCGTTGTTGACGAAGTGCATCAAGATGCTGGTCCACAAGGAGCCTGAATAATAAAACATGTAGCCCAAGATCATGCCCAGGAACATGCGAGGCAGGAAGCCGTAGAACTGGAGGTGGATGAACGAGAAAATGAAAGCAGAGATCAGCACTGCCACATGAACGTTTTTGATCCTCTTGGTCAAAGATTGCTGCAACATACCTCTGAAGGTCAGCTCCTCGCCAATAGCGGGAATCAGGGCAATCACCAGCAGATTAACCAACAAACCGCCGATGGTGTCCACCTGAAGCATACGCTCCGTGAAGTCAGCAGCGGTTTCTTCCATCTGCTTCAGCATGGCTTCAAGCGCTTCGAACATGGAACCGAAATCCATCTTTTCGTTCCATGATGTCAGCAGGTTGGTCAAAGGCAGGGAAACGAACATCAATGCCACACCGATGAGTAGCATCCAAGCTGAGTTGTATTTGCGGAAGCCTATCTCACGTATGGGTTGACTTCGGGTGAAGGCGTATAAGATCAACGGCGGAGCAATGAAAATCAAGGCCGAGCTGATGGCCTGACCTAGTTTCAGTTTGTCAATATTGTTGCCCACAGCCAAGAAGAAGGAGATCGCCCCACCAATGAGGGAACAGACCAACAGCGCTATCAGGTAGATAAACACCCGAAACCCTGTGGATTCCTTCATATTTTTCTTAAACTCGTCCATAACATACGTCTTTTAACATGCAAAAGTACTATTTTTGCAGCAAATATGCCCATGTATAAAATCGCCAACATAGAATTTGACCACTATCCTTTGCTGTTAGCGCCGATGGAGGACGTCTCCGACCCGCCGTTTCGCCATGTGTGCAAGCTGTTTGGCGCTGATTTGGTATATTCGGAGTTCATCTCGTCTGATGGCTTGATTCGCGACAGCGTGAAGAGCATCAAAAAGTTGGATTTCGATGAATTCGAGCGGCCTTTTGGCGTTCAGATCTTTGGCAACGCCGTGGAACCTATGGTGGAGGCTGCTAAATATGCTGAGACTGCCCATCCTGACTTGATCGACATCAACTTTGGATGCCCAGTGAAAAAGGTGGCTTCAAAGGGTGCTGGCTCCGGCATCATGAACGACATTCCGAAGATGGCGGCCATCACCGAGGCGGTAGTGAAAGCCGTCAACATCCCTGTGACGGTGAAGACCCGACTGGGTTATGATGACGAGCACCGTGAGATCGTCGACATTGCCGAGCGTTTGCAGGACGTGGGCATCGCCGCTTTGACCATCCACGGACGGCTTCGCACCACCAAATACAGTGAGCCTGCTGACTGGACCTTGATCGGCGAGGTGAAGAACAACCCGAGGATGCACATCCCGATCATTGGTAACGGTGATGTGGTCGATGGCCCTTCGGCAAAGCATTTCAAAGACACCTATTGTGTCGACGGCTTGATGATTGGTCGTGCCACTTATGGCAATCCATGGATCTTTAGGGAGATCAGGCATTATCTTGACACTGGAGAGGAGCTACCCAAGCCCGACCTTCAAGAGAGGATAAGGATTGCCAAGATACAGCTGGAACGTTCTGTGGAATGGAAAGGCGAGCATGTCGCCGTGATGGAGATCCGCAAGCATTGGGGCTGTTATTTCAAGGGGCTTCCGAATTTCAAACCGTTCAAGATCAAGTTGATGGAGGCAAAAACCGCCAGTGAGGTGAAAGAAATCTTGGAAGATATTGAAACAAAGTACTAGTCGTTCCAAAAAAAAGTGTACTTTTGCAACGCAATCCCGCAAGGGCGTTGCGGTCCCATAGCGCAGTTGGTTAGAGCAACTGACTCATAATCAGTAGGTCCTAGGTTCAAGCCCTAGTGGGACCACGGAAAACAAAAAAAGGATGCCTTTCGGCATCCTTTTTTGTTGAGCTTAGCTCAATTTAGTTCTCGAGCGCGCTGCCTTTGAGCGTGGTGTAGTTGATACGGAATGCACCAACTTTACGGAGCTCTTGCTTCACGTCGGTGACAACACCCATACGGGTCTCTTTGTGCACCTTGAGAGCGGTGGTCAGCAGCGGACGGTCGGCCTCGTTGCGGGCTTCACGTTCTTGGAGCACCCAGTCCGGAATATCTTCTGGACGGGCGAACTGGTCGTTCAGCTGGATACGTGACTCGGTACCGAGTTTTGGATCACGCGGAGGGCCGATGTAGATGGAGCTTACCAAAGCTTTCTTCTCGAGCTTGGCGATTTCCGTTGCCTTTGGAAGGGCGGTCTTCACCTTGAGTTCGACGTCACGCATGGAGGTGGTGATCATAAAGAAGAAGATCAACATGTAAACGATATCCGGCAGTGACGAGGTGCTCACTTGTGGCACTTCCTTTTTACCTGATTTTTTAAATTTACCCATAGTTTATTCCTCCTTTATTATTTAACCACTTCGACGGGTTCAGCCTCACTGACACGAACAGGAACTGCTTCGCCGATTGCTTTGGTTTGATCTTCGTTAAGCTGGTCGAGATGTTTGTGGAAGTGTTTCCAAGCCATCTCTTCCTTCAGTTCGTTGAAGGCGCGTGCCAGCTCATTCTGCACACTGATATACATAGCATACGATGTACCACGGTCGTTCTGCAGTGAGATAACGCCTTTTGACATCATGATTTCGCCGAGGAGCTCAATTTGTTTGGGTTCCACTTCAGGAGCGGTTTCATCGCCTGGACGTGGGGTCATGAAGTTCTTAGCGTCATCCTTCAGCAGGGAGATGTCCGAAGGACGGCCGTTGACCATCAGCTTGTTATTCTTGTTAATCAAAACATTCATCACGTTTCTTTCCTTAACCTTGACGTCATCGTCATTTTGCTCCACTGGAGGGGGCAGACGACGGGTGATACCGTAGTCCACGTCCATGGAGGTGGTCATCAGGAAGAAACACAATAGCAAGAATGCTATGTCAGCCTGCGAACTAGAATTGATTTCTGGGGTTTTCTTGGCCATGATGAAGTGTTTTTATTTACCTGATCTGATAACTGAATAGAGAATAGTGATAATGCTAACTCCAAGTGTTACATAGAAGAAATTAAGGCCCCATTCGACCAATCCGTGGGTTTTGCCTGAATAGACATGTTCACCCGTAGCGTATTCGACGCCGAAGCTGCCTTTTGCCATTAGGAATGCTACAACTGCAATAACAACGATGGCACATACCGCAACAAGGATCTTTTTAATGTTCACGCCCTTCACCACAGCGGCGACAATGGCTGAAAACAGTGCGGCAACAATGCCAAGAACAATCAAGATGTAGCCCCAATTCAGGATCAAATTGGTGCGGCCGTCATTGCCGAGATCCAGGTAGAAGAACACTGCCAGGACGACGGTGATGAGAGTCAGCGCGCCAAAGACCCACTTTCCGATGTTTGAAAGCTTACCGTTCATGATTATTGTTGATTATTTTTTGTTGTATTTAACGAGGATATCCATGAAGCTGATGGAAGCATTTTCCATGTCGCTTGTGATCTTTTCGATTTTAGATGCGATGAAGTTGAAGAAAATCTGAAGGATGATAGCTGCGATCAGACCGAACACGGTGGTCAACAGAGCGACCTTCATACCTGATGCAACGACGGTTGGGCTCATGTCACCAGCAGCGGCGATAGCGTCGAAAGCGCTGATCATACCGATAACGGTACCCATGAATCCGAACATAGGAGCCAAGCTGATGCAGAGGCCTACCCAGCTCAAACCGCTTTCAAGCTTACCAGCGGCAACAGCACCGTAAGAAACGAGTGACTTTTCAACCTCTTCGAGGGTCTGACCATCCTGATAACGGATGAGGCCTTGGGTGAAGATGCTGGCCACAGGACCGCGGGTGTCCTTGCAGAGTTGCTTTGCACCTTCCACATCACCGGCTTTCATCTTCTCTTCGATGCCAGCAAGGAGCTTGGTGGAGTTGGCGTCAGCCATGGTCAGATAGATGATTCTCTCGATGGAGATAGCCATACCGAGGAGCAGGATGACCAACACGATGCCCATGAAGCCAGGGCCGCCATCGATGAATTGTTTCTTGATCACCTCACGGAAAGTGGTAGGAGCTTCAGCGGGGGTGAGATCTGTGGTAGCAGCCTCTTCAACTGCAGGAGCTACGGTTTCAGCAACCTGTTCGGTAGCTGCTTCTTCTGGTTGAGCTTGCTCTTCTTGAGCAAAGAGATTGCTGATTCCAAATGTCATAAAACCAACAATCGTGAGTAAAGCAATTAATTTTTTCATGATTTAGTTTAATGTTGTGTTTGCAATAATTTTCTGTTCAGTCTGCGGAGAGAGCGGGATTCGAACCCGCGGTACCCTTTTGGAGTACACACACTTTCCAGGCGTGCTCCTTAAACCACTCGGACATCTCTCCAAATAATTCGTTGCGAAATTACACAAAAATTCGTTTGAAACACCAATACGGAGGTATTTTTTTTGCAAACAAACTATTTTGTCATCTCGCCTCGAATGGAAACACCCAGTAATTCAATCACTTTCTCTTTCGACAGTCCCTCACCCATTAGGTACATCAATTTGGCGACGGCAGCCTCTGCGGTAAGGTCGTAGCCGCTCACCACACCGATACGTGCCATGTCGAGACTGGTCTCGTAACGGCCCATTTCCACAGAGCCGCCTTTGCACTGGGTGATGTTGAGGATGATCAACCCTCGGTCGATGGCTTCCTTCAAAGCATCAAGGAACCAAGGAGCGGTAGTGGCGTTACCTGAGCCAAAGGTCTCCAGCACTATGGCTTTCAAGCCCGGAGTACGCAAGGCATGACGGACAAATTCTTCGGAGATACCTGGGAAAAGCTTTAAGATGCCCACATTGCGATCCATCTCGGTATGCACCTTCAGCTTCTTGAAGTTGGGTTTCAAGATGCGGTCGGTATTGTATTTGATATGCACGCCCACCTCAGCCAGACCGGGATAGTTGGTAGAAGCGAAAGCGTTGAAGTTCTCCGCATTGAACTTGGTGGTACGGTTGCCACGCAGCAACTGATCCTGGAAAAAGATGCACACCTCGGGCACCATGGCGGTGTCGTCCTCTTTAGCGGCGGCAATCTCAATGGCGGCGAGGAAGTTCTCGCGTCCGTCGGTACGCACCACCCCCATCGGTAGCTGTGATCCCGTCAGTACCACAGGCTTGTTGAGGTTCTCCAGCATGAAGCTCAGCGCCGAAGCCGTATAGGCCATGGTATCGGAGCCATGAAGCACCACAAAACCGTCGTATTGCTCGTAGTTCTCAGCAATCTTTGTAGCCAACCTTGCCCAAAAGTCGGGTGACATGTTAGACGAATCAATCAATGGATCAAAGCTGTAGAAGTCAATCTGATAGCCGAAGTTCTGCAGCACAGGCAGGTGCTTGTAGATGTTGTCGAAATCAAAAGGCACCAAGGCTCCCGTCTTGGGATCCTGCATCATGCCGATAGTTCCTCCCGTGTAAAGCACGAGGATGGAAGTTTCTTCTTTCTGGGTCATATCTTAAATAGTGATTTTACGTTGTTTGTGGTTGTTTCAGCCAATTCTTCCAATGGTATCTGATAGATTTCAGCGATTCTTTTAGCCGTATCCGCCATAAAAGCCGGTTCGTTGCGCTTGCCACGATGCGGCACTGGCGACAGATACGGTGCATCGGTCTCTAAAACGATGCGATCAAGCGGAATATTGCACAAAAAGTTCTTTACCTCACAATTCTTATAAGTAGTCACGCCGCCCAAGCCGAGATGGAAGCCTAAATCGAGATAAACTTGAGCCTCTTCCTCGCTTCCCGTAAAGCAGTGCATCACGCCATGCAAGCCGCCATCCTGGTGTTTCTCCAGGATCCTCGCCATAAAGCTGAAGGCATTGCGGCAGTGGATGGAGAGCGGCAGATGGAGCTGTTTGGCCCAACCCAATTGGGTTTCAAAGGCGTCGAGCTGCTCGTGTTCGAAGGTCGCATCCCAGTAAAAATCGAGGCCAATTTCGCCCACACCTATATATATATTGCGATCCAACTCCCTCTCCATCAAGGCCAATACTGACTTGTAATCTTCCTTCACCTCCTCGGGCTGTAGGCCCATCATCACGCGGGTGCAGTCGGGAAACAGTTCATGCGTCTCCAGCATCGGTTGGATGGTTGAGGCATCCACGTTAGGCATCAGCATCATGCCCACACCAGCCTCCAAGGCACGCTGCACCGCCGCCTCACGGTCAAGGTCGAAGGCAGGGTCGTAGATGTGGGTATGGGTGTCGATGAGAGTCATGGGAGAGATAAGAGATAAAAGATAATAGATAAAAGTTAATAGAGGAAATTATCGTAGGGGTAACGGATGGCGTGCATGTCTTTGATTTCCTTATAAAGCAAATCACGGAATTCCTGATAGTTATCACGGTTTTTGGCAGAGATGAAGATGCAATTATCATTCATCTTGGCCATCCAGGTCTGCTTGAGCTCATCGTAGGAAACATTCCGTTTGGTGGCTGGCGTAAGGTCATCAGGGTCTTTTTCCTCCCAAGTATAGGCATCGGTCTTGTTGAAGACAACAATGGTCTTCTTATCAGCACAGCCCAACTCAGAAAGCGTTTGGTTGACCACTTCCATCTGTGACTCGAAGTCAGGATGAGAGATATCTACCACATGCAGCAGGATATCGGATTCGCGCACCTCATCCAAAGTCGACTTGAACGATTCCACCAGATGATGCGGCAGCTTACGGATGAAGCCGACGGTATCGGAAAGCAGGAAAGGAAGGTTCTCCACCACCACCTTACGTACCGTAGTATCGAGGGTAGCAAAGAGTTTGTTCTCGGTATAGACCTCCGATTTGCTCAGCAGGTTCATGATGGTCGACTTGCCTACGTTGGTATAGCCCACCAGTGCCACACGAACGAGCTTGCCGCGGTTTTTACGCTGCACGGTCTTCTGCATGTCGATCTCCTTGAGCTTTTCCTTCAAAGCAGAGATTCGGTCCAAGATCAAACGGCGGTCGGTCTCGATTTGGGTTTCACCGGGACCACGCATGCCGATACCACCACGTTGGCGCTCCAAGTGCGTCCACATACGGGTCAGTCGGGGCAACAGGTATTGGTATTGCGCCAGTTCCACTTGAGCTTTGGCGTGTGCCGTATGGGCGTTGGAGGCAAAGATATCCAAGATGAGGCTGGTGCGGTCGAGCACACGACATTCCAGTGCTTGTTCCATGTTACGGGCTTGGGTGGCGCTCAGCTCATCGTCGATGACGGCGATCTCAATGTTCTCCGCCTTGATGTATTGATGGATCTCCTCCAGCTTACCTGAGCCAAGATAGCTCACGCTTGACGGATGATCCATGGCTTGCACGAAACGTGCCACTGGCACGCCACCGGCCGTTTCCAATAGGAAAGCCAACTCGTCGAGATACTCTTCGGTACGTTCACGGCTTTGCTTCTTGGAAGCCACGGCAATCAGCACCGCCCTCTCGGGAATCTTTTCGTATGTGATAAAATCGCCCATCAGTATTTTCTAAAACCAATGATTTGACGGACTTCGTTCAGCGTCTTGGCAGCGTTCTCGCGAGCCTTTTCGGCGCCGAGGCGGGCGATACGGTCGAGACGTTCTTGATCGGATGAGAACTCCTGGATGCGCTCACGGATGGGGTTCAAGGTCTTCACCATGTCCTCGGCGAGTTGTTTCTTCATATCGCCATAGCGCAAAGTGCAGTCGTTCCACTTCTCGTCAAAGTATTGCACCGTTTCAGGTTCGCTAACGATCTTCATCATGGTGAAGAGGTTCTGGATGACCTCCGGCTTGGGGCTGTTAGGCTCCTGAGGGCCGTTGTCGGTGACAGCGCGCATCACTTTTTTACGCACGGTCTTTTCATCCTCGAACAGGTAGATGCAGTTGCCATCGCTCTTACCCATCTTGCCTGATCCGTCCAAGCCCGGCACCTTGATGGCGTCGCCGCCGAAGTAGTAGTTCTGCGGTTCTGGGAAGAACTCCACGCCATAGATATTGTTGAAGCGGCGGGCGCATTTGCGGGCCATCTCCATGTTCTGTTCCTGGTCCTTGCCCACAGGTACCCACTTGGCGCGATGCTGCAGGATGTCGGCAGCCATCAAGGTTGGATAGGTGAACAGTCCAGCATTGACGTTATCAGGTTGTTGGCGTGCCTTCTCTTTGAAGGTGGTGACACGGCCCAACTCGCCGATATAGGCGTTCATATTGAAATACAGATAAAGCTCGATGGTCTCGGGCACATCGCTTTGGATGTAGATCGTAGCCTTTTCGGGATCGATGCCGCAGGCCAGGTATTCAGCCAGGATGGTGCGAGCTGATCGCTGTATGTTTTCGGGTTTAGGATGCGTGGTAAGCGAGTGCCAGTCGGCGATGAAGAAGTAGCAGTTATATTCCTCCTGCATCTTCACGAAGCTACGGACGGCGCCGTAATAGTTACCTAAATGGAGATTACCCGTAGGTCTTATACCGCTTAAAACGATGTCTTTATTCATAGGTCTGATAATTTGGCGCAAAGATAAAAAAAAGCCCGCTATTTCGAGCGGGCTTTCGAGTTTTTTACCAATCAGGCGATCAGATCTTGATGTTCTCGCCTTTGGCGTTAAGGAAGTTGTACTGAAGCATGTGGAAGTCGTCAACGGTCTCGACCTTGAAGGACTTACCGTATTTCTTCATCCACTTGCGTCTGATCGAAAACCAGCCTTTGGTGAGGTAGGCGCCGATGAAGGGGTGCACCTGCAGTGTGATGTGGTTCTCATTTTGATCCTGCATCAGGTACTTGAGGTTGTTTTCGATTTCGTCAATGTAAAGGATGGCAGGGCGGATCTTGCCTTCGCCGTCGCACACGGGGCATTTTTCCTGCACTTGTACTTCCGTGGCGGGACGGACGCGTTGGCGGGTGATTTGGATGAGGCCGAACTTGGTGGCGGGGAGGATGGTGTGCTTGGCACGGTCGAGTGCCATTTCCTGGCAGAGCACGTCGAAGAGCTCCTTACGGTGTGCTGCTTCCCGCATGTCGATGAAGTCGACGATGATGATGCCTCCCATATCACGCAAACGCAGCTGACGGGCAATTTCCTTAGCCGCTTCTATGTTGACCAGAAGGGCGTTTTCTTCCTGAGTGTTTTCCTTATTGACGCGGTGGCCGCTGTTGACGTCGATGACGTGCATGGCCTCGGTGTGTTCAATGATGAGGTAAACACCGTTTCTGATGGTGACCACCTTGCCGAAGAGTCCCTTGATTTGGCGGGACACGCCGAAATTGTCGAAAATGGAGTCCTTGCCCTTGTAGAGCTTGACGATTTCGGTCTTCTGGGGTGCGATGGTCTGGATGTAACTCCGAATTTCTTCATAAAGCGATTCGTCGTTCACATGAATGTTGTTGAACGACTCGTTCAATAAATCGCGCAGCATGACCATGGTCTGATCTTGTTCGCTGACCATGCGGCCGGCGGCGGTCATCTTGGTCATCTCGCTGATGCAGCGTTCCCATTTCTCAACGAGGGTCTTGAGATCCGCGTCGAGGTCGGCCACTTTCTTGTTTTCGGCCACGGTACGGATGATGACGCCGTAGTTGGCGGGTTTGATGCTCTGGATCAGGCGTTTCAGACGGCTTCGCTCTTCGCCGCTGCGGATTTTTTGGGATACCGAAATGCGATTCGAGAACGGCACAAGAACGAGGTAGCGTCCGGCAAAGGAGATCTCTGCAGAGATGCGCGGGCCCTTTGTGGAGATGGGTTCCTTGGCAATCTGCACGGGAATGAGGTCGCCAGCGGTCAGCATGTTGCCGATCTTGCCGGTCTTTTCGATGTCGGGCTCCAGCTTGAGCTTCTCCATCGTCACCTCGCCCTCTGGGGCCGTGGCGAGCATGTTCTTGAACTTAAGTAGGGAACGGAACTGCGGACCGAGATCCAGATAATGCAAGAAGGCCTCCTTTTCGTAGCCCACGTCGACGAAAGCGGCGTTCAGGCCTGGCAGGATCTTCTTCACCCGTCCCAAATAAACGTCTCCAACCGCAAACTGGTTGTTGATTTTCTCTTTGTGAAGTTCGACAAGTATCTTGTCCTCCAACAGAGCGATGTCAACCTCCGAAGCGTGAGCGTTGACGACCAGCTCACGTTCCACCGTCTTGACTTTGATTTCTTGCTGTTCTTCAGCCATTTTCAGTGTTTCTTAGAGGTTAACTTAGGTACTTTACTAAAAACAATAACACAACATTGTATTGATTTCAAGATGCAATGCTGTGTTATCAGAATTCTACGACTTCTTCAAGAAGAAAGATTATTTCTTCTTGTGTCTGTCCTTTCTCAAGCGTTTTTTGCGCTTGTGCGTTGACATCTTATGTCTCTTGTGTTTCTTTCCGTTTGGCATAATATAAGTATTTTAAGTATAATGATTGATTACTTAACTGCGTTCATGAAAGTCTTAGCAGGCTTGAAAGCCGGGATGTTATGAGCGGGGATGGTAATGGCAACGTTTTTGGAGATATTTCTACCTGTTTTTTCTGCGCGGGTCTTGATAATGAAACTTCCGAAACCTCTGAGGTAAACATTCTCGCCCTTGGCCATTGAAGCCTTCACTGCTTCCATAAAGCTTTCCACAACGGTTTGCACAGCGCCCTTCTCAATGCCGGTTTTACCAGCAATTTCAGCTACGATTTCTGCTTTGGTCATTTCTTTTCTAATTTTTAAATGGTTATTGTTACGATTGTATTAAATTTGCGGCAAAGGTACGAACAATTTTTATAACCACATAAAAGAATTTTATTTTTTTTCTTCTAAACGGCTATAAATAAACATCTTCAAGGAAGTAATGACCGAGATACAAGCAACATTGGCACATTGGTATGAAGCCCATAAGAGGGAACTCCCCTGGCGTAGCGATCCTACTCCTTATTATGTATGGCTATCAGAGATTATATTGCAGCAAACACGTGTAAATCAAGGATTTGACTATTTTGTCCGTTTCGTTGAACGATGGCCTACATTAGCTGATCTCGCCCAAGCTTCCGAAGAAGAAGTGCTGAAGATGTGGCAGGGGTTAGGCTACTACTCCAGGGCAAGAAACCTGCACAAATGTGCCCGACAGGTGGTGGAGCTTTATAGAGGTGAGTTCCCTGCCGACTTCGAGAAACTGAAGAAACTGCAAGGCATCGGCAACTACACCGCCGCAGCCATCGCTTCCATAGCATTCAACCTCCCCTACGCCGTGGTCGACGGTAACGTGTACCGCGTACTATCCAGACTTTACGACATTGACACACCTATTAATACAGACCAAGGCACCAAGCTTTTTGCCGACTTAGCTTTATCACTCCTCGACCGCGAAAGCCCAGGCCGTCACAACCAGGCCATGATGGAGTTCGGTGCCCTCCAATGCGTTCCCAAGAACCCCGACTGCCTCCAATGTCCACTGCAAAGCCATTGCCTCGCCTTTGCCAATAGAACCGTCGACGAGCGACCCCAAAAAGAGAAAAAACTCAAGATCAAAACGAGGTATTTCCATTACTTGGTTATTAGAACTCCCGACAACAGTGTCTACCTCCATAAACGCTCATCAAAAGACATCTGGCAAAACCTCTACGATTTCCCCTGCGTTGAGAGCGAAAGTGCGCTAACTCTGGACGAAATCACCGCCTCCGATTACTTTAAAAGCCTGAGCCTCAATGAGAAATATATCATTAGCCGCATCTCGCCTCAATATGTGCATAAACTGACACATCAGACCATTTTTGCCATTTTCGTTGAAATAAAAATTTCATTTTTTTTAGCCAAAATCCAAAAAAATGATATACTTTTGGCGCTCGAAAATGAATTAGGAACGTACCCGGTTCCGAAGCTCATAGACAACTATTTACACAACACAAACTAACAATCTACAAAATGGCAAGCTTAAACAAAGTCATCCTCATTGGTCGTCTCGGGAAGGACCCGGAGATCACCACATTTGAAAGTGGAAACCGAAAAATGTCAGTAACCATGGCTACCACGGAACGCTATCGCGACCGTGACAACAACTGGGTGGACCAGACCGAATGGCACAACTTGGTCGCCTGGGGTAACCTGGCCAACGACATCGCTGACAAACGCCGCAACTACGCGAAGGGTGACATGATGTATGCGGAGGGTCGTCTGCGCTCCCGCCAATACACCGACAATCAAGGAATCAACCGAACCGTTACCGAAATTCAAGTCGACAAACTGATGCAACTGGTCGCAGCCAGACCTATGCAACAATCGTCGAATTTTCAAGAACCCGTTTATCAAGCGCCTGTTGTCACTGACCCACTGGCCAACCAACAGATGCCTCAAGATGATCTCCCATTCTAACAGAAGTAAGAAAGAACAATTGAAATGGATCCCGACCCTGAACCTTATTTAAAGCTCATCTCCGTTATACTTACCCCATTTTTTACGGGATTCACCGTTAACGCGGTGATTGGATTAATCATACTTTGTTTACTGCTTGCGGCTTCGGCCTTGATCTCAAGCAGCGAAACGGCGTTTTTCTCGCTCCGGCCTGCCGACATCGACGATTTGGAGTCGAGAAACGACAGCAAAAGCCAATTGGTGCTGAAGCTTCGCGAGCAACCTAAATTATTGTTAGCCACTATCTTAATTGGCAACAACTTCGTCAATGTCACCATCACGTTGCTGGCGACCTACATCGTCAGCGAGATGTTCGACATGGCCAACCATCCAATGGCAGCCTTCATCATGGAAGTGCTTGTCATCACCTCGTTGGTGCTGATCATCGGCGAGATCACCCCGAAGATCCTGGCAGCACGGAAACCCGTGAAGTTTTCGCGCTTCATGGCCCGTACACTGCAAGTGCTGATGGCCTTATTCAAGCCATTGAGTAGCCTCCTGGTGAACTCCACCTCGTTCATGGACAAACACTTGGAAAAGAAAAAAGCCGAGATCTCCATGGACGACCTCTCCGCCGCCGTTGACATCGCCACCGAGGCCTCCACGCCGCTGGAAGAGAAAAACATGCTGAAAGGCATCGCCACCTTCACCGAGAAAGAGGTGAGTAGCGTGATGAAGCCCCGCATCGACATCATCGCCGTGGAAATCAGCATGCCATTCCGTGAGATGCTCGACACGGTCATCAAAAGCGGATTCTCACGCATCCCCGTTTACGAGGAGAGCCTCGACAAGGTAAGCGGCATCCTTTACGTGAAAGACCTCCTACCCTACCTCGACGCCCAGACGTTTGCCTGGCAAGCGCTGCTTCGTCCCGCTTTCTTCGTACCCGAGAACCGTAAGATCAACGACTTGTTCCAGGACTTCCGCGAGAAAAAGATCCACATCGCCATCGTGGTGGACGAATACGGCGGCACCTCTGGCCTGATCACCATGGAAGACGTCATCGAAGAGATCGTGGGCGAGATCAACGACGAGTTCGACAATGTGAAACAGGAACAGCATTATACTAAAATCGACGATAATACGTATTTATTCAAAGCCCAGACCAGCATCGTCGACTTCTGCAAGGTGTTTAACCTCAACGAGGATTACTTTGAAGAGTCACAAGGCGAGGCCGACACTTTAGCTGGCTTGGTGCTGGAGATTGAAGGTCGCATTCCTGAAGTCGGTTTTAATTTTAACCTCGAGAAGTTCAACTTCGAGATCACCGAGGCCGATCATAGGAGGATTATTCAGATTAAGGTGAGAGTTGAGAGGTGAGAAGTGAAAGGTGAGAACAAGAATTATGAAAAAAATAGTCATTTTAACAATCATCACCATTTTAGGGGGAGTATTGTATTCTTGCGGCGAAGGTGAGCGTCCGCTGCCCAAGCCGAAGGGCTATTTCCGCATCGACCTGCCTGAGAAGAACTATGTGAGTGTTGATACTATTGAGAAATACGCCTTTGAGGTGCCAAGTTACGCCGTCTTAACGGGAGATCCCTTCTCGCCGCAGGAGAAGAACTGGATCAACGTGGAGGTGCCTCAATTCAAGGCTTCCATCCATTTGACCCATAAGGATGTGAATGGCAACCTCAGTGAGTATCTCGAGGATGTTCACACCATGTTGACCAAGCATTTGCAGAAAGCCAACGGCATGAACGATAGCCTCATCGTCAATCCTGAGCATCAGGTTTACGGCATGTTGATTGAGATGGATGGCAAGGGCGTAGCTACACCGCTTCAGTTTTATCTCACTGATAGCACCGCCAATTTCGTCCGTGGTGCACTTTATTTCAATTTCGTCCCCAATAACGACTCGATGCAGCCGGTCATCGATTATCTGCGGCAGGACATTGATCGGATGATCAGCACTTTTGAATGGAAGTAATCTTGTTCCTTTTGGGTCAAGCCAAAAGTAACAAACAAAAAAAGGCTGCCGTTTGGCAGCCTTTTTCTTAACAATCGATAAAGCGAATTATTCAGCAGCTTCAGCTGGCTTTTCGCAGCACTGATGAGCTTCTTCGCCCTCGTGATGCTCGCACTTACCCATGCCCATAGCAGCGATACGTTCAAGGACGAGGTCCTTAACTTCTTCAACGGTCATGGTCTCGATGTTAGCCCACTTTTCCATAACGGCATCCATCTGAGCCTTCATCTCGGCGCACTTAGCTTCGCATTCAGCTTTCTGTTCCTCGGTCATTTCGGCCATCTTCTGCTCGCAAGCTTCTTTCTTCTCGCAGCATTCCTTGCCTTCAGCCTTCATTTCAGCCATCTTGGCATCAAATTCAGCAAAAACAGCGATAGCTTTGGCGTTCAGTTCAGCCTTTGCGGTCTCATCCATGTTTTCCCAGTTGGCATATTCAGCCTTCAGGGTGCAGAAGGGGCACTGATGTTCAACCACAACTTCTTGTTCTTGTTGAGGTTCTTCAGCTGTTTGTTCCTGTTGTTTGGGAGCGTTGTTGCAAGCCACCATGAAGAGGCCAGCAAGACCCATCATTAAGAATAACTTTTTCATTTTGAATGATTTAAATGTTGATTAAATGAATAATTGTCGATTTTGAGCGCGCAAAAATACAAATTATTTGAAATAATCGTAAAAAAAACTTATTTTTGCGCCCAAATTTCCCTATTTAAGGAATTATCTAACAATCATTCATAACTAACACAAAACATTTAGAAATGGCAGAAAAAAAATTCATGACATGTGATGGTAACTGCGCTGCTGCGCATGTAGCTTACATGTTTAGTGAAGTGGCCGCTATCTATCCTATCACTCCTTCTTCACCGATGGCTGAGTACATCGACGAATGGAGCGCTGGCGGTCGTAAGAACATCTTTGGCGAGAATGTCAAAGTCGTTGAGATGCAATCCGAAGCCGGTGCCTCTGGCGCCGTTCACGGCTCACTGCAGGCTGGTGCCTTGACCACCACCTACACCGCCTCACAAGGCTTGCTGCTGATGATCCCCAACATGTACAAGATCGCCGGTGAGTTGCTTCCTGGCGTGTTCCACGTTTCAGCCCGTGCCCTGGCCGCTCAGGCTCTGTCCATCTTCGGCGACCACGCCGACGTGATGGCTTGCCGCCAGACTGGCTTCGCCATGTTGGTCACCAGCTCCGTTCAGGAGATCATGGACCTCGCCCCTGTGGCACACCTCGCAGCCATCGAAGGCCGCGTGCCTTTCGTACACTTCTTCGACGGTTTCCGCACCTCTCACGAAATCCAGAAGGTTGAGGCAGCCGATATGGAGAAACTCCGCAAGCTCGTCAACTACAAGGCTTTGAAGGAATATCGCGACAGAGCTCTTAACCCAGAACACCCTGTAACACGCGGTACAGCACAGAACCCTGACATC
>JAEEGJ010009006.1_pt1 | contig 27077 bp, 20 predicted proteins | sample 8958761 | NCBI WGS metagenome assembly JAEEGJ01 (sample SAMN16246546, study PRJNA631951) | gut metagenome | biome: gut microbiome; feature: rumen; material: RS-attached | host: Bos | place: Iran: Karaj | collected 2018-10 | reverse complement strand
ACGCCCGCCGCGAGCGCTCATCGGCCTATGTGGACGGCTACATTGCCGCCGACCTCGCCGCCGTGCTGCAGGACCCTGTCATCCGTTCCATGTCCCGCGAGCAGGTGGAAAAGGCCGCCGCCGAAGCCAAGCGCAAGATGCAGAAAGCGGCCGCCGATCTGGATTTCACGGCAGCCGCCAAATATCGCGACGAAATGTGGGCCCTGGACCAGTACTTAAAGGTCTGGAAAGATTAAAATAGATATACATAACTAACCCAGAATTAATTACTGGAATGTTGCAAGTAGATAATACGATGATGGGTAAGACCAGAACCTTGATATCTGTTGTCCTGTTTGTCGCCTTTTCCTTTTCATGTGAAAAAGAGCCGAATAATCCCGATGCCAGAGCTAGAGGTGCAATCATTCACAATATGCCCGAGTGGCTGCAAGATGGAAATGGATATGCTTCTGACTGGAAAGATTGGCAAGGGGAAAGCGGCATCCTTCTGCATGAATTTGTTCCCGAATCCATTATGCCGGAAAGCTTTGACGGAAAATATCGTTTGTATTTAAGTTTTGGAGTACAAGATATTTCCATCGGCTTTAATGACGAAGACGGGACAGTTTATTGCCTGTTATACAACTGGTATGGTAGTTTTCCCAGGGGAACAACGAATTCCTTCGTCTCTGTCCCTCAGGCCAACCCCGACGTGGAGTTTTCGTTTAAATGTCATGCGAAGACCAATTTGTCGGAAGAAGCGGGCTCTTTCAACGAGTCCCATGTGTCAATCCTAAAAGACAATCGGCCCGGCAGCAAATACGCCTGTCGATATGTGCAGACGATAGCCGGCAAAGAAGCTATCAATGCGGAGCTAATGCCTGTCAACCCTTTTACATTTGAAAAACGCTATTGGATGCCTTCAGACATCGTTGATCCGGTCAGTGGCGATATACTATTGAGTTTTTCATTCAACTCAATTGTGCAGCACTATCGTGGAATGGAAATGCAGTTAGAGGGGAATAATAATCAGATGTATCAGATATTAAGTGCCGAGGGTTTGGTCATAAGAAGCTGTGATGATTCCCAGCAGATTATTTCCTTCAATCTGCTGGACGGCCAACTGGGTGGCTTTGCCGATTATTTTACCTTCAAAAGAACGGGAGATGCGGGCGAGTTATTGTATTATAGGATTATCGGTGAATCCCCTGTCTTAGTAAAAGAATGTAAGAACCTTATTTGTAAAGATACGTATTGATAGTGTAAACTCAAGCTACAGGCTCACCGGGAAAAATCCGTGGAAAACTATGTGTTGAATAAGTCTTTTCGAGTGAGAAAGTTATAACTTTGCACTCATGAAAATTTATGTCCAGCTTCCTGTTACCGAATGGGATGCTGGATTTTTTTGACAATGTCAAAGTAGAGGGCGGTGATGCCATGGAAATATCTTGTTGATTGTTAATTTGTCAACGCGCTGGCTATTGTAGATTTGTTACCAAGGCACCGCAGCCCCTCAATACGAAAATGGCTGCCGTTGCCTCCTGGCTAGGGGACCCAGCTCGTGGCCGGTCAAAATAATAGCATTTTCTTGTCCCGGTAGATGCTGGAGCACGTGCTCGGGCAAAAATACGGCGAAATCTTTCCCCGCCACGTGCTGGGTGATTCTGGCCAGGACCAAATTTGGCGATTTTGGTCCTAGCTACAATCGAAACAACCATCCTGCACCACATTCAACATACCACACCCAAACTGTATGTACAGGTAAAGTACACTGTAGGGCCGATTTTCTGTACATACAGTTCGAGAAAGTGGCCTGGAAGGGCGAAACGGCATCTGTATGTACAGTTGGAATGCAGTGTGAGGCCGTTTTTCTGTACATACAGCAGGGAGGTAGGACAGGAGATGCCCGGTCGAGGCCGGCCATGACAAAGCAACATCTGGCCTGGACCGAAAAGCCGGGAAAGCGGTCTTGTCGAGCCGGGGTTAAAGCACGGTAATGGGGGTCCGGTGGCCGAAAGTGTGCTTTAACTATGGTCGAGAGGAGGGGTTAAAGCACGCTAATACGATTTAGAATGGCAAAAGTGTGCTTTAACCGGGCTGCGCGTGGGGATTGCGATGGCCGAAGGAATTTGGTTTTTCGGGTTCCGTCCCGAAAAATAAATTTCTTCGGCCGTTGGCCCAATGGGCATAGATTCTTCGCTACGCTCAGAATGACAGAAGGGGCGCTCAGAATGACAGAAGGGGCGCTCAGAATGACAGGAGATGCCCGATCAGGCCGGGCATGACGGAGTGATCAGGGTCGGGCGATTTTTGCGTATTTATGGACTAAGATTGTAGGCAAAGGGGTGAGTGAAAAACTCTACAAGAACCCTACAAGCGGTTCCAAAAGTTGGAATTGACATAAACATCGGTTAACTTTGGCTCAACAAAGCTGACCACGGGTATGAAATTGTTTCAACTTTTCTCTACAAACCGCTCGAAACTCTTTGTAGAATCCGTCGATAAACTCCTCAATACGGTAGATACCGCATTGATACTCTTCAAGGAAGGCGTACGCAGTTATCTCTACAACGACGCCGAGAGTTTTTCCCAAACCCTCTCAACCATGGCAACCGCCGAGACGGAAGCCGGCGTCCTCCGGAGAGATATCGAAAACATGCTTTATTCCCGCGGATCCCTGATCCGCTTCCGGGGAGACATCATGCGCCTGCTGGAAAGATATGACCATATCATTTCCATCCTGAGCAACGACCTTATCCAGTTCGAGATAGAGGCCCCCGCCGTTCCCACGGAACTGAAGAAGGAGTTTGTCAAGCTGGCAGAGCTGGCCACTATGGCGGCCGAGACCACCATCCCCGGCACCAAAGCCTATTTCACCCACCCGGACCAGGTGAGCGAAACCATCCATAGGGTTTACCTCTATGACAAGCAGGCCGTCAAACTGGCCCAATCCATCAAGCGCACGGTTTTCCATGACATGAACCAGCTCAAGTTGAGCGAGAAGTTCCACCTGCGCTATTTCGCACTTCATATCGAAGACCTTTCCACGGCCGCCGTAAAGGTGGCGGAACAGCTTTCGGTCATGTCCATCAAACGAAGTCTGTAACGGTATGGTCCTCACCTACTTCACGCTGGCCTGCGCCTTGATCGCGACACTGCTCCCGCTCGTACGGCTGGAATATCCGGCCCTCGCGGGGATTGTCCGCGCATCCGGGGCCAATGAGCGTTGGTCGGTGAAGATCGTAGTCCCTTTGCTGGTCCTTACTGCCCTTACCGTCCTGTCACTGGGATGGCAGCAGCCGGCAGAACAACTGCTGGACTGGGGAGCCGCCCTGGATCTGCACGCGGTGGTGATTATTTCTCTTGGAGCGGCGGCCGCCGTCATCGTAGCGGCTGCCATCCACCGCAACACGTCCGTTTCTTATGCGGTCGTCGGCTCCCTGTTCGGCTATGAGTTCATGACCCAGGGAGGCGTGGAGAATGCCCTGGTGGGCGGCATCGCCCTCAGCTGGGTGGCGGCGCCCCTTCTGTGCTGCCTGGTATCGGCCCTCCTTGCGCGCATGCTCATGCGCTACGCTACGCACCCCGGGCGCAACCTTATCATCATCGACCAGCGACTGCTGGCCGGCTGTACGGTGGCAACGCTTCTGGTGGCCGCCGCGGCCGCCTGGAATATCGGCCAGATCGTCGCATTCTTCCCCCGCGTACTGATGGGCGAGGGGACAGCCACGCTTGCCGTCACCCTGGTCGCCATAGGGCTTATGCTCACGCTCCGCGGGCGCACCTCCACAGAATCCGACACGGACCTTGGTTCAGTGAGCGCCCTGGCGGTGATGCTGGCCATGACCCTGTGCTTCGGGCTCTTCTCCTGGGAGGGGATCCGCCAGATCGGCCTGGTCCCCACGCCGCTGTCGGTGAACATCCTGCTCGTCGGCGGCCTGGTCGGCGCCAGCCTGGCGGAACGCAACGCTCTGATCGGCGGGGAAGACATCCTCAAGAGCCTTGCCGCTACTTTCGTGGCCCCGGTCCTGGGTTTCCTTCTCACCTATTGTCTGAGCATGGTATTTTCCACGCTGGTGCTGCTGGGGCTCGTCGCCATGGTGGCGGCCACCTACCTCTACATCCACGCCCAGCGTAACGAGGCCCGCCGCCGCGAAATGCTCCGCACCAGGGAAGAGCAGGTCTATTCCACACAGAAGTCGCTATCGGCCCTGGAAGTGCGCGTGGAAACCCACGAAAAGGAACTCCTGAACAAACTGGATATCAAACGGAAAGAGCTGGTGGACTTCGCCGTGGGCGTGAGCGAGCAGAAGGCCTTCATGGAAGAAGTGTATGAAGAACTGGCCGATGTCCGGAAGATGCCGGAGGGCGCAACCCGGGACAAGGCGCTGGACGCGCTGCTCTCCCTCATCCGCGAGAGGATGTACTTCACGCGCGAAATGAACGACTTCTACGCCCGCACGGAGGTGCTGCACCGGGACTTCAACATGCGCCTGAAGGAAGCCTTCCCCGAACTGACGGAAAGCGAAAGGAAATTGGCCAACCTGCTGCGCCAGGGCTTTTCCTCCAAATACATCGCATCCCTGATGAATATTACCCCTAAGAGTGTCGAAATCAGCCGGTACCGCTTGCGCAGCAAGCTGGGCCTGAAGCGTTCCGACAACCTGGTTCAATATATAAAATCATTGTAAAACCCTAATCAATAATCACTATGCGTAAACTAATTACAGTTTCTGCTCTTGTGCTGCTCACCCTTTCCGCAGCCTTTGCACAGAAAGCCCCCACCAAGTACAATCAGTACGGTGTGGCCGTTCAATCCGACGTGCTGGACGTTGAAGCCCAGGACGGTATCCTGGTGATGGCTTCCCCCACCTCCAAGTACAAACTCTGGTTCGACATCCGCGTACAGGCCGACGTCGCCTCTTTCTTCGGAGCCCCTTCCTATGCCGACAAGATTGGTAACGGCGTTTCCATCCGCCGCGCCCGTTTTGCCGTGAAAGGCCAGATGGACGAAAACTGGTACGGAGAGTTCGATATGGACCTGGCCAACGGTCTGGTAGAACTCAAGGACGCCATCGTCCGCTACACCGGTCTCCCCAACTGGGAAATCCAGATCGGTAACTTCAAGGAGAACTTCTCCATCCAGCGCAATACCACCTCCCGCTACCTCCAGTTCATGGAGCGCCCGATGGTCTGCTCCGCCCTCACTCCTTCCCGTCACTTCGGCCTCAACGCCAAATACGCCAAGGACTGGATCTGGGCCAGCGCCGGTATCTTCGGCCCCGAAATCGCCGGTGCCGAGGAATGGCAGTACATTGCCGACAACAACAAGGACTTCGGCTACAACGCCGGCATGTCCCTTACCGGAAAAGTAGTTTTCCGTCCCCTCTACAAGATGGATAACGCCAGCCTGCACATCGGCGCCGCCGCATCCTACCGTACTCCCAAGGCCAGCGCCGAGAAGTTCGGTTTCTACCGCGCCAGTTCCCGTAACTCCACCAGCATCAACCGCAAGAAGTATCTGGATACCAGCGATCTCGCCGGCTACGACCACAACGTAGTATGGACCGTAGAACTGGCCGGTCACTACAAGGGCCTGCGCTATGAGGCCGCCTATGTCCAGGACAACGTGTCCTTCAAGGCCGATGCCGAGGATCCCACCGCCAAGATGTTCAACGGCTGGTATGCCCAGGCCGGTTACCTCCTGTTCGGCGGCACCCAGCGCTACGACGCCAACGGTGGCAAGTACACCAAGATCAAACCCGGCAAAAAGTGGGGAGACGTCGAGCTCTGCGCCCGTTATGAATACTGCAACCTGAACAGCGGCAACGTGTTCGGCGGCACCGCCGAGGCCTACACCCTGGGTCTCAACTATTGGGTCACCAACAACGTGAAGATGCAGCTGAACTACCAGTTCAACAACAACGACCGTTACGCCAACGGCAAAAACAAGCTCTTCGTGGGCCTGGACGAGACCGGCGCTCCCACCAAGGACTTCGCCAAGGTGGTTACCGCCAAGGGCAAAGCCGGCGTTGACTATCACATGATCGCCGTCCGTTTTGAAATTGACTTCTAATACTTGAAAGCCTTATGAAAAAGCTCATTATAGCATCTGTCGCCATCCTGATGGCCCTTACCGCCTGCGTTAAGGACGGCGTATATCCCTATGCTTCCTTCTCCGGCCTGGAGAACACCATCGCTTACAATGAAAATGACGCCGTAACCGTCAGCGTCAAGGCATCGGCCCTGATGACCATCAACGAAATCAATCTCGTGTACACCGTGAACCAGGGAGAGCCTCAGGTTGTAGCCATGACCCTGGACGGCAAGAAGTACAAGGGCACCATCCCCGCACAGGCCATGGACGCCGTTGTCGAATACTATGTGGAAGCCAAGACGGACGGCGCTGTTTCCAAGTCGGCTGTCGCCACCTATACCGTAGGCGTGATTCCCATCGACTTCACCCCGCTGAAGCTTAACGAAATCAACGGTAACGACAAGTTCATCGAGATTGTCAATACCGGTTCCAAGGACATCGAAATGAAGGGCGTTTACATCCAGAAGGATGGAAATACCAAGTGGACCGCCGCTGAAGGGACCACCCTCAAGGCCGGCAAGTTCCTGCTGCTCTACAGCTCCGATGTAACCGCTACGGGCGGCGCCCACGAGGGTTATGCCGCAGAGCTCACCTTCAGCGGCGGCCTCTCTGCCAAGAAGGCCGTCCACGTGGAGCTCTTTGACCCCAAGGGCAACAGCCTGTCCGACTTCAACCTCACCAACCTGCTCAAGTCCCAGGCCCCTGCTTCCTACGGTGTCAACGCCGACGGCAATTGGTACTACCAGGATGCCACCCCGGGCGCCAAGAACACCGACGGAACCGACGTGGTATTTGAATAAATCCCTTACTTAAAACATTAATACAATTTATGGCAGAACTTAAAATTGGCGAGATTTCCAAACCTCGCTTTGAATTCCGCAGCTTTGGACAGTGCTTCTGCGAAGCCCACAAGAGAATGGCGCGCCTCTCCGTTCCCGTCCCCGAGAAGGTCTGGGAGCGCTCCAGCGATGAAATTTACATCATCAGCGCCAAGAACGACATCAACAACACCAAAATCCGCGACGGAAAGATGGACATCAAGACCTATGTCCAGACCGTTGACGGTTTCGAGCAGTGGAACCCGTTGATGAAGGGTGAATTCCCCATCTCCAAGGAAGTCCTGGAGAAGGAAGTCTTCCCCGCCTTCATGGTTGAGATGCCCAAGCTCACGAAGGACACCTATACCTTCGAGGAATTCATCGCCATGGTCAAGGCTTGCCCCGACCTGGCCGCCGTCCGCGTGCACAAGCAGCGCTTCGGCTATATGGTGAACAATACCATCTGCGAGGTGGGCAACGTGCTCATCAACGGCGCCAAGGTGGTCACCATCAACTCCGAATCCACCGAGATCGAGGATATCAAGAAGACCGTCGCCGACTGCCACCTGGAGGGCGTTGAGAACATCAACTACCTGCAGGCTATCAAGCGCGTGATCGGTATGAGTGACAAACCCTTAGCAAACGAATAAGCCATGGCACAGGAAATCGAAAAGAAATTCTTGGTCAAGGGCGACTTCAAGGCCGATGCCTTCAAAGCCACCCGCATCACCCAGGGCTACCTTTCCTCCGTTCCGGAGCGTACCGTGCGCGTACGCGTAAAGGGCGAGAAGGGCTTCATCACCATCAAGGGCATCGGCAACGCCTCCGGTGCCGCCCGCTTCGAGTGGGAGAAGGAAATCCCCGTGGAAGAGGTCAAGTCCCTCCTGGAACTGGCCGAGCCCGGCGTGATTGACAAGACCCGCTACCTGGTGAAGAACACCGACGGTGTCCATACTTGGGAAGTTGACGAGTTCTACGGCGACAACGAAGGCCTCACCGTGGCCGAAGTGGAACTGCAGGACGAGAACGAGCCCTTCGACAAACCCGCCTGGCTGGGCGAGGAAGTCACCGGCGACCCCAAGTACTTCAACTCCATGCTTATGAAGAACCCTTATAAGAACTGGAAGTAATCCTATGGCAACAGACACGACAAAGGCGGTATTCGACCCGCTGGACATGAACAACTACAAAATCGAGAAACTGCCCAAGATGCAGAAATCGAAGTTTGAAGTGTGGATGGCCCGTCTGGGCGGTCCGCTGGCCATTATCGCCTTTGTCTGGATCTGTTGGTTCTGTCACATCGGCTTTATCGACAATCTGGACCAGGGCGCGCTTGCGGCATCGGCCCAGAAACGCCTCGCAGCGCTGGGGCTGGACGGGTTCATCCGCGCCAACTACGCCATGCTGGGCATTTTTGTCGCCAGCCTCATTCTCTGGATGACGGAAGCCATCCCCAACTATCTGACCTCCCTCATCCTCATCCTGGGCGTGGTGCTGTTCAATGTGACCACGCAGAAGGAAGCGCTGGCCCAGCTGGGCCATCCCGTGATGTGGCTGAACATCCTCAGCTTCGTGCTGGCCTCCATGCTGGTGAAGACACGCTTTGCCAAACGTCTGGCGCTGGCCTTCGTCATCAAGTTCGGCCGCAGCGCCAAAGGCGTGCTGTGGAGTTTCCTTCTGATCAACCTTGTACTGAGCGCCTTCATATCGGCCACGACGGTGAAGGCGACCATCATGCTGCCCATCTTCATGGTCATCTGTGCCATCTACGGAGCCAGCGACGGACAGCGCAACAACTTTGGCCGAAACCTTGTCATCCAGAACCTGTTTCAGGTTAATATCGGCGCCAATGCCTTCTATACGGGCAGCGGTGCCCACCTGCTCGCTATCTCCCTCATCGCCGGCTTTGTAGGATCCTGCGATTTTGGTTATGCCGATTGGTTAGTGGCAGTGGGGCCCATGAGCGTTATCATACTCGTGGTGGGCCTGCTGCTTGGCATGTATGTATTCTTCCCCATGAAAAAAGAAGAGCAGGTGCCGCAGATCGAGGGAGGTATCGACAGGCTCCGCTCCGAGCTCTCCGCCATGGGGCCGATGAGCCGGCAGGAGTGGCGTGCGGTGGTGATTTTCCTCATCGTGCTGTTCCTGTGGATCACCAAAGGAACGTTCCACAATATTGACGAGACCATCGTCGCCCTCATCGGCGCCGTACTGGCCCTCATTCCGGGCGTGGGCGTCGTGAAGTGGAACGACGTGGACATTCCCTGGCACCTGATGCTTTTCAGTGCCGGTGCCTATACCCTGGGCAGCGGCCTCAACGCCACAGACCTTCCCAACACCATGGTGAACGCCGCCTTCGATTCCCTGGGTATCACGGCCGACACGCCTTTCTGGGTGCTGTACGTGATCCTGACGTTCCTGATGATGTATTCCGGCCTGGTGTTCCAGTCCAAGACCATCCGCACGATGGTGTTCGTCCCCATCGCACTGGGCGTGGAAAAGCGCTTCGGCTTCCCGCCCATGAGCCTGGCCCTTCCGGTGTCCATGCTCATCGAGCACTGTTACGTGCTCCCCTTCAACAGCAAACCCGCGGCCCTGCTGTACACGACCAACCAGTACAGCATGACGGACGCATTCAAATACGGCATTACCATGATGACCTTCTCCTGGTTCCTGATACTCCTCTTCGGAGAGACGGTACTGAAGTGGTTACATATCACGCCGGGTCTATTCTAAACGTTTTTTCTTTATATTTGCACTGATATGGAAATTGATTGGGTTTTGATTTTCCGGCTTGTCGCCGCAGGTCTGCTGGGCGGCATCATTGGACTGGAACGTGAATTCCGGGCCAAAGAGGCCGGTGTGCGTACACATTTTATCGTTGCCCTGGGCAGCGCCCTGTTCATGATTATTTCCGAATTTGCCTTTGAAGGCAAACAGCACGACGCCGCCCGCGTGGCCGCACAGGTCGTGTCCGGCATCGGCTTCATCGGCGCCGGTGTCATTATCTTCCAGCGGAATGTGGTGCGCGGCATCACCACCGCAGCCGGCCTGTGGGTGGCCGCCGCCATCGGCCTGGCCTGCGGAGACGGCATGTACGCCGTAGCCATCGCCGCCACCCTGCTCACCGTCTCCTGCCTGGAGATGATGCATTTTGTGAACCTGCATTACAACGAGAAGGTGGTGGACATCACCCTGGTCCCCGAAAAGGCCTTCGACCTTCCCACTCTCCCCACGAAGCTGAAGAGCCAGCGCGTCAAGGTCGAATCCTATACCATCACCGGCGGAAAGATCCATCTTTCCCTCCGTCTCCGCCAGAAAGACTACCTGAACACGATTAAGAACTTAATGGACACGCTGGACGGCTTCATCATCGAAGAAATGAATTAATAACCACATCCGACACTAATCACACATAAAAACTATGACCTACTTATTCTACTTAGTTCCGTCAGCAGCGGTGCTGGCGCTCCTTTTCGCCTGGATATTCTTCCGGCAGATGATGAAGGAGAGTGAAGGAACCGTAACCATGAAAGAAATCGCCCAGTACGTGCGCGAGGGAGCAATGGCCTACCTGAAGCAGCAGTACAGGGTCGTCGTCATTGTCTTTGCCGTGCTGGCCGTGCTGTTCGCCGTGCTGGCTTACGGCTTCGGCGTCCAGAACCCGTGGGTGCCCTTTGCTTTCCTCACGGGTGGCTTCTTCAGCGGCCTGGCCGGCTTCGTGGGAATGAAAACGGCCACTTACGCCAGCGCACGCACGGCCAACGCCACCATGCGCAGCCTCAACGGCGGCCTCAAGATCGCTTTCCGCAGCGGCGCGGTCATGGGACTCACCGTGGTGGGCCTGGGACTGCTCGATATCGCCATCTGGTGGCTGGTGCTGAACGCCTTCGTGCATGAGGCCTCCGAGGCCCAGACGCTGGTTGTGATTACCACCACCATGCTCACCTTCGGAATGGGCGCTTCCACGCAGGCGCTGTTCGCCCGCGTTGGCGGCGGCATCTATACCAAGGCCGCCGATGTAGGGGCCGACATCGTGGGTAAAGTGGAACAGGATATCCCGGAGGACGACCCCCGCAACCCCGCCACCATCGCCGACAACGTGGGCGACAATGTGGGCGACGTCGCCGGCATGGGCGCAGACCTGTACGAGAGTTACTGCGGCTCCATCCTCGCCACCATGGCGCTGGGCGCATCGGCCTTCTTTGCCGATGGTACCGCGGTGCAGATGCGGGCCATCCTGGCTCCCATGACCATTGCCGCCATCGGCGTGGTGCTCTCCATCCTGGGCATCTTTGTGGTGCGCACGAAAGAGGGAGCCAACCTGCAGGACCTCCTGGGGTCGCTGAGCCGCGGCACCAACCTCGCTGCCATCCTCATCGCGGTGTGCTCCTTCGGCATCTTCCGGCTCCTCGGATTCCCCAACTGGTGGATGCTGTCCCTGAGCGTGGTGAGCGGCCTCCTGGCGGGCGTCATCATTGGCAAGGTAACCGAGTACTATACCTCGCATTCCTACAAGCCCACCCAGAAGCTGGCCGAGAGTTCGCAGACCGGCCCTGCCACCGTCATCATCAACGGTGTGGGCCTGGGCATGATTTCCACAGCCGTTCCGGTAGTGACCATCGCCTGCGCCATCCTGCTGGCTTACGGCTTTGCCACGGGCTTCAACTTCAGCGTTGATACGCTTTCACATGGTCTTTACGGCATTTCCATCGCCGCCGTGGGCATGCTCTCCACCCTGGGTATTACCCTCGCGACCGACGCCTACGGCCCTATCGCCGACAATGCCGGCGGCAACGCGCAGATGAGCGAACTGGACCCTTCCGTCCGTGAAAAGACCGACATCCTGGACTCCCTGGGCAACACCACAGCCGCTACGGGCAAGGGCTTTGCCATTGGCAGCGCCGCCCTCACCGCCCTGGCCCTCCTCGCTTCCTACATCGAAGAGATCAAGATTGGCCTGGGACACATCGGCCAGTCTGTTTTGGAGATTGGAGACCGCACCGTGAATACGGTATCGGCTACCATCATGGACATTGTGGACTACTATGACATCACTCTCATGAACCCGATGGTGCTGGTGGGCGTGTTCGTGGGCTCCATGATGGCTTTCCTGTTCTGCGGCCTCACCATGAACGCCGTGGGACGTGCCGCCGAGAAGATGGTGGTGGAAGTGCGCCGCCAGTTCCGCGAGATTGCGGGCATCCTCGAAGGCAAACAGCGCCCGGACTACACTTCCTGCGTGCGCATCTCCACCAAGGCCGCACAGCATGAGATGGTATTCCCGTCCCTCCTTGCCATTATCGTTCCCATGCTGGTGGGCATCGTGCTGGGCCCTGCGGGCGTTATCGGCCTGCTGGCAGGCGGCCTCGGTGCCGGCTTCGTGCTGGCTATTTTCCTGGCCAACTCCGGCGGTGCCTGGGACAATGCCAAGAAGTATGTGGAAGAAGGCCACTTCGGGGGCAAGAACTCTGCCTCACACCATGCTACCGTTGTGGGTGACACCGTGGGCGACCCGTTCAAGGACACCTCCGGCCCTTCGCTCAATATCCTCATCAAGCTCATGAGCATGGTGTCGATTGTGATGGCGGGACTTACGGTCATGCTGCATTAAGCCGCCCTATTACGCAAGGCTCTCGCTTCGCGGCTTAACCCCACGTTACCCCCTCCCCAAACCCCTCCCCTCGAGGGAGGGGCTTTAAAACGAGCAGTAACCGTGGCGGTTCACCCCCACGGATGGGCTTCAGAAAGCAAGCGTGGAGGTAACCACCTAAAAGTCAAAATATTAACAGAAAATGCCTAGTGAAATTTCACCAGGCATTTTTGATTAACGTGTTGTTAGTCAACGCGTTAGCCTCACACAACACGGGAATAGAACAGAACAAAGGCACAGCAGCAGCGGTTCCGCGGAGGGGGGAGACCATCCCGGGTGGCTTGTCCACCCCCGGACACGCAGGACCGCTGCGGCAAGAGCCCACACAAGCCCCCTTACCGCGTTGACACGCAGAATGCACAGGAGGCCGTTTTTCTGTCGACGCGGCAGCGTTTTGGGCCGTTTCCCCCGAAATCCTTGCCGCGTTGACACGTAGAACGCGCAGGAGACCGATTCTCTGTCAACGCGGTCGGGGGGCTACTGGTGAGGTGGTGGTAATGGGGGCTGGAGGAAGTGGCAATCGTGGAGAAATGAAGTGCTGCTGGCAAGAATGGGGTTGCAGACGGTGGAAAAGGGGCTGGTGGTTTTCGGAGTTTTTCTGTATCTTTGCAATTCTTATGAAAGCACGGCAGGTACTGATATTCTTTGCGGGCGTCTTCGCCATGATGGGCATGCTGTGGCTGGCAGTGCCGGCCGATGGTGTGCCGGTGGGGCCGGTTACGGTGCGGTTTGCGTCGTACCAGCGCACGCTGGAGGAAGCGGCCGAACAGAAGGTGGACGTGGACTCGGTGCTCACCGGCGTTGCCAACCGTTTCCGGATGCAGGACGACACCCTGCAGTTCTACCGCCGCTTTTTCTACGAGAACCCGGACCGCATCTACCTTCCCGGAAACGACTATCGCTTCTTTGACAGTGTGTTCAAGGAGATGGAGACGGCCGGAAGGCAGAACCGTACGGTGCGCGTCGTGCACTACGGAGACTCCCAGATTGAACTGGACCGCATCTCGCAGGACCTGCGTGAGGCTCTCCAGGACCGGTTCGGCGGCCAGGGAACGGGGTTGTTCCCGGCCCTGAGCAACGTGCCGTCGGCCAGTATTTCCAAAAGCGCCAACGGAGCGTTCACCCAGTACACCATGTACGGGGACTCCACCACGGTACGGGCCGGTCACAACCGCTACGGCATGCTGGCACAGGTGGTGCAGCTCACCGGCGGCGGAACCATCTCTCTCCGCGGGTCCAAGAACAAGAATGCCCGGGAAGGCGTCAAGACCTTCTCCACCGTGAGCCTGCTGTATGGCCGTGCCAGCCAGGACTTTACCGTAAAAGTAAACTCCGACACCCTCAAGCCCGCCCCCGTCAAGACCGTGGGCGAAGGCGGTGCCACGCTCCTCACCTGGACGTTCCCGCGGCCGGTAGAGAAAGCAACCCTCCGTATCTCCGGCAGCGCCGAGATTTATGCTGTCGGGGCCGATGGCAGTTCCGGCGTGGCCGTGGACAACATCCCGCTGAGAGGCTGCTCGGGCACCATTTTCCACCGCATTTCCAAGCCGCTGATGGAGGACAGCTTCGCCCTCACGGACACGCGCCTTATCATCCTTCAGTTTGGCGGCAACTATATGCCCGTAGCCCGTAACACAAAGGTCATCGAGCAGTATCAGGAGCAGATTGCCCGCGAAATCCAGTATTTCCACGAGGTGGCTCCCCAGGCGAGGATCCTCTTCATCGGCCCGTCCGACATGGGAAAGAGCGTGAACGGCCGCATCGTCACCTGGCCCAACCTGCCCACGCTGGTAGACTCCCTGCGGTCTACGGCCCTTCAAAACGATGCCGCCTACTGGGACCTCTTTAGGATGATGGGAGGAGAGAATTCCATGGTGCAGTGGGTCAAGCACCGCCCTGCCTATGCCGGGCCGGACTACATCCACTTTACCTCGGAGGGCGCCAGGAAGGTGGGAGATGCGCTCAGCCAGTCCATTCTCACCTGCTACAATTTCTATCAGCTCAGAAAAACCTATCCCAGGGGAAAGGTGGAGGAGGCCATGCATCCATGAAAAAGCGGCTTCTCCTTTGCCTAATTACCCTTCTTGCGCTGGTTCCCGCCGGGGCCCGCGTGCCGCATTATCCGTTTGTGAGAGGAGACCTCAACACCCTGGAAATGCCCGCCGGAGCATCCCCTACCTATAACCGTTTCCTGCGCAAGCTGGACACGCTCATCGCAACGGGAGGCGTTGACGTGCGCGTCCTGCATGTGGGCGGATCGCACGTCCAGGGCGGCACCTGGAGCGACCGTCTTCGCCGTAACTTCCTGAGCCTCCGGTATGGGGCCGATGGCGGCCGCGGCCTGGTTTTCCCCTTCTCCGCCGCCGGCACCAACACCCCCTCGAGCTACAGCAGTTCCTATGCCGGCAACTGGGAAGGCGTCAACTGCCTCAAGCCCCACGATGTCACGCTGGGACTCACCGGCATGGCCGTGACGGCGCGGGATACATCGGCCCGGGTAGTGATAGACCTTCTGCCCCGCGAAGCACATCTCCTGCAGCAGCGCTACACCTTCAACCGGGTGGACGTGCTGGGCGAGGGCACGCTGGAGCCCGTGCTGCTTCTCAATAAAAAAGACACTTTAAGGGGCATCAAAGGCCACTTTGTGCTCCCCTACTATACCGACTGGGTACAACTGGGCTTTGAAGGGAAAGGCTACTACACCCTTCGCGGTCTGTACCTGGACAAGCCGGGCCAGGGCTTCAGCCTCATGGAGGCGGGCGTGAACGGCGCTTCCACCACCGCCTGGCTCCGCTGCGAGCTGTGGGAGCAGGACCTCCGGCGTGTGATGCCAGACCTTGTCATCTTCTCCATCGGCATCAACGATATTCAGGGGGCCGATTTTGACGTCCACCGCTTCAAGGAGCACTACCGGGAACTCATCAAGGCCGTGCGCCGCGTAAACCCCTACTGCGCCATCCTGTTTAGCGGCATCAACGACAGCTGGCGCCGCCGGGACGTGAACAGCCACACGGAGGCGGCAGAGAAAGCCTTCCGGGAACTGGCCAAAGAGTGCGCCGGGGTGTTCTGGGACTGGTACAAGGTCATGGGAGGCTACGGCTCCATGGCCCGCTGGCAGGAAGCCGGCCTGGCCCAGGCCGACAAGGTACACTTTACTCCGGCCGGCTATAAACTGGTGGCAGACCTTCTGTTTGACGCCATCATCGACAGCTATCACAAACGCAGATGAGCATGTGGGATGTCATACGGGATTTCCTTGTGAACCTGTTCTCCTTTGACCAGGCTCATCCGCTGCTCTTTACCCAGTTCTACTTCTGGGCCTTCTTCGCCCTGGTGTTCGCCGTGTTCTCGCTGTTCCACAGCAAGGCGCTCCTCAGAAACGGCTACCTGTTTGCGTGCTCGCTCTTTTTCTACTACAAAACGAGCGGCGTGTTCCTCGCGCTCCTTGTCTTTGTCATTGTCTATAACTTCTTTGCAGCCAAAGGCTTAAGGAAGCTAAAGAGCAATAAAGCCCGAAGCGTTCTCACCGCCGTGAGCGTCATTGTAGACCTGGGCATCCTGGCCTACTTCAAATACGCCTACTTCCTCACGGACTTTGTGAACAACCTGCTGGGAACTTCCTTCGAGGTCCATGACGTCCTGGGAGAACTTCTCAACTCCCTCACCGGGGCCGATATCTTCCGGGTCGACGCCATCATCCTCCCCGTGGGCATCTCCTTCTTCACCTTCCAGGCCGTGAGCTACATGGTGGACGTGAAGCGGGAAAAGATTGAGCCGGTGGAAAACTTCCTGGACTTTGGCTTCTACCTGAGTTTCTTCCCCCAGCTGGTTGCCGGCCCCATCGTGCGCGCCGTAGAATTCGTTCAGCAGCTCCACAAGCCCTATAACCTGAGCCGCCGCTGGTTTGGCATAGCCATCTTCTGGATCATGAACGGCCTTCTCAAGAAGCTCATCCTGGCCGACTACCTGGCCGTGAACTTCGCCGACCGCGTCTTTGAAAATCCCCTCCTCTACAGCGGCTTCGAGAACCTGAGCGCCCTGTTCTGCTATTCCCTGCAGGTGTATGCCGACTTCTCCGGCTACACGGACATCGCAACGGGCGTAGCCATGCTCTTTGGCTTCTACCTGCCCCAGAACTTCAACTCCCCCTACAAGGCGGTAAATACGCAGCAGTTCTGGCGCCGCTGGCACATGACCCTGAGCCGATGGCTGCGGGACTACCTGTACATCCCCCTCGGCGGAAACCGGAATGCATCGGCCGGCACCTTTATCATCATCGCGGCGGTGGCTGTGTTCGGCTCCTTCCTCAGCGGCAGCTGGTGGGTGGCCGTCGGCGTGGCGCTCCTGGTGGCAGGCATCGGCCTATGGGCCTGGAAAAAGCCCGGAGACCGCAAGCTCATCACCACCAACATCAACTCCATGAACACCATGCTCCTGGGTGGCCTGTGGCACGGTGCCAGCTGGAATTTCATGATCTGGGGCGGCCTCAACGGCATTGGCATGGTTATCTATAAGATCTGGACCCAGCGCTCCATGGGCGGCAAACTGCTGATCATCGGCCTCACCACGGCCCTTTGCGGCACGTTGTCCTTCACGCTGCATTACCCGGTGTGGAACATGTTCTTCGTGTGGACGCTCATCATCCTTGTGGGAACGCTGGTGGAGTGGATCTTCAACATCAAGAAAACGACGGCCTGGGACATCTTCCAGACCTTTGTCTTCATCACGTTCACGCGCCTTTTCTTCCGAAGCGGCTCCAACCTGGACCCTGCCCTGGCCAATGAGGAAGCCTGGAACACAGCCAAGAACATGGTGAACCAGATTGGCGGGCCCTGGGACTTGAGCCTCATCCCCGACATGGCCGCCGCTCACTGGACGGTGCTGTTGCTGTTTGTGGTGGGAATGATCATTCACTGGCTGCCGGAGCGCTTCAAGCGCTGGTACCGGCTCAACTTTGCCCTCCTGCCGCTGGGCCTCATGGCCGTGGTGGTGGTGCTCATCATTGTCTTTATCTACCAGTTCATCACCGCCGACCTCCAGAGCTTTATCTACTTCCAGTTCTAGCCCTGCAGTTCCCGCTTAATCTTGTAATAGGTAGTACGGGAGCCAAAACCGGAATCGGCAATGACCTCGCCGATGGGCATCTCGGGATGGGCCTCCTGCAACGCGGCGGCATGCGCCAGCCGGCAGCGGTTGATATAGGAGAAGAAACCGCCCAGGCGCGCCTTCATCACAAGAGACACATAGCGGCTGTTCACGCCCACCTCACGCGCAACCTCTTCCAGCTGCAGATGGCTGTTCAGATACAATTTTCTTCCCTCTACCCGCTGCCGGATGGCCTTTTCAATCTCTGTCTGCCTCTCTTCCGGGATGGACGCTTCTTCCTGGGCCGATGCCTCCGGCGCGGGTGTCGCCTCCAGTTCATCCACCGCCACAGCACGGTGCGGGGTAAGGATGCCGATGAGGAACACCAGGCTCAGGGCCGACAAGGCCAGCAGGGCCAGCGACAGGACGCGCTGCGAGCCGATGGTGGCCGATGTCCAGCTCACGGCAAGGTGCAGAAGCGGTATCCACAGCACGCGCGCGGCAAACTGGTACGGGAAATCGTCGGGATTGGAGTAGTTCTCCTCCGACTGGCGGCGCAGCGCACGGGCCACCATATAAATAGCCACGACAAAGCAGCCCAGGAAAGCAATGGAAAGGCACCCGGCCAAGACGAAGAACCACCGGAAGGAGGCTGCTTCCAGCTGCCCTCCGGGAAGGAGCGCCAGGACGGTGGCGATAACGGCCACGAGCCCGAAGGGAACGGCCAGGAAGTACACCGGCAGGCGCCAGAAGTTCATTTTGAGCACACGCCCGAAATAGCTGAAGATAAGGGCGGCACAGTAAAAGGGAGAAGCCATGGACAGGAGAAGCCGAAGCTGCAGGATGGCGTCGGGGGTATTGGGAAGGAATACGGCCGGCAGCATGAACAGGTTGGTAAGGTAGCACAGGATAACCGCCTTCCAGGCCGGGAAATAGTAGTCCATGTGCCGGGCATAGGGCTGGCAGCGGTGTCCCCAGCGCACTGCCGCCACAAAGACGCTTGCGGTCATGTAAACGGCAAGCGAGGCGCTGAATAGTGTATCTTGCAGGGTTAGTTCCATAGGCAGGGCAAAGATAGGAAAAGTCTGGCAAAAAGGAAATATTTGTCCATCTGAGCGAAAAAACGCAAAATTTCGCTCAGGTGGACAAGGTTTTAAAAAGTATTTTTAAAATTCGCGCCTTCATAACATAAACTGTTCACTCACCAAACCTATTGCAACCTATGGAAGAAACGTCCAAAGTAGTGTACATGGCACCCACAGCCCATGCCGTGGAAATAAAGTTCGAAGGCATTATCTGTCAGTCTCCCGACGGCCCCAAAGCAGACCAGGAGAACTACGAAGATGCGGAGGAAATCTAAAAACAGCCTGTCCATGAAAACGAGAGCGTTACTTGGCATTTTAGCCGGTGCGGCCATTTGGTGTGCCTGCCAGAAAGAGGCCGTCCACATTGTGAAAGAAGAAATCCCCGTCCCAAAAGACAGTGTCTGGATCTCCGTCAGCGCCTCCAAGGGAGAGCCCGAAGCCAAGGGCCTGGACCTGATCAATGACGGAGCCACCCTCAACACCTACTGGAAAGGCACGGAAACCGTTCAGGTTTACCATGATGGGAGCCATCTGGGCACACTGACTGTGACTCCGGGTGAAGGAGAGAAGCCTAAGCAGGCCACCCTTAGCGGCTACATCGGAACGGAGGGATTGTCGTTCCCGGTCCTGCTCACCCTGAGACTGCCCCGGGAGAGCTGGAGCTATGCCGGCCAGGCGGGAACGCTCGCCTCCATTGAGAACAGTTACGACTATGCTACGGCCAGCGTAGGCTTTAACGGCAGTGAAATCACAGACAATGCCCACTTCACCAACGTGCAAAGCATTTATCGCTTTGGTTTCAAGCTGGGAGAAGACTACCTGGACCCGAGGAGCTTCACCGTAGAGGCGGCCGGAGGAAAACTGGTGCAGGGGCTTTCCTATGAAGGCGGCGTATGGGTGCCGTCCTATGGGAGTCTCACCGTTACTCCTGCCGCAGCACCTGAAGACCATTTCTACTATGTTTCCCTGCGCAACGAATTCACTGCGACCGACACGTACAGTTTTGTGATCGTTGGCCAGGATGATGCGCTCTATACGGCCAGTAAGGAAATTCCCGCCCGGGTGCTGGATGTTCCCGGGAAGTTCATCAGTGCCAAAAGCATTTCCGTCACAAAGCCCAGCTTTGCGCCGGTTAACGAAACCCTCAGTGAACCCATAGAAGTACTTTAAGATGAGAAACAAGATATTTGCAGCAGCAGTTATTGCACTTCTCGCCTTCGGGCAGGTGGGAAAGGCCGAGAATGGATGGGACATTCAAACCAGCACCAGCGGCAGCGTAACCACGTTTACTATTTCCCGCACCAACACGGCGGTGGCCGAGACGGTGAAGTACCGTTTTGTGAACCTGAGTGCATACGCCGGGCAGCACTATAATGTAACGCAGGTGAATGGCGAGAGCTCCGGCGAGTTGAGCGGTAACCTGACCTTCGCTGCCGGCGACGATAAGAAGATTATCAAAGTGACGGAAAGCACCGCCACGACCACCGCCTTCAAATTCCAGGCGGCCAACATTAAGCGCAACTACAAACTGGAGGTAACAGACATGGGCGGTTTTTTCATTACTGAGAAGACCCGCGGCTTCTACACTGGCACGACGTTCACAGATGCCTATTTAAACAAAAGCATCACCGACCTGGTGTATTTCAATAACGGTAGCGTTATGTCTGGCAGCGGCAATAAGTATCTGGATGTGGCACACAGTGACACCTACGGCATAGAGAAAGTGATTTACGATGAATACGACTATAACAATAGCACGCTCTGTACAGTAAACACCGGTAGCCTCTACGACAATGACAGTGACATGCGCTCCTGGCTCAATAGTATTGGTTACAAGATGTACGCCACCGTTTATTTCCAGCAGTTTGAGATATTCGATGGCTATCAGTACATCCAGATTCTGGCCGACAACGCCACTACCTACGACGGAAAGGATGGTGATGGAAAGATTAACAACGGTCCTGCGACATCGCTCTATAAAGCCGCCTTCATCCTCACCAAAAATGAAAATTCGTGCTCAAGCTGGAAATATCAGGCTTTTCCTCACAGGTACGACGACCACACCAGTTCTACGGAGTTCGACTATAGCGACAGCTACCTATACGAACAGAAGTTCCGGAGCCCCTACTACCGCGCCACCAACAGCGGCTCGCTGGTTCTCAATCCTACAGTCAGCGACATCAACGTGCGCTTTGACGCCAACGGCTACGAAGAGGACACGTGGTATCTCCAAAACCTTAAGGTTCGACTGGCTTTAGTAGATGCAACCGCCCCTACTAAACAGGCCATCTCCGTTGCACCCGGCAAGCACGCCAAAGACAATACGATCTATGTCTCCGTAGCCTTCGATGAAATTGTAAGAGTAACGGGCACCCCAAAACTCACCACCGACAATAACTGGGGCGACCTCAGCTACGTTGACGGCGACGGCACCAACGTGCTCACTTTCAGTGGCACAATCAGCAACAATGCCTCCGGCAGCCTAAACGTGACAAGCCTTAGCGGCACTGTCAAAGATCTTGCCGGCAACGGCCTCGCAGGTAGTGGCGTCGCTACCAGCAACCTATGTTCACTGGACGCCAGCTATGCATACACCATTACCTACGACCTTGACGGCGGCAGCGCCGATAACCCCTCCACCTATACCTACGAGACGGCCACCTTTACGCTGAACAATCCCACCAGATTTGGCTACCGTTTCGACGGCTGGACGGGCAGCAACGGCAACACGCCACAGACTACCGTCACCATCAACAACCACTCCAAGGGTGATCGCAGCTACACCGCTCACTGGACACGGATCTGGGAAGGCAGCGGCGAGCAGAGCGACCCTTACATCATCGCCACCACCGAGGACCTGAACATGCTGGCCAAAGTTACCAATGGCACGGATGGATTCACTGCCAATTCCTCGTCTGGAGTTTTCTATAGACTCGATCGCAACCTTGATTTTGGCGGAGACAGTTTCGATGGAATTGGATCCTCGACCGTCTATATTTTCAATGGTACTTTCGACGGTAACGGAAAGACAATCAGTAATTTCGTAATAGACAAACCAAATGTGGAACGCGTCGCATTATTTGGCAATTGTGCGAAAGGTACAGTAAAGAATCTCATTGTTAATAATGCCACTGTTACGGGAAATAATTATGTTGGAATCATTGTGGGTTCTTCCTATAATGGCACCTTTTCTAATTGTCTGGTTTTCAACAGCCGTATTAACTGCAATAGTTCTGGCGGAGTTATATATGGGCAATTATCCTTTATGAATGTTTCCGGATGCCACTATGCTAATTGCAACATCAATGGCACTCCCGCCAGCGATATGTACTTTCTTACCTTGGGTGACGGTATTACCGCCAGTGGCGAGACCGTAGTCCACAACTTCAATAAATACTACGTCTGTGGAACAACAGTTACGCTAAGTTCAGCCGAAAATGCTCCCACAGGATACGAAGGGGCTTATTGGGTCAACGGCACAGCAATTACCGGGAACACATTCACAATGCCAGAGCAGAATACCAGTGTCACTTTCGGCTTTGTTGCGAAAGACTTTACCGCCGACGGCCACAGCGGCGACAGCGAAGCCGATGCCTATATCATCTATAACAAGGAACAGTTGGATCTGCTGGCCAAAATGGTGAACGGCACTGACGGCTACACCTCAAACACCTTCAAAAACAAGCACATCAAGCTGGCCAATGACATCACCTACGATGGCACAGAGAACAACTTCACCCCCATTGGCAACTCTTCTCATTATTTCCTTGGCACATTCGACGGCAATGGCCGCCACACCATCAGCGGTATCAACATCAACAGCAAAGACAACTACCAGGGCCTCTTCGGATATTTTCAAGGCACCGTGAAGGACGTCGTCCTCCACAGTAGCACTATCATCGGCCAAAACTACGTCGGCAGTATCGTGGGCCACAACAATGGCGGTACCATAAGAAACTGTCTTGTCACCAGTACCACTGTTCGTGGAGAAAATCAGGGTGCCATCGTAGCAAACGGCCACGGTACTCTCGCCAACAACTACTATTACAACTGCACCGTGGGCGATGCCACCATCAACGTCGGCACAAACATGGGCGATGTTGATGGCGCACGCAGCGTCCACACACTCACCCTGCCGGCGGGTGTTACCGCCACAGGCGAGAGCATTAACATTGACGCTATCACTTACTACGCCGCCGGCACTAGCGTCACGCTAAGTGCCAAAGGCTACACCATCACTGGCGGCTATACGGTTAAAGATGCCCAAAACAAAGAAATCACTCTCACTGACAGCAATACCTTCGTGATGCCTACCAGCGACGTCACTGTCACAGTTGCCTCCATAACAGTTATCCAAATGAAGGGCTCCGGTACAGAGAAAGATCCTTGGATTATCATGTACCAAAGCCAAATGGAACAGTTGGCCACTCATGAGATTCTAGACAAAGAATACTACCAGTTGGGCTGCGACCTCATATATAGCTATAAAGGACTTGGTGAGACTGAAAGCAACTATAGACCTGTGTATGTTAACGCTGGCGGCCATTTTGACGGCGCCGGACATACAATTAGTGGAATCCGCTTGTATTCTGAACGTAGTTCCAAAGGACTTTTCAGTCTAAACTATGGCACTGTTAAGAATGTCACCCTCACCGATGCTGTCATTACCGGGTACCAATATGTAGGAGGCATCGTTGGCAGCAATAATCAAGATGGTATCATCGAAAACTGTCACGTCACCAATACAGTCCTCATCATGGCAACTGATGAAAAAGATGCCGAGTGTCACGGCGGTATCGCAGGTGATAATGTCGGCAGAGAAGATATGATTCCCGTCATACGCAACTGTACCAGTGCCGCAACCGTTATAGACAACGGGCATGATGATAAAAAATGTGTTTCTTATGGTGGTATTGTGGGGCAAAACACTGGTGGCATTGTGAGTGGATGCATAGCTTATGGAGCCAGCATCACAGCCTTTGATGATGTCCACAGTATTGTAGGGTATAATTATTATTATGAAGTTAATGAGAGTCCCGTCGTTGAAAACTGCCTCGCAATTGGTTGCACTGTCAATGGCAAGGATGCCGGAGCCATTTCCGGTGATGATGATGAAATCAGTAGGCGCAACTACTACTACAATTGCACTGTCAATGGCAATACCTCCGACATCGGCAGTAATGACGGCGACATCACCAAAAACGACGGCGCTATCCGTACCGTAACCTCCTCCACCAAACCTGTGGAAATCGGCGCGGAGATTGCCACCTACCCGAACATCGGCCTCACGGTATTTGAGCACGGTGCCTACTATAACGGCACATACTACCTCCGTCATGACCTCTTCGGCACGGCAGTCAACCTGACGCTGGCACAGGGCACCAAAGACGGCATCACCGCATACTGGGGCACGTTCTACGACAGCGAGTCCGGCTACAGCCTCCCTGCGGGCGCATCGGCCTACACCATGGACGCAGAGTACCACCTCTACCGCCTTGGAGCGGACGGCAGCGTCATTCCGAAGGCCACGGCCGTTGTCATCATAGCCGACAAGGCCGATATCTTCCTCAACGTTTTAGATGACGCATCGGCCACTGACAACGCACCCGGCGGCAACATCCTCGTGGGCCAGGATGTGGACGCTGTGATTAACGGGATTTGCGTCCTCAGCAAGAACGCTTCCGGGGCGGTGGGCTTCTATCCGCTCACCGGCAGCACGCTTCCCGCCCACAAGGCCGGATATGTGCCAAAAGGCCTTCTGGATTAGCATTAAGAAGATGGACAACAATGGTAAGCAATATGAAGCAGCAGGCGCATCTTGGGATTCCGGCCCCAGCGGAATCCCCTACGGCTGGACTGTCGTAGAAGTCGCTCCTTAACCTGCCCCCGGAGCGTTTTCAACTAATCCAGCAAATTGGTGAGCGCCACAAAGTCCTCCACGGAGAGCTGCTCCGGGCGCTGGGAGAAGATGTCCTCAGAGAGAACATCGGCCTTGCCGCGAGCAATGGCAAGGGGCTTCAGGGGATTGCGCATCATCTTGCGGCGCTGCCCGAAGGCCGTTTTCACAACGGTCTTGAAGAGGGCTTCGTCGCAGCCCAGCTCCGTGCGGGTGTTGCGCGTGAGGCGAATGACGGCGCTTTCCACCTTGGGCGGCGGGGCAAAACAGCCGGAGCCCACGGTAAAGAGGTACTCGATGTCATACCAGGCCTGCAGAAGGACGCTCAAAATGCCGTAGGTCTTGCTGCCGGGTTTTTCGGCAATTCGCTCGGCCACTTCCTTCTGCACCATGCCCACTACCTCGGGGATGTTGTCCTTGTAGTCCAGCACCTTGAAGAAGATCTGGGAAGAGATGTTGTAGGGGAAATTGCCGATGATGGCAAATTTTTCCGGGAAAAGCTTTTCCAGCTTAAGCTTAAGGAAGTCTCCTTCCATGAGTTTTCCCTGCATGCCCTGGAAGTGCGTGAGAAGGTACTCCACACTCTCCGAGTCAATCTCGATGAGCCTGAGGTCAATGTCTTCCCGCTCCAACAGATACTGGGTAAGAACACCCATGCCGGGACCCACCTCCAGGGTGGGAAGGCCGCCGTGAAGGGCGTCAACAATGGCGCGGGCCACCTTCTGGTCCGTAAGGAAATGCTGCCCGAGGGCTTTCTTTGCGCGTACTTCTGTCATACTTGCAAAGGTACGTGTTTTTTCATACCTTTGCAAAGTAACGTTATAACGTCAGTTATGGAAAACATTCTGTATCATGGGTCCAGTAGAATTGTGGAGCACCCGTCCAAACAGGGCGGGAGGGTGCACAACGACTTTGGCCAGGGCTTTTATTGCACGGCAGACATCGGCCTGGCGCGGGAGTGGGCGTGCTCAGAAGCACCATCGGCCTTTGTCAACCATTATAGCTTTGAACCCAGCTGTGACCTCAAGGTATGCGACCTCTCCAGCCCGGGGTTCCACGTGCTCAACTGGCTGGCAGTGCTGCTAGTTAACAGGGTGTTCGATACAAAACAAGATGCACCGGCAGCCATCAAGGACTACATCATTCGGGAATTCCTTCCAGATTTGTCCGGCTTTGATGTCATCAGGGGATACCGGGCAGACGATTCCTACTTCGACTATGCCAGGTCTTTCCTGGACGGAGGCCTGAATCTGGATCAGCTAAGGCAAGCCATGCGTTTGGGTAACCTTGGAGAGCAAATCTTCCTCCAAAGCGAGAAGGCCTTCGAATCCCTGGTATTCCTTACGGCAGAACCGGTAGACAAAGCGGTCTATTTACCGAAAAGAGGGCAAAGGGAGCTCAGGGCCCGGGAAGAATTCCGCCAGATGAAATCAGGCCCCAAAGTGTTCGAAGGCATTTTTGCGCTGGATTTGTACAGAAACAAGATTAAAAACGACGATGCACGCTTACGATAAAGACATGATGCTCTCTTCGAGAGACAACTTTGCCGTGATGGTGGACTATGCCGTCACTTGGTGCGGGCTGGATCTACGTGCCTTTTATAATCGGTTTTTAGGGAGTCTGATTGACGTCGCATTCGGTGAGGGACACCCCAAATTCACCCTGGGGATGAGCGGCATTGAACTGGCCGCAAGGGTATACGAAAACACGGGCGGAGAATTACCCCTGGACGGCAGTTACCGTTTTCCTGACAAAGATTCCAGCTACTACTGGACCGGCTGGGCCCTGGCACAATATCAGTGGCACAAAAACGTTTCCTTTGCTTCTATCGACCGCAGCGGCCTTCCCATCGAAAAGATTCACGAGCTGTTTCATCCACTCCACGAGGCCGACATCACCAAAGTCTTCGCCGTTTTTGACACTTACTATCGGCCCAAAGCACTGTCCCTGAAGGCCTGCCGTAAGAACCTGGGACTCACCCAGGAGGAACTGGCGCAGCGCAGCGATGTCTCGCTCCGTATGATCCGTGCCTACGAACAGGGTACCCAGGACATTTCCCGCGCCGAGGCCGCTACCCTGGTGCGCCTGTCCCAGGCACTGGTCTGCCCCGCCGAGAGGCTCATCGAAGGGTTCTAGCTGTTTTTCGTTTTCACCGCAAAATTACTTATCTTTGTAGGTTGGAAAGTAAATGTAAACCTACATATGTACAGAACACACACTTGCGGGGAGCTCCGCATTGAAAACAAAGGCCAGAAGGTAACGCTGGCAGGATGGGTGCAGAAGGCCCGCAAACTGGGCGGCATGACATTCATCGACCTGCGTGACCGCTATGGCATCACCCAGCTGGTGGTAGAGGCCGATGCCCCCGCCGCCCTGGTGGAGACCGCTACCTCCCTGGGCCGTGAATACGTGATTCAGGCAACCGGCGAAGTGGTGGAACGCAGCGCCAAGAACGCCAAGATGC
>JAEEGJ010009005.1_pt1 | contig 27084 bp, 26 predicted proteins | sample 8958761 | NCBI WGS metagenome assembly JAEEGJ01 (sample SAMN16246546, study PRJNA631951) | gut metagenome | biome: gut microbiome; feature: rumen; material: RS-attached | host: Bos | place: Iran: Karaj | collected 2018-10 | reverse complement strand
ATGGTTACTGTTATTTGGCAACAAGAATAGAAGACCCACAGATAAATTCGATGTGTTTATCATACGGCTAGCCCTGGGAGCAGTGTATTTTACTCTGTTTTTGGTCTTCGCATTTGCGGTGCTCTTGTTTCTTATATTCTAAGGAGGCTGCCATGGAAAGAATTCTATTTTGGATCAGAAAGTGTCTGAATAAAAAGAGCAGATTCTGTAAACATTTCTGCGGTACCTGTGAATACTATGAAATCTGCAGAAGAGATGGTGAGTGGAGGTAATTACTATGTTCTTTGGAAAAAAAGATAAGGATGTAAGATTGACAGATGGTCAGTACAATAAACTCGTCTGTAGCATGAATAAGAAAGAGCGTAGAGAGTTCGAACGCAGACAGGAGGAGCTTCGTCGCGAGAGGGAAGAAGACAGGCTCCTTGGATGGCTTGAGTTTGAAGATGAGCTTGATGATATGTAAGTAGGGCGCGTTCAACGGGAACTGATAGCGGCCAAAATCCGATTGAATCAGATTTTGGCCGCTATTTTTTCATATATACCACACGGGAACTATCAGATTATTACTGTCTACAGCTGAAAGCTCAGGCCGCATGCATATTAATTTGCATAGGATGGACGACTACAGGCGGGCTCAATGAGCTCGCCAAGTTCATGCGCAAAAATTTCCACATGCCTTCTCTTATCATGAGATCACAAGAACAGAAAACATAAGAGTTTATCAAAGATAGGAGCAGATGATATGGAGAATGTTAAATTTGTTCGTTCTGAAGAAAAAGGTAGAATCTTATATCTTTATTTTAAGATTCATGATAGAGTAGCCGACTTTATCAGGAAGCATACACATTATTATGAGGCTCTGCTGAGTGATTTCTTGGATACAGACAACATATATAGATATTCACTGGATGGAACTGAGTGTTCTGATGAGCTTAGGGAGCTGCTGATAGAGACCATTGAAAAGATAAGTAATGAAGGCTCTGATGACTACTTCTGTAACCATCTGATTACCAACAATGGACGAGACGTGGCTCCCAGTAAGATACATGAGCTTATGCGCGAGAAATATGGCCTTGCAGACATTGATGCAGTTGAAGATACAGAAGACTATGATCAGGGTCAGGTAGATCTTGAATGGTGGACGGCCCATTTCTTTATTTCACTTAAAAACGTAATCTTTGATGATCCTTATCCATTTGAAGGAGATGATGAGGCTCAGCCTGAGGCGATGTGCCATGAGACACTATCTTTTTCTGAGGTTTCAGATTTTCTAAAGATACTTAAATCCATCGATAAGATAGTGGTTGTCGATGATGTAAGAAAGTATGGTCCTGAAGAATTATCGAGGCTTTGTGAAGATCTAAAGGAAGATGATAAAGAGAACTAATTGATTGTTATGGAAAGGAACAGGTGATGATATGCAGATATCTATGGGAATGACGATTTTATCGCAAAAAAGGATTGAAAGGTCTGAATTTGACAGACGAATGGAAGAGCATGCTAAGTGGCTTAAAAATAATGAGGAAGGAAAGCGTGCAGACTTTAGCGATGTTGACCTCAGTGAGATGGATCTGTCTGGGATGGATTTTTCATATGCAGACATGACGGGCGTTAATCTTGGAAGCTCCAATCTTACTGGAGCTAATTTGTCTAATGCAAACTTCTGGGGAGCATATATGCACAATGCAGATTTGACGAGGGCTGTAATTGATGGCACCACTTTCTACAATGTAAACTTAACGCTCTCTAAACTCAATGAGTGCAAAGGAGAAAAGGCATGTTTTAGCTTTTCTTGCATGTGGGACTGCGAGATAAAGAATGCTGTTTTAAAGAAGGCAAATTTCTTTGCGGCAGAAATATGTAATTGTGATTTTTCCGGATCGGATCTAGAAGAAGCGCGCTTTTGCTGTGCTGACTTTGATGATTCAACATTCGAGGATACGAGGCTCTGCAATGCCGATTTCGATTTCGCCAGAAGGACGTACTGGACCGATTTTACAAACTCTGATATGACGGGACTTAGCACCGCTGACATCGATTTGGATCCTGACAATTTGAAGGGAGTAAAGGGGCTTCACATGCCTATATTCTGCCCGGAAGAGGGGGCGTTTATTGCATGGAAGAAGTGTAGGGAAGGAAAGATCGTGAAATTACTTATACCAGAGCATGCGGAGAGAAAGGGGAATACTTTACATTCGTGCCGAGCATCCGAAGCGGTTGTCTTGGATATCTTCGACAAAGAAGGAAATTCTGTCGATGAAGCTGTAAGCCGGGTTGACAAAGAATTCAAGTATATCAAAGGTACTAATGTTATTGCGAAGGAACTTGACCCTAAACGACATGGGGATGTTTCAGGAATATACTTCGAATTATCACGCGCGGAAGCTGAGGCACTTGCAGATAAGGATGAGGATGAAGAAGATAACAACTAATTCGAAATGGGTACTGTTATACATGCATGTTTCAAGATTCTTTATAATTTCTTAATTTGTCTATGTGGAAAAAATTGCCCATAATTGTTAGTAGAATGGTAGCTGATTAAGGAATGCACTTTTCTGGTAAAAAAGGAGCTGACATGGGCACAAAACAATCAAAGAAACTGATGCTTTTTAATCTCTTAGACATACTCAGGAAATATACAGATGAGGATCACCGCTTAAGCCAGAAGGAAATAGAGGAGCGGCTTAAGGAAGAATATGACATGACAGCTGACAGGAAGTCTATCAAGACAAACCTGATGAAGCTTGAAGAGTTCGGGTATGACATTGCATATAGCGAATCGATCCGTATGGTTAAGAACCCAAAGACCGGAGAGCTGGAAGAGAACTACATTCTTAGCGACTTTTATCTTGTAAGGGATTTCGAGGACAGTGAGCTGCGCCTTCTTATTGATGGGCTTCTTTTTTCCAAGCATCTTCCATACAGTCAGTGCAAAGAGCTTGTTGAAAAGATAGAGAAGCTTTCAAATATCTACTTTAGGTCCAGGGTTAAGCATATCGCTACAATGCCAAAGGATAGGACAAACAATAAGCAGCTCTTTTTCAATATTGATGTGATAGATGAAGCTATAAATGAAAAGAAAAAGATTGCCTTCAAGTACGTGGAATATGGAACAGATCTTAAGCAGCATCCTAAGAAAGATGAGAATGGGAAGGACAGAGTATATGTTGTAAGTCCGTACCAGATGGCTGCAAAAGAAGGAAAATACTATCTTATCTGCAATTATGACAAGTACGAGGATATCTCAAATTACCGTGTGGACAGGATTGTAGATATTCAGAAGCTGGAAGAGACATCCAAGCCTTTTAGTAAACTTAAGGGCGCAAATGGTCAGGCTTTGGATCTTTCAAAATATATGAAAGAGCACGTTTATATGTACAGCAGCGATACTTCACGGGCCAAGCTCAGGATAGTAAATGAGATGATAAGCGATATTGTGGACATGTTTGGAAGTGACGTACGTTTCTACGATCAGGATGACGCCCATGTAAGTGTTGCTGTTAATGCCAATGAGACCTCTGTACTGCAGTTTGCAAAAAACTATGCTCCTGATGTTGTGATATTGGAGCCGAAGGAGCTGAGGGAAAAAGCAATTGAAGATTTAAAAACGGCGTTGGAAGGATATAACTAGTAGGAGGAATCCATAGGACAGATTTTGTCCATGTCACTTTGTATTATGGGACGATGCGAAATGCATCGTCCCATTTTTAGCTTAACCAGGCTGTTGTCGCGATGCTCTGATAGTATCAGACAAAGGTTTGTGCATTGGGTATACCGGTATAACCATGTTTTGCATGTACAAAAAATTCCGCATGCCTCAATTTATAATGACAATATAAGATAGCAGAAAAGCACTAAAACACAGGAGAAATGGAATGTGTAAAGAAGGAATAAGAGGTGTATTTTGGCTGGTAGAAGATGAGCTTGTTATTGCCAGATACGAAGAAGGGGTAATGGAAGGACTATCCAAAGCAGGAAATAACTACAATCATGAGAAGCTGTGGGAGTCTGTGAAACCAAAGGGCTGTAATAAGAAATACAATTATTATCCCCGCGGAAGAGTTGAGGTCTCAAATAAGGGGAAACCGCTTGTTTATATGAGCCCCTATATAGACTATGAGCAGGTACAAGCTGTTATGCAGGCTTTGGGTATAAATGCAGAGCCCATTATACATATAGATGGTAGCAAGCACTATCGCTGTCACTTTGATGAGGAAAAGAATTGATGGCTTTATGGTTAGGAGGTTAACTGATGGTTTTTTATGAATTTATATGTAGCTATTTAAGGAAAGAATTACCTGATGAAGTAGCAGAAGATGATCCAAGACCTAGAAGGAGGAAACGTGATGAATTTTCTGAGTATATCAGTAACATCAATAGTCAACTTGGCGTGGAATGTGGTCTTGATAAGAACTTATCTTTGATGATTGCTGCAGGGAATGAGAAAGAAATGACGATTCTGGCCGGATGCAGTCTTGAAAAAGTATCATTAAAAAAATGTAAAGACTACGTTGGCAAGGCAGTGATGGATGCCTGCACCAGCGTTGAAGACGTGTCCATTATTTCTGAGAAAGAGATTTGTCCGTATGAAGTCAGAAACCAGATTAAACGTGCTGATTCTATGGGCTATATACCCTGGCACACCAGAAGCTTTATAGATGAGCTGAATCTCGATTATCTAGGTTGTAACTATGATTTCAATGTAAAAGAAAAATGTATCTGTAAAAAGCTGACATATAAGCAGGCACTTAAAAAAGCAGAAGAGCTTATGGCTGATGATACTCTGCTAGAGGAGCTTGGAAGGATCTACTCTAAGGAAAATTCAAGAAAGTACTGTGGAAATCCGGTTCATTATAAGATAAGCGCAGGAGATTATCGGGCGGCTGAATCAATTATTGAGTTGCTGGTAAGTGCATTATGGTCAAATAATCGGGTTTTAGGAACCCGCGTAGAAATGCTTACATCTATCGGCGAACGCGCTAATCGAAATGACGAGGAGCTAGATGACATTTTTAATGTGGCGCAGGGAAATGCAGTTTCTATCGATATGTCAGGTGATGATGGTATGCATGGTATTTATGCTTCCGCGTATGAGCAAGTTACGGAACGCTTTAATCTTCTAGTGAAAACCTATGGGCTGTATACGCTATGCTTTTTTGTGGAAAATACAAGTAAACCGGGCTTTTCAGACTCAATGATCTCGAAGGCTGTTGAGAGCATAAGCATTATAGAGATAAATGAAGGTTCTGGTGACCGTGACAAATCAATTAGGCTCTTTAAAAAACTGGCAACCGAACGAGAAACCTTTGCTACTGAAACGGATTTTGATAGTGTTCTTACAAAGAAAAAAGTGTATACAGTTGCAGAAGTGTACAAGGCGTTTAATACCTGGTATGGAAGAGGATTGAGAGAGCGTATTTACAAAGCATATAAAACTTGTGCCGTGGCCAAGGTTGAGACAAAGAAACCGGCATCTGAGCCATACAAAGAACTTCAGGAAATGATCGGGCTTTCTGAAATCAAAACTGTTGTTGACCAGATAATTGATTCCGGTAAGGCAAAGAAGCTTAGATCAAAGATGGGCATAGATACATATTCACATTCTATGCACATGATATTTACGGGGAATCCTGGAAGTGCAAAGACTTCAGTTGCCAGGTTGTTGGCGCAGATACTCAAGAAAGAAGGTGTGCTCGAGAGCGGCAATTATGTAGAGGTGGGACGTTCTGATCTTATAGCGAGGTACGTGGGATGGACGGCAAAGACCGTTTGCGAGAAGTTCCGCGAAGCTAAGGGGGGCATTTTATTTATTGATGAGGCCTATTCTCTGGTTGACGGATCGAACTCTTTTGGCGACGAAGCCATTAATACTATAGTTCAGGAGATGGAAAATCATAGAGAAGATGTAATCGTAATTTTTGCCGGATATCCTGAAAAGATGAAAGAATTTCTTGATAAGAATGAAGGTCTTAGGAGCAGAATAGCGTTTCATCTGAATTTCCCTGACTATAAGGCTGATGAGATCTGGCAGATTCTTAAGCTGATGGCTGAAAAGAAAGGTTTTAAGCTAGGTGAAGGCGTTGAATCCAAGTGCATGGAAATTTTTGGAGAGGCCTGCGAACATGAGGAGTTTGGTAATGGACGATTTGCCCGTAATCTATTAGAACAGGCAGAAATGCGTCAGTCACAGAGGCTGTTTAGAGAAAACAAGGGCAAAAAGATCTCCAAAGAGAAGATTATGCAGCTTAAAGCGGAGGACTTTGAAACAGTAGCAGGCAACCAGTTTAAAGAGAAAAAACAGGGAATTGGTTTTGCGGTATGATAGGTGGACATTTATTGTCCTCGATGTATAGTAGAGTATTATAAGGCTTTTTTAGGGGGCATTATGTCAACGTATGCGGTGGCGGATATACATGGACAAATGAATACGTTCCTAGCTGGGCTCAAGGCTATCGGGTTCTCGCCGGAAGACCAGTTATATGTCATAGGTGATGCTGTAGACAGAGGACCCGATGGGATTAAGATTCTTCAGAAGATTATGTCAGAACCTAACATGGACCTGATCATAGGAAACCATGAGTTCATGATGCTTAATTCTGTGGATCCTAGTGGCAAGAATGAGTGGAACGGAAAAGACTGGGACCTTTGGCTATTTTACAATGGTGGTGACAAGACGTTCACCCAGTATGAGACCCTGAAGAAAGCCGAAAGAAAAGAGCTTTTGAAATGGCTAAATGACCGGTATGTCGTGATGACAATGGAAGTGGAAGGCAGAAAAATTTGTCTTTCCCATTCATATTATAAGAATGGTCTTGAGAATCTGAAGTACAAGGATATGAACTACCAGGATGTTTGGAACATTGTCTGGACATCCATATATCGTGATGATTTTGAGACTCGGGGTGAGAACATATATGGTGACTATGATTATACATTTGTCACAGGTCACGTTCCGGTACAGAGAATCCGAAAATGGATTGAGGTTGAGGAAGACTTTGGGTGCCTGAAGTCTTTTCGGAAAGGAAATCTAATCGATATCGATGGAGGCTGTTCTTTCGGAGAGATCGATGAGGTTGATAACGGATTGATATTCCTACGGCTCGAGGACATGGTGGAGTTTCCAGTTCCGTACGTTGGTTGATTAAAGCCAGGTTTCCCTGGCTTTAATGGTTTAACTTGGCTTATGGAGTAAAAACTCTGGAATCTGCAGTTGGACAGGCTTCGGCTTGGGTTTTGACTGAAGAGTAGAAACAGCCGGTATGTCTGATGCCTGTTTTGCATTCTTTAGGAAGTCCAGATTAGGATTTATCTGAGGAGTGGGCTCTTTAGGCGTGACAAGTACTTTTGAAGCAAATTCTTTTGGGTCAGGAGTTGAAGGCTCCTGAACAGTAGAAACCTGCTTCATTCCTGTCGCAATAACTGTTACGACTATTTCCTCAGAGGTTGGATCGCCGCTTACAGTACCCCAGAAGATATTAACGTTGTCACCGGCCTGTTCTCGTATAAAGGAAACAGCTTTGTTGAGAGCAACAAGGTCGACTCTGCCGCTGGTATTCAGGAGTATATTGGATGCTCCGGTTATTCTGGTGTCGAGAAGTTGAGAGCTGATGGCCTTTTCTACTGCATCAACTATTGTCTCGTCTCCAGAAGCTATTCCGATGCCGAATAAGCCATAACCTTTGTCTTTAAGCGTGGATCTGAGGTCGTTAAAGTCAAGGTTTATTGTTCCGTGGTTGAAGATGATATTAGTGATGCCTTCGATTGTGTATTTTAGAACTGAATCACACAGGGTGAAGGCTTCATCAAGAAAGAACTGCTTATCAGTGATGGTAAGGAGCTTGTCATTAGGAATGACCAGTAGAGTGTCGATGTTCTGCTCAAGCTTTTTTAATCCTGTCTGCGCTGCATAGACTCTGGGTTTGCTTTCGAAGGAGAAAGGCATTGTAACTACAGCGACTGTAAGGATTCCCAGGTTTTTGCATATCTGAGCCACTACGGGAATGGCGCCAGTTCCAGTACCTCCGCCCATTCCGCAGGTTAGGATTACCATGTTTGCATCATGGACGAGCTCTGCGATATCTTCCTCGCTCTCTTTTGCGGCGGACTCCCCTACAGTAGGGTCGCCGCCGGCACCGAACCCTTGCGTGAGTTTTGTGCCGAGCTGAAGTCGTTTGGTGGCTGGACATTTATCCAAAGTCATGGAATCAGTATTAAGTGCTGCGTATGTAACATAATCGGATGCCTTTTCAATCATCCTTGTTATGGCGTTGTTTCCCCCACCGCCAATGCCAATGACCATGACTTTTGGCATGGTTTTGCTGTTTGCAAAAGATTCTTTTATCTCAAGCATGTTTACCTCCCGTTTGCACAAGTGCAAGTTTGGCGTAATGGCGATTTGCATTTATGCAAGTAATATTATGATTTACAATATAGCGTTTATGCAAATCAATGTCAACAATAATTTGCATAAATGCAAATTTTGGTGTATGATGTACCACAGACGAGGTAACGCATATGCAGATTGGTGAAAGACTTAAAAACAAAAGAAAAGAACTGGGAATATCTGTAGAGAGCATTGCAGAGCAGCTTGGTGTGTCCTATACGACCATATATCGCTATGAAGCATCAAGCATAAGCAAGATTCCTGTGGAAACATTTGATAAGATTTGCAAGATCTTAGGTGTCACACCGGCTGAACTGATGGGGAACGAAGAGGCCACTGATGCTGACAAAGAAGAGATTGCAAAGCTGCCAAATCACTTTGATAATCCGCAGGAAGCAATTGAATTTATTCTTAAAACACCGACGCTTGCTGCGTTTGGTGGTTATGACCCTAACCAGATGGATGAGGAGACGATTGTCGAATTTGCAAATGAGCTACTGGGCCATTTAAAAGTTATGAGTCATAGATATCAGACAAAGGGGGCTCCGGGGGATGAGAAAGCAGGAAATCGTTGATTTTGCAAATGGACTGAGGAATACATATCATACCAATGATCCATTTGAGATAGCCAAGATCTGGGGAATAAGGATATTAGAGCGTGATCATGGATTCAAGGGCTTTAAAGCGCAGGCTGTTAAGTTTCGTGGGTACGCTCCATACATAGCTATAAACTCCAATTACACGGAGGCATCAAAAAAAATCTTGTGTGCCCATGAACTGGGACATATCTTTTTACATGATGAGACACTGAACTACTTCGCTGATATTGGCGGAAAGATTAATATGCAGTCAGAATATGAGGCAAATCTCTTTGTGCTGGCGCTTTTAGAGGACCAGGCAAGACTGAAGGTGGATATGACAGAGATTCCGCCTTACCTGCTTCAGAATATTGTAGAGCAGAGCATAGAGTTAAAAAAGTGAATATGAGCTAAAATCTATCGGGGCATGCGACAAAATAGTCGCATGCCCTTTGTTATTGTATAGAAAAGAAAGAAGCAACCTTGAGGAGCGCTGTATTGATGATGTGGACAGTATATGTCCGATATCGAATCTATACTGTTACTTAGGAGGGAAAGGGACATGAGGCGATTGATACGATCAGAAGGTAAGTTTATAACATGTCCATTGGAAGACCTTTCTTTGAGGGCAGATTTAGGTGAGCATTTTGCTCTTGAAGAGGGTGAACATAAGACCTCAGATCCGTTGTTTAAGATTGTACCAAGTACTCCTGAAATCTTAGAGGGAGAGCTAACTCCGCTGGATATAGATCTTTTCATTTATGGTGGATATTCCTGGTACATTACTTACTGTGAAGAAATGCCTTTGACTGAAAGCGGATTTGATCCGCGTAAAGTCTATGCTATATCTGCCTTTTATGAGGAAAAAGAGGCAGGCAATAAGATGACGTTCTTGGCAAGGAGAATTATTGCTAAGGATGAAAAGGACAGACAGGCCAATATTTTGCTAAAAGATGATGTGAGTAGAGCTTTGTATGAGCATCTTGCGTATTTGAGGGATAATCGTATCGGTTGGATTGAGGCTGGTGATGATCTTGAAAAATGCATCACTACGGTATATACACTCAAGGAAGTAATTGATCCGGAAGATCTAATGATAGAGGGTGTGTTTAAAGATATTGTCATTAGCCTGGATCAGCTTCATTACGATAGAACTCTTAATAATGGGAAAGCGACCTGGCTAATAGCCTATGGGAATAGGGAATGATGAGGGCTTATCGATGAGTAAGATCAAACGCGGAAATTCTTGTTTTGAGGAGACAACCCGGTATCAGAGACTTCACGAAAAACCTACGCAAAAGCTGAAACGGTGGATTAAAAATGCAAAACATACTTATCAGCGTGCCAGGTATGGCTTTTGCGAGGCGGATATCTGGGAGATGGACACATGGTTTTTGAAGACTGTACCTGCCATGCTTGAGCATCTTAAGGAATCGCATTTAGATTATCCTCAGAGAATCTATGAATACATGACTGTATCTGAAGATTATGATCCTAATGGTGAGTTAGCATTTCAGCGATGGGATGAGATTCTATCTGAAATAATCAGGCTTTTTGATGAGGTATACGCATATGGAGAAAAAGTAGCTGCGACACATCCGTTCCTTGGAGATGAGGAAAAAGAGAAGCAGCGAGAAGATATTAAAAACAAGGCATTTACATTGTTTTCTGAGTGGTTTTTTGATTTGTGGTGGTAGCATCTGATGTGTGGAATAGAGGTTTCATGCATGCTTCAGGTATGTGAGTGATGAAAAGTTTATTAGATAACGTGGTGGACACTTTTTGTCCATCACGTTTTTTATACTGTTCCGTACAAAAACCGAAAAAACTCATACGAGAGGGATAAAGGATGACATATAAAGTGCTGGTAGATGGGAAAGAGCGTATTGTTTATGTTCACTGTAAGTCTTTTGACAATGCATGGAATATAAGGGCTAGAGTGGGCGTGATGCGGTATTTTTTAATCAACGAAGGCGCTAAAGATGTTGAGGTGCTTGATTATGATTTATCTGACAGTAGGCATGGAGAGCATCTTGATATTAGTTTTGAAACTCCTTGGGATGGCTTCTATGCCCTGCAAAAAGAGGAAGTTGCAAAAACTGAAGAAGAAAAAAGAGTATGCGATATGCTCTATGCGGGCAAAGGCTATATAGATTGCATGCTCGCATCTACTATGTCTCATGATGAATTTCGCGATTTCTATCAGAGGCTGGCGGATTGGGAAATTGCGCATTGCGGGAAATAGTTGTTGTGGATAAATGAACAATAGCAAGTGAGGATTTTAATTGTTTTTTAATAATACAGAAAGACTATAAATAGTATGATTGTTGGTAGAAAGGATTGAGACATGAGCGTTAATAGCAATGATATCCTAAAAGGACTTAATCAAATATTTGATTTTCTTGGACCATACGGAGGGAGAATAACTATTGATGAGGACTGGGAATTTATCTGTAAGGTCTATATTGTAGATGGAATGTATGAGGTGAATATGTGGTCTTACGGTGGGGAAGAACACTGGAATCTTATAGATCCGTCTTTTAGGATAGAGGTGACTTTTGATGAAGATCGAAAGAAAATTGTAAGTGCTAAACCTATCGAATATTTCTCACAGTGGTTGGGTGGCGATCTTCTTATGAATGTGTATGATAACGCAGACAAGTATGAAGGTGACTGCGAAAGCATGGAGGAAGATATTAAAGAGCGGCTTTTAAGCTATATTGGAACGATAACCATAATAAGGCCATATCTAACAGATCCAAAGACAGTAGAGCGATATGAGGAATATGAAACCTCTTGAAATGGAGACCTATGACTGACATTAGAATTTATCAGGGCAATCAGATAGGCGGATGTGTTACCGTCATAACAGGAACTTATAAAGGTAAGACACACAGGATAATGATTGATTACGGCTCATCTTTGGCTGGAAGCGAAACCAAGAAAGATTTTGAATACCCTTGGGATGATGAGCCTGTTGATGCTGTGTTTTTTACTCATTATCATGGCGACCATGTAGGAAGAATCATGGAGATTCCAGAGAACATTCCACTATATATGGGACCAATTGCGCAAAAGGCCATGATAAATATTCAGGAAGCGTTGGGGCATTCTGATAGGGTTCCTAATGCAGAAGAACACTTAAAAGAAGCAGAGTTACTGAAGAGCAAGCGTGTAAGGTGCTTTCATTACAATGGTTCATACTACGATATTATCAGGGATATACCGGGTTTCTCTATTGAGCCATATAGCGTGGACCATTCAGCATATGATGCCTACATGTTTTTAATAGAAACTAATGACGAGAGTAGAGACACTGGAAAATACGTAACTCTTCATACCGGGGATTTCCGTGGACATGGAAGACGAGGGCAGAAGATGATAGCTCTTATAAAGTCTTATGTTCACAAGTTTGGTAAGAGAAAAGTAGATGCGCTTGTAATAGAAGGAACTATGATGAGCAGGTCGAAAGAGAAGGTATTATCAGAGCCGCAGATGCAGTATAAGGCAGCCGAATACCTCAGTAGGCATAAGTATGCTTTTCTTGTGTGCTCATCTACTAATGTTGACTCTCTTACAAGTTTTTACCAAGCGGCACAAATGGCGGCATATCCCGGAAAAAGATATATGTATGTATATAGCCCGTATTTCTTAAAACAACTGAGGCTATACAGTGATACTGCGGGGGCTTTTTCAGAAGTATACCGTTTTGAACATGTTGATTTGATCAATTTTAAGGCAGAATACAAATATGGACCATTTGATGATTCCATTACTCAGCTGGAAAGCATGAAGAAATATGGCTTTTTATTTGTTATCAAGCCTGAAGACTTCTGTGAGAAGTATGTAGATGCCTTTGTGGAGGCTAAAAAGGCAGGAGAGATAAAGGAGATGCCCGTTATCATCTATTCTATGTGGGATGGTTATATAGAAAAGGGCAATAAGGCAGCTAATCCTGAGTGGATAGATTTCTTCGAAAAGCAAGAACAAAAAGGAATTGAGGTTTATCATCTTCATACCAGCGGTCATGCGACACCAAGGATGCTTGCACAAGTTATAAATGCTGTTGACCCACAGGATGAGATAATTCCAATGCATACGGAGAAGCCAGAGGAGTTTAAAAATCTTCCGATAAAAACGCAACTTAAAGATAGAATCAGGGAATGAGGAGCTTTTGTTGCAGGGACAAGTCATAAAAATGAGTTTTAAACGAGAAAGGAGATAAGTGGTATGGCAGTAAGAGGGATTAGCGATAAGTTTATTGCTGATTTTATGGAAGGCCAGCTAAAAGACATATTCAAGTATGTTAATTCTGATGAGAATCTTGCATTGGAAATCCGAGATGGATATGTGAACATCTATTATAAAGGTGGAAATCTCCTAAAAATAAGCAAATCTAAGAAAGGCACAATTTCATTTGATTTTGATACAAAGTATTGCACGGACAAAGAAGCTATTGATGAAATAAAAAAGTATAAAAAGAAAAAAGATTTTTGCGATAAGCACTTGGATTTCATGAAGAAACAGATGGATAGTTGGATTGCGAAGGATCCAGCAGAGCGAATCTTTCAACATGAGCTTCTTCTCAATTGTAAAAATGAAATTGTAGACATTGAATATCAAGTGGGAGGAAATAAAAAAGGTTCTTTCAGAATAGATATGATATTAGTAAATGATGGGCATGTTGTACTTGTAGAGAATAAAAGTGGAACAGGGGCCATTTCCTCTAGACCTGGAAGCGGGAAGAATAAAGAGCAAAAAGCAGGTATCAGAAAGCACTATATTGATTTTTTGAAAATGACTACAGGAAAAAACAAAGAAGATTTAATTGACTCTATTAATAACATAATAAGTAATAAATATGATTTGAACCTTATAGATCGAGAATATACCGTTGAGCGTAATGCTCCTATAGATTTTTTATTTGTCTTAGATAAGTATAACTTCAATAGCGAATTATTCTCGCGCGAAGTGCAGGACATAAAGAAACAGTATGGGGCCAAGACTAATAATTTTAATACCCGCGTTCAATTTATTAGAGGTATTAACACCAAAGAGAATAACGCTGATATCATAGTTGATTTTAATAATGCGTTATCCATATTCGGAGAGTTGCCTGTAAAAAAAGCAGCGGAAGATGATTACAACCCTGTTGTCGCCGGACAATGATATTCTATGTAAAACGATACAGAATTGAGGAAGCAGATATGATGACCATTAACGGGTTAAGCAAAAACTGGGCCAGACTGATCCAGTGTTTTGGACTGACCGATGACCAAGTAAAAGAGGTTGAAAAGAATGTCCCAACTGGAAGCTGCGAAGTTATGAAGGTGGATTGTTTTACAGATATCATTGCAATGCCACAGATGGTGGCGATTGTTGTCTGGGATGAGATGTCTGAGATAGACAAAGGTTCTTTTGAAGAGTTCTTTACTGAGATATCACCATTCCCTGAGACTCTTGTAGTGATTGGTAATGCAGATTTGAATTCAGAGCTGAAACGGCAGGTGCTGGAGTATGATTCCTATGAATCGCTGGCGCAGAACCTTAAATATGTTCTACTTGGAGCATATAAGAAAACCAAGAAGAACGAGAACTTTAGCTCTAATCTAGCAAATGCATTATTTATCCTAAAAGAGATCAAGAGCAGACCCTATATCACAACAAAACAACTAGCTGATGCTTTGGAGCTATCCACCAGAACAGTTCAGCGTTATATTGAGACACTTCGCGTGGCCGGTGAGTGGATAGACTATGATATGTCTCATAAAGGCTGGAAGCTTGGGGCTTGTGAGTCGTTTTTTACAGAAGGCGTGTGGGAAGATTGAAATGATTAAGTGATGAGGATGCAGCTGTCGCTGCATCCTCATCATCGTTTAATCCTTCTTACAAATTTGAATCACGTCTCGCCCATTGGATTCAGCATACTTTATTGTTTTAAGGGTTCCGCCTGGAGCTCCTGTGTATACAGCTATCACTCTTGACGAATGGTCGACCATCCACTCGTTTCTAGCATAGAAAGCCGCTCTTCCGGGATTGTTTCTAACAAATACATGGTCATCTGCCAGTTTGAAAATATCATTATACCTTTCAATCCAGCTGCTTTCCCATTGCCTTTCCATTCCAGGGAACGCACATGCGGCAAAGAGCCTTATATTCTCGTGCTCATTTTTCTTCTTTAGGACTATCTCTGCCGCCCAGATATCAACTCCTCTTTGCATACCGCTAATAAAATCGGTATATCCATTCTCAATCGCGGCATCTATCTGCTGGTCAAGCCAATTGACAACCTCCTCTTCACTGTATTGATTTAGGCGTTCCGGTCTATGACCGGTAAATGAACAAGCATGCTTTACATCTATTTCTTTCATCATCAGGTCCCTCCTTGTCATGAGAAGGGTATCAAACACTATGTGAAAAAATTTGTTCATGCCGCCAAGTATGATAAAACCGAGGTTCTATAAGTGGACCAAAAAATAACAACAGTAATGAATGTGAGTGGTCAGAAGTTGTCCACCTCATTTTCTATACTAAACAATGGGTTTTATCACCCTTTGTTTTGAGGAAGAATGCCGTATTTATGCGGCTTGGAGGGGTTATGGGTAGAAAGAAGGACAAGAGAAAATGGGATCCTGACGAGATTGAATTTGATCTCGATAAGCTCTCGGAATATATGAAAAATCTTAAGCCCGGGCAGTACGCTGATGTGGACGATATGGTTGCTCAGTGTGCGTCTACAGATCTTAATCTGGAAAAACTCTCCAGATATGTCAGTGGGATAAGGCCTGGGGAATACCTGGTGTTTGATAAGCTTGTTATTTCGTGTTCCGAGGATGGTTTTGAAATACAGGAGATTGATGTTGAGGGGGGAAATGATTCATGAATAAGCCTTTTCTGCAGGCATTTCCAACGCTTGCGTTGGATGCATCTACAAAAGACATCTTTAAAGATGTCGTCATAGATAAGATCTCATCAACCAGAAAGCAGGATTTTATTCGTATTTATATCTCCAGCAGCATTCTGATCGAGAAACCAGAGATATATAAGGTAGAAAAAGAAATAAAAGATCAGCTCTTTTCCGGGCTGTCCGTTACAGTAAAGATTTACGAGAAGTACAACCTGTCCTCACAGTATACTCCAGAGTATTTGTTTGAACTGTATCGTGACAGTATCTTTGTTGAGCTCAAGGCTTATGACCCCATAGAATACACGCTGGTTAGGAAGGCTGACTTCTGGTTTGGCGAGGATTATAAGGTTGTCATTTACCTTGAAGATACTGTCATTGCCAGGAAGAAAGCTCAGGATATAGCCCGCGTCTTTGAAAAGATATTTAACGAGCGTTGTGGATTGGGAGCTTCTGTGAGTGTTGAGTATAAAGAGCCTTCAGAGGAAACAACCAAAGCCAACTACTCAGAAGAAGTAGTTGTGATGGCCGTTAAGGCAGTGGAAGCGACAGATAAAGAAAAGCCGGAGGCTGAACCCAAGGAAAAGAAAGACTCCAAGGCCAAAGGAAAGGGCTTTGGAAATGGGAAGGGCTCTTATAAGAACGGATCCTTTGTCAGATCCAAGCTTCCTGATGATCCCAACGTTATATATGGAAAGAACTTTGAGGATGAGGCTACTGCGATTGAGAATATCCTCGGCGATGGAGATGAGGTAACTATTCGAGGCAAGGTTCTAAGCTATGAATGCAAGCCATATAAGCAGAATGAACGTGCGATTCTTATGTTTGTCGTATCGGATTTTACTGACAGCATAAAGGTCAAAATCTTTGTGGCGGCTGAAGCTGTGCCTGAGCTTGAGAAAAAGATTTATCCTGGAGCCTTCCTTAAGATCAAGGGAATGGCACTGATGGATAAGTTCGATCATGAAGTGTCTATGCAGAGCATTACCGGCATAAAGACGATTCCTGATTTCACAGAGAAAAGAGTAGATAACTCTGCGGAAAAGAGAGTTGAACTACACTGCCATACAAAAATGAGCGACATGGATGGTGTATCAAGCGCAGGAGATATCATAGCTCAGGCATATGCATGGGGGATGCCTGGTATAGCCATAACAGACCACGGTGTTGTTCAGGGACTGACAGAAGGATATCACTACATTCAGAAATATAAAGACAAGCATAAGGATTCTGATATTGACCAGTTCAAGATGATTCTAGGAGTTGAAGGCTACCTTGTTGATGACTTTTTCAAGATAGTTCTTAACAACAAGGGACAGCAGTTGAAGGGCAGTACCCTGGTCGTATTTGATCTCGAAACCATAGGATTGTCTCCTGTAAAGGGCAAGATAATCGAGATTGGGGCGGTGAAGATAAAAGAAGGAACAGTGATCGGGCGCTTTTCGCAGTTTGTTGATCCCAAGATTCCGATACCGCCCTACACAACCAGGCTTACCAGCATTACAGATGACATGGTTATTGGTGAACCTACAATAGAGCAGGTTTTGCCAAAGTTCTTGGATTTTTGCGGAGACTGCGTTCTTGTAGGCCACAATGTTTCTTTTGATATCGGTTTTATTAAGGAAAACTGTAAGCGACTTGGGATTGAGAAAGAGTTCACTTGTATAGATACTATGGGCCTTTCCAGAGCTTTTTATCCGGAGCAGGCAAGACACAATCTTGATGCTGTGTGTAAAAAGCTTGAAGTTGTAAATGAGCACCACCACAGAGCAATAGCTGATGCTGAGTGCACTGCGCAGATATATGAAAAGTTTGAGCAGAAGCTTTTTGAAAGAGAAATCTTTGACCTGGAGAAGCTAAAAGAATTGGAGGAGCTTAGCCCAGAGGCCATAAAGAGACTGCCGTCTCATCACGTAATTCTATTGGCGACTGACGTTATCGGAAGGACTAACCTGTATACCCTTATCAGCAAATCCCACCTGGATTATTTCCATGGAAAACCGCGTATGCCAAAGAGCGAGATCATGAAGTACAGGGAGGAACTGATCATTGGATCCGCATGCTGCGCAGGAGAGGTGTATGAAGCGGTTCTTGGAGGAAAACCAGAGGATGAGATTGCCAAGATAGTAGAATTTTACGATTACCTTGAGATTCAGCCGATTGCCAATAACCGTTTCATGATTGGCAGCGAGAAATTCGAAGGGATTACCTCAGAGGAAGATCTTAGAGATATAAACCGCGAGATTGTTGCGCTTGGAGAAAAGTATAACAAGCCCGTTGTCGCAACTTGTGACGTACATTTCTTAAATCCGGAGGATGAGATATACAGGCGAGTCATCATGAAGATAAAGGGTATGGATGACGAGGAGCCTGCGCCTTTGTATCTTCGGACTACAGAGGAGATGCTTAAGGAGTTTGAGTATCTCGGAGATGAAAAGGCCAGAGAGGTTGTAATAGAAAATTCTAATAGAATTGCTAATAGATGTAAAAATATAGCTCCTGTAAGGCCCGATAAATGTCCGCCTGTTATCGAGAACTCTGATGAGACCCTCAGGAAGATATGCTACGAAAAGATTCACGAAATCTATGGCGAGCAGCTTCCGCCAATAGTTGAAGAGAGACTGGAAAAAGAGCTTAAGTCCATTATAGGCAACGGCTATGCGGTTCTTTACATTATTGCTCAGAAGCTCGTATGGAAATCCTTGGAAGATGGATATCTCGTTGGATCCAGAGGATCAGTAGGGTCATCTTTTGTGGCCTTTGCAGCTGGAATCACTGAGGTTAACTCTCTGCCGCCGCACTATCTATGCCCCAACTGTAAATACAGTGACTTTGACAGTGAGGACGTTCTGAAGTACTCAGGAAACTCAGGTTGTGACATGCCTGATAAGATGTGTCCGAAGTGCGGTACCAAGATGAAGAAGGATGGCTTTGACATTCCATTTGAGACATTCCTGGGCTTTAAGGGAGACAAAGAGCCTGATATCGACCTTAACTTTTCCGGTGAATACCAGGCCAAAGCCCATAAGTACACGGAAGTTATCTTTGGAGAAGGCCAGACCTTCAGAGCCGGAACTATAGCATCTGTTGCGGACAAAACTGCCTACGGATATGTAAAGAAGTATTTCGAGCTGGAGAATATCACAAAGAGGAATGCAGAGGTGGAGCGTATCGCCCAGGGATGTATTGGAGTACGTCGTGGAACCGGTCAGCATCCGGGAGGCATTATTGTCCTTCCGGTAGGTGAGAACATACACAGTTTTACACCAATTCAGCACCCGGCTAATGATGTGCATACGCCTATAATCACTACACATTTTGACTACCACTCGATAGATCATAACTTGCTGAAGCTAGATATTCTTGGACATGATGATCCTACTATGATCAGGTTCTTAAATGACTGCACGGGACGAGATCCGCAGGAGGTGCCGCTTGACGATGAGAAGGTAATGTCTCTTTTCATGAATACAGAGGCATTGGGTATCACTCCAAAGCAGATAAGCGGCACTAAGCTTGGCTGTTTGGGGCTTCCTGAGTTTGGAACGGACTTTGCCATGAACATGGTTATTGATGCTGCGCCTCAGTCCTTTTCTGATCTTATCAGGATTTCCGGGCTTTCTCATGGTACTGACGTATGGCTGGGCAATGCAAAAGACCTAATAGAGGCGGGAACAGCTACTCTTAGTTCCTGCATTTGTTGTAGAGACGATATCATGGTCTACCTGATTCACATGGGACTTGATAAGTCAGAGTCCTTCAAGATCATGGAGGCTGTGCGTAAAGGAAAGGTTGCTGCGGGCAAGGAGAACAACTGGGAGGATTGGAAGAAAGACATGCTGGATCACGGTGTCCCTGAGTGGTACATCGAGTCCTGCCAGAAGATCCAGTACATGTTCCCCAAGGCTCATGCTGCAGCCTACGTAATGATGGCCTGGAGAATCGCTTATTTCAAGGTTTATATGCCGGAAGCCTTTTATGCCGCATGGTTTTCAATAAGAGCGAAGGCAATAAATTACGAGAGGATGTTCCAGGGGCTTACGACCTTGAGGCGACATATGGCCGAGTACAGGGAAAAAGGGGATGAAATGACTGCCGCTGAGGAGGATGAACTTGCTGCTATGAGGCTGGCAGAGGAAATGTATGAAAGAGGTATTGAAGTAGAGCCTATCGATATCTATAGGGCTGATTCCAGGTCTTTTAAAGTATTCGGAAAAAAGATTATGCCGAGCCTTAAGAGTATCGACAAGCTTGGTGAAAAGGCTGCAGATCAGATAGTTGAGGCTGCGAAGAACGGTCCATTTACATCAAGGGATGACTTTAAGGCAAGAACCAAGTGCCCACAGGTTGTCATGGATACTATGCATCGCCTTGGTATGTTTGGGGATCTTCCGGAATCGAGTCAGCTCAGCATCTTTGATCTGATGGGGAAATAGGGAGTTAGGAGAAGACCATGACTGATGATGTTTCAATAAGCAATCGAATAGAGGAAAAGTGGGACGAGATCAAGCAGATAGTTCGAAAGGAGTGCTGTCTCACTAATATATCATATGGCACATGGATAGAGCCATTGGAGTTTTTGCGATATACAGATGGCGTGGCTTATGTACTTCTTCCGCAGAACAATGCCATGGCAATGGACTATGTAAAAAACAGGTTTTACAGCTTTTTTGTTGAAGCTATGGCTGCTGCTGCGGAGCTGGACGGCCTGATAGATGAGTTGTCAGTGGAATTCACGTTTGACGCTGAAGAAGTAACAGCGAGAAACGAAGAAAAGATGTCTGAAGAGAAACTGGCACAGCTAAGGGCGAGCCTGAAACCCAAGTTTACCTTTGAAAGCTTCGTTGTTGGAGGTAGCAACAGGTTTGCTTATAGCGCTGCTGTGGCTGTAGCTGAAGACCCAGGGGCTATATACAATCCGCTGTTTTTATATGGAGGACCGGGGCTTGGTAAGACACATCTTCTTCAAGCCATAGGTAATTACATCTGTAGAACGGCGCCTGAGCAGAAAGTCTTATATGTTACTTCTGAGGATTTCACCAATGAGGTTATTGAGTACATCAGGACAGGGCAGGTAGATGAACTGCATGAAAAATACAGGACGGTAGATGTACTGTTGATTGATGACGTTCAGTTCATAATTGGCAAGAAGGCTACGCAGCTTGAGTTTTTCCATACCTTTAATACTCTATATCAGGATGGGAAACAGATAGTTCTTTCCTCGGATCGTCATCCAAAAGAAATAGAGGCTCTGGATGAGAGATTCAGGTCGCGCTTTGAGATGGGATTGACTTCAGATATCCAAAAGCCCGACTACGAGACCAGAATGGCAATTTTGCGAAAGCTCCATGAGGGAAAAATTCTTGATATTGATGACAGCGTTTTTGAGTATATAGCAAATGGGGTTGTTTCTAATGTCAGGGAGCTTGAAGGTGCTTACACAAAGGTTGTTGCTTATTCAAGGCTTAATAAGCTGGAGCACATTGGAGAAGAAGAGGCAAAGCTCGCTCTCCGGGATGATATCGAGGTTGGAAGAGCAAGAAATATCCCTCCGTCAGTAATCATAAGCACTGTAGCAGAGCAGTATAACGTGAGTGTTGATCTTCTTAAGTCCAAAAAGAGGAGTAATGATATTGTTCTTCCAAGGCAGCTTGCAATGTATTTAATCAGGGAATATACGGATACAACGCTCGCTGGCATAGGAAAAGAGTTGGGTGGAAGAGATCACTCAACAGTAAAGAACAGTATTGAGAGGATAACCGACATGCTCTCCACAGATGAAGATGTCAATCAAAAGATAGATGTTATCTGTATGAAGCTGAACCTCAACAAAAAGGAGTAGTTATGTATGCGAGAAATAGAGTGTATACATTTGAAAACTTTGACGTAGACAGAAGAAATAAGTTTGCGTTCGAGGCAGCTAAGGAAGTCACAAACGAACCAGGTGGCAGATTTAATCCTCTTTATCTGTATGGGAAAAGATATGACGGCAAGACACATCTGTTAAAGGCAATGGAGCGAGACCTTCGCGAGAAAAAGCCTCTTTTGGATGTCCTATATGTAAGAGGTGAAGATTTTGATAACGACCTGCTAAGCGCAATTTCTTCAAACCAATATGGGCTAGGAATCAAACTGTTCCGCGAAAAGTACCGAAATGTAGATGTGCTTCTGGTGGATGACATTGATTATTTTATGGAAAGACGAGTGGTCCTAAATGAACTCATAAATACCTTTGATTCCCTTTATTTACAAGGAAAACAAATAGTCTTTTCAGCAGACAGGAGGCCTACTGACCTGGGGGAGATGGATAAACTGTTCAGAGGAAAGCTTGAAATGGGACTGGTAATAGGGATAAGGAACTAAAAAACAGTATAAGAGGGAGGAAGACAATGAAGGATGAAAATGTATTGCGGCGGGTTCCGCCGAATAATCAGGAAGCAGAGCAATCTGTAATTGGGGCAATGATACTTGACAGAGGAGCAATCAAAACAGCTGCAGAAATACTGATTGAAGATGATTTCTATTACAGGCAGATGGGAACGATGTTCTCTACGATGGTAGAGCTGGAGAAAGAGGAAAGCGCTGTTGATCCGGTTACTCTGCAAAACCGACTCAGAGAAAAGAATGTTTCTCCTGAGGTTTGTAGTGGCGAGTTTATCGCAGGGCTGGTAGAAAAAGTACCGACATCAGCCAATGTAAAGTATTACGCCAACATCGTAAAAAATAAGTCTATGCTACGTAAGTTGATTAAGGCATGTAATGATGCTGAGAACGCGTGCTATACAGAATCTGATAATGTGATTGGGGTTTTAAACGATGCTGAGAAAACAGTACTGGATGTAACTCAGAAGAGAAGCGCAGGGGATGTTGTCCCTATCGACCAGATTGTCATGGATGCACTTAACCTTATGGAAAAGGCAAGCAAAATGCAGGGGCATGTTACCGGTGTCGCAACGGGCTTTACTGATCTGGATTATAAGACCACCGGGTTTCATTCGGCTGATCTTGTGCTTATAGCTGCTCGTCCTGCCATGGGAAAGACTGCTTTTGCCTTAAACATGGCAGAGTACATGGCGCTACATGATAACAGATGCGTTGCAATCTTTTCTTTGGAGATGCCAAGAGTACAGCTGGTCAACAGGCTTATTGCGATGGATTCCCGTGTTAATTCAGAAAATATTAAGAGTGGAAACATGTCCGATGGAGAATGGAGCAGTGTTGTTGATAGTGCCAATGTTATAAGTAAGTCCAAGCTCATTATAGATGATGCCCCTATAATCACTCTTCAGGATATTCAGGCAAAGTGTAGAAAATTCAAGGCACAGTCCGGATTGGACGCTGTCTTTATCGACTATTTACAGCTTGTGAAATATAAGCAGGGTAGAAATGGCCCATCTTCAAGGCAGGAGGAGGTTGCAGAGATTTCAAAATCGCTAAAAGCGCTTGCCAGAGAGCTTGAAATACCGATTATTGCTCTTTCGCAGCTGAATCGTGATACAGAGAAGAGAACGGATCATATCCCGATGCTGTCTGACCTTAGAGAATCAGGATCTATTGAGCAGGATGCTGATATGGTGATGTTTATTCATAGAGAAGATGTCTATGATCACGATTGTGAAGAAAAGAACGTTGCCCAGATTATTATTGCGAAGCAGAGAAGCGGCCCAACAGGAACGGTAAAGCTGGCATGGCAACCAGAGTATACGAGGTTTGCAAATCTTGCAATGGAGAGAAAATAGTTTATCAGTTTCGTAAAGGAGATAACATGCCACTTACTAATAACCAATACAACAGCATTATGCAGCAATATGAAGATTTGCGCATTCGCCATAGACGCGAGCGGGAGGAAAAGCTGCAAGAAATATATGATAATGTCCCCGGATATAAGGAGCTTGATGAACAGACATCTACTGCCAGTGTGGAGTTTGGAAGACGAATTATTGCTGGAGAGAAATTGGATAAAAACCTTTTGGATTCAAAATTAAAAGCTTTAGCTGCTCAAAAGGCGGAGCTTTTAAAGAAGTCTGGCTATACTGCAGACTACCTGGACTTCGAATACAAGTGCAAGGATTGTAAGGATACAGGATACATAGGGAATGAAAAATGCCATTGTTTTAAGCAGAAAATAATCGAGACTTTATATGACAAATCAAATCTTCGATCACTGACCCAGGAATGCAATTTTGCAAATATGACTGATTCGTATTACAAGGGCGAGGATCTTGATAGATTCAGAGGCTTAAGAAAGGTTGCGGAAGAGTTTATTTCTTCCTTTAACACTGACTATCAGAACCTTTTCATATATGGCCCTGTTGGTACGGGCAAAAGCTTTATGACCATTTGCATTGCAGATGAGCTTTTAAAGAGAGGAAACTCAGTTATTTACTTTGGCGCCATTGGCTTATTTGAGCTTATCTCGGAATACGCATTTGATTTCAAAAACAAGGCCTGGTTAAGGGCGGTATATGATGACCTGTACGACTGCGACCTCCTTGTTATTGATGACCTTGGGACAGAGATAACAGGCAATTTCGTGAGCAGAGAACTTTTTTCTCTGCTTGAAGAACGGAAAAATCGCAAGAAATCAACAATCATTACCACAAATTACTCTCTTGAGGGTCTGCAGAGTATTTATTCTGACAGGATTTTTTCTAGGATCACTGGGAATTATAAGATACTCAAGCTTTCAGGACCGGATATCCGTAAGGAAAAGAAACTTGCAAAAAAAGACTTGGAAAGTAAGCGTAGTAATACTGACTGATATGGTATGCGACGTACCCGGAAGAGGCAGAAACCATGGATATTCCAGTGCTTTGGATAATCACAAATGAAGATGTTACCCCACCTTGGGGGAGGATTGCCTGGATAAAATGCCAGGTAGTATAGACATTATCCTTTCACCCATTGATACATATTGTCATGGCTTACTAGAGGTATTATATTCTCTGAACAACTCGTCAAGAAACGCTGGATCAGAAGCGGCTTTTTGTGCATCTGCTATGCGACCATTGCTAAAAAGCCAGTTGAATAGATCAACTGTGCTCTGGGTTCCAGTTGAGATTCCTTGCTCCATGCCAATGGCGATGCCTTGTTTTTCGCCATTAGAGAAAGCTTCTTCCTGAATGACTTTCATATGACCGGCTTGATTGTATTCATATAAGCTATACATAGTCACCGCCTTTCTTTCCTTGGTAAGAAAATCTCTAAGTATATCGTGGGATATACAATAATCAATGGCATTGGCAACTGCTCTGTTAATTGGCTGAGTCTGTGAGTATTCACGGACTTTAGCCACATAGATGGAGTAGTCATTGAGTTTCTTGCAACTCTGCATCAGAGAATCTCTTTCGCATTATGTACGTTGTCCTTTCTGCACTAATGTAGAAAGAGACACTGCACATTTCTACACTAATAATATCACTTTTTATTTGTTTTTGGTTTTTATTTCATAAGCCTGCATGCATGTGGAACTTTTTGGGCGATTAGCCCTTTGAAATAAAAAGATTATTTTCCTGCCGGAGGGAATTTCGGCGACAGAGAGAAATATATCACAGCGACATTCGAACAGTCAATCGAACAGAATCTTAAGATTTAGGCCGGTTTTCTTAAGAATTTGACGCTATTACGAACAATGAATCAAATGTAATGGAGTTAACTATATGCTCGCGGTCCCTTGTGGACCGCCTTATTTTTTGTCATAGTTAACGCAACTTTTATGAGCCGGAGAATCCTCCTTTCCTTAAAACAATTTAAATTTTGCGATGCTGTAACAGATATTCCATTTCTGAAATCAACAGATGATAAAGATTTGTTGGTTGAAATAGGCTTGCGATGATTATATTATTATCAAAAAAGAAAACAGAAGGAGCAAAAATGTTAGCATTTTCTCTAAATTCCGCTGCAGGACCTTATGAAGTTACAAGGAAAGAAATAGCTGATTATTTCAGTGAAATGCTTGATATTAAAGAGAATACCGTAAAAAAAGGTGTACAACAGATCATGATCGGTACGGTGTCGAAAAACCACGACACTGCGCTTAATGCCTTGAAAAGGATCAAGGCTGCCGGATATGAGTATATAGAAATAAATGATTTCATGGTAGAGAAGTCATCTTTTATAGTAAAGCTTTTGACTAAATTTGGTGGCATGGATATAGGAAACAGCGGTAATCAGGATTGGCATACGCTTATTTCTGAGAGCGGACTTAAGGTCAGCAGCATGCACTCAAATCTTGGTGCAATAGAAACGGATCCTGAGAGAGTTGCAAATCTTGCGAAAAGCTATGGTACAGACGTGGTTGTGATCACCGGAATGTACAGATTTGATTACAGCAGTTTAAAAGAGGTTGAGACTTTGGCAGAGCGGTTAAATGCTGCAGGAAAGGCTCTGAAAGAGCGCGGAATAATACTCTTATATCATAATCACAACTGTGAACTACAGAAGGTTTCGCCTGATAAGACAGCCTATGATGTGATCATAGAAAACACTGATGAGGAATATGTGAATTTTGAGCTGGACACATATTGGATGACCGACGCAGGAGCAGATGTCTATCCGATAATAGAAAAGCTCGGATCACGCCTTAAGTTCTGGCATATTAATGACAGAGGGAACACACAAAAAGGCCCCTACATGACCCCAATTCTTAAAGAAAAGGCTACGGAGCTTGGAAAAGGCAACATGAACCTTAAGGGACTTTCAGAAGTAATAATGAAAAAAGGCGTTACGGCAGTTATTTTGGAAACTCACATGAACTGGGTGGACAACGACCCGGTAAAGAGCATTGAGGTGAGCTCAAAATTTATGAACGAACATTTTTAAGCGTGGTTGAGGCGAGGAAGATAATGCTATGTGCAATGTCTTCCTCGCTTTCTTTATATCCGGATTTGCACCAGTTTTCTATTATGCCGGCACTTCCTGCAGAAATATATGAAAAGAGGATATCTTTTGTAATTCCTGAAGATAAATTCTCATAAGGCGACATGGAATTTGAGAACATCTCATAGAGCATATCCGATATTTTTGAGGTGAATCCGGAGCTGTTGGGGTATATCAGATGCTTTACGGAGGGTGAATCAGTGATATTTTCACGTATATATTTAAGTGTCTGTGCAACCGAAATGTCAAAAGAAGTATCCTTGGCATGTTGGAACTTTGATTTCAGCTCATTTACGGCATCTTTCTTCAATTCATCCACAAGGTTGGGAACGTCAAGATAA
>JAEEGJ010009002.1_pt1 | contig 27091 bp, 27 predicted proteins | sample 8958761 | NCBI WGS metagenome assembly JAEEGJ01 (sample SAMN16246546, study PRJNA631951) | gut metagenome | biome: gut microbiome; feature: rumen; material: RS-attached | host: Bos | place: Iran: Karaj | collected 2018-10 | reverse complement strand
ATCGAGGCAGGCAAGGATCTGGAAGGCAAGGGCTTCGATCCCAGAAAGCTTCTGGCTCCCGGCTTTGAGGCAATCAAGGCTACCGTTAAGGAGAAGATGGAGATGTTCGGTTCTGTCGGCAAGGCTGACGAATAATCCAAAAATGAAAAAGCCCCTGAAAAGGGAGGATGCCAGGTATCCAATGGATACCTGGCATTTATTATGAAAAAGTTTTAAACTTGTAAGCAATCTTGACAATTGAGCGCGCCCTGTGCGGTCAATTGTATATTATGAAAAAGTTTTAAACTGATGTAAGCTGTTTTGTGCTTTTCAGTTTACTGTGTAAAAGTGTCCGAAAAACAAAGGAAAATAAAATAATCCTTGAAGAAAATGTAAACGGAATGTGAACAAGGCGGACAGATTCCCGCGAAAAAGACCCGGCTCAGGCAGGGTTGCCGGGGCCGGGTCGAAAAATCGGAACTCAAATCAGAACCAGTGAGGCTCAGGAAGGGTTTCGGGTTCGGGATAGGTAACGCCGAAAGTCTCATCGGTAACTGATTTCATCTTCTGCACTTCCTTCGGGCGATCATTTCCGTCGGTAGCGGTGGTTGCGATGGCTTCCACCACCTCCATGCCCTCGATGACCTTGCCGAAAGCGGCATAGGAACCATCCAGGAAAGGAGAGTTCTTGTGCATGATGAAGAACTGGCTGCCTGCGGTGTCGGGGATATTGGTGCGGGCCATGGACAGGACGCCGGGGGTGTGCTTCAGGTCATTGGGGAAGCCGTTCTGGGAGAACTCTCCCTTGATGCAGTAGCCGGGGCCGCCCATGCCGGTGCCTTCGGGATCGCCGCCCTGGATCATGAAGCCCTCGATGACTCTGTGGAAGATCACGCCGTCATAATAGCCCTTATTTACCAGGCTCAGGAAATTGTTCACGGTGTTGGGGGCAATCTCGGGATACAGCTCTGCCTTGATGACGCCGCCGTTTTCCATGGTGATGGTGAAGATGGGATTGGACATATCAGTGGTTCCTTTCTTTCATCGCGCGGTCCATCTGCCGTTTGGCGTCGGCCCGGGCAGCGTCCTCGCGCTTATCATACAGCTTTTTGCCGCGGCAGAGAGCGATCTCCACCTTGACGCGGGAGTTTTTGAGATAGACAGCCAGGGGAATGATGGAATAGCCGTCCTGTCTGACCTTGCCGTAGAGACGCATGGTCTCCCGCTTGTGCAGGAGCAGACGCCGCGGGCGAAGGGGGTCCTTGTTGAAGATGTTGCCCTTTTCGTAGGGAGCAATGTGCATCTGACGGATCCACATCTCGCCGTCCTTGATCTGACACCAGGCCTCCTTGAGCGAGAGCGTGCCGGCGCGGATGGATTTGACCTCGGTGCCGACCAGCTCGATCCCGGCCTCAAAGGTCTCGTCGATGAAATATTCATGATGGGCCTTCTGGTTCTTGGCCACGATCTTTACGCCGGAGCCGGGCATCCTCGCACCTTCCTTCCGTCTGTCTGATTGGCCTATATTATAGCACGATCGCCCCAGGGCCGCAAGTGTTTTCTGCGGTTTGCAAAATTAATTTACAATTTCCGAAATTTGGGCTTTACCTTTTGGATCGTTTATACTATAATCACAACGCACCATCCTGAAAGGAGACCAGCGCCTTGAAAACAAAAAAGAAAGCGCATTCCAATCTCTACCGAAAAGCTGTCGTCTGCCTGATCCTGTTCTGCGGCTTTTTCAGTATCTTTTCCATCCCGATGGGCCTCGGAAACGCCCTGAACACGATGATGAACACGGCCTATCGGATCCTGATGGATACCGTGTTCTACATTATGGCCATTGCGGTCATCGCCGGCGCGGTCTCCAGTCTGCTGACGGAGTTCGGCGTGGTCGCCCTGCTGAACAAGGTCCTCTCTCCCCTGATGAAGCCGCTGTTCGGCATGCCCGGCGCTTCCGCGCTCGGCATGGTTTCCACGTACCTCTCCGACAACCCCGCAATCCTGACGCTGGCGGATGACAAGAAGTTCCGCCGCTTTTTCAAGGCATACCAGATTCCCGCTCTGACCAATCTGGGCACCTCCTTTGGCATGGGTCTGATCGTCACGAGCTTTGCCGTCGGCATGTCCAGCCTGCTGGGCAAGGAGGTCGGCATTGCGGCGATCTGCGGCAACATCGGCGCCATCTTCGGCGCCATCGTCTCCACCCGTCTGATGCTGCTCTTCATGAAAAAGCATTACGGCAAGGACGAGCCCGCCCTCAAGGAGGACTACGTGGAGGCGGAGGAGGTTCAGGAGCATAACCACAAGGGCTTCCTGCACGTGCTGGACGCGCTGATGGACGGCGGCAAAAAGGGCGTGGATATGGGTCTGGCCGTTATCCCCGGCGTGCTGATCATCTGCTCCATCGTTCTGATGCTGACCAACGGCAAGCCCGCGCCGCAGTTCAAATACGCGAGGATCGAACGCGTTACTTCGAACGGCAAATACTACCGCCACTCGCTGAGCATCGAGATCCCGGATTCCGCCGATAGCCTGACTGAGGTGCTGCCAAATCACGGCGACGCGGTCTGGACCTCTTCGACCCCCGATGAAGACGGCAAGTATCCGATTTTCGATACCTACACGACCAAGGGCCGCACCTTTGAAACGAACGAGCGGCTTTACGTTACTGTGAATAAAAAGGCATGGTACGGCAGGGGGTCGTTCCGCATCGTCCTGCTCCGCGAGGGTGACGCCTCCGAGGACGGGATCCGGCTCGCGCTTGAGCCTGTGGAGGATCAGAGTGAGGGAACCACGATGCTGCTCACAACTACCATCCCGCAGCAGGATTACACCGGCAGCGCCTTCGAGGGCATCGGACTGCTGCCATTCCTTGCGGACAAGCTCAGCTTCCTGCTCAAGCCGCTGTTCGGCTTCTCCAGCGGCGAAGCCGTCGCGGTTCCGGTCACGGCGCTCGGCTCCGCCGGCGCTGCGCTGGGTCTGATCCCCGGCTTTGCCAAGCGCGGGCTGATCAACGTAGGAGACCTTGCGGTCTTCGTGGCGATCTGTATGTGCTGGAGCGGCTATCTGAGCACCCACGTCTCGATGATGGAGGTTCTGGACTGCCGCGAGCATACCGGAAAGGCCCTCCTCAGCCACACGATCGGCGGTCTCTGCGCCGGCGTTGCCGCCCACTGGCTGTTCCGGCTGGCAATCCTGCTGTTGTCGTAACACGCGCAAATCCCGATCCATCCCAAACGATCCCGCCGACGGAAGCCCGTCGGCGGGATCGCTTTTTCTTTTCGCAGCAGGTTTTCGCGGCAGGCTTTTCCGCCGCGCCGCCCGGAGCAATCTTCCGGAAGTCCGGCGCTCGCGGCACGGGCCCGCAGACGTGTTTCTTACGGCTCGATCGCAGCGAAGGGAATCCCGTGTTTCGCCGCATATGCCTCCGCCGCGCTGCCGGCACAGCCCCGGACTGTCAGCTCCCCGCAGCCTTCGAAGACAGCCATGCCAAAGGATATCTCGTCGGCAAGAACGGTCGCCGACCGCAATTCGGTACAGCCGTAAAAGGCGTATTCTCCAATCAATTTTACGCCGGCAGGAATCGTGACCGACTCCAGGCTGCTGCAGTCTGCAAACACCAATTCCTCCAGAGCGGCAATTCCGTCCGGCAGCCGGACCTCACGCAGAGCGCTGCACCATTGAAACGCACCCCAGCCAATGGAACGCACGCCATCCGGAATTGAAACCGCCTGCAGCCCGCCGCAATTGGCGAACGCGGATTCCCCGATGGTCACCACGCTCTCTGGGACGGAATAGTCGCCGTAGTAGCCGGATAACATTTGGATCAATACCGTCTTGTCCCGGTTGAACAGGACGCCGCTCTCGTCGCTGCTGTACGCGGGATTGCCCGGTGAAACGGAGAGTCCCCGGAGATTGCGGCAGTTGACAAAGGCGTCCGGGGAAATGGAGGTCACGCTCCGGGGGATCGACAGCTGACGCAGATGATCGCAGAAGTTAAACGCGTTCGCCCCAATGGAGCGCAGACTGTCCGGAAGCGTCAGCTCCACCAACTCAGAGCAGTTTGAAAAAGCGTCATCACCGATGCCGGTTACGCCCTCGGGAATCGTCACCGTGCGCAGCTGCCAGCATCCGGAAAAGGCAGCGTCTGCAATTTCGGTCACGGTCTCCGGGACGGAATACGCTTCAAGAGAGCGGGGAATGCAAAGCAGGACGGTCTGATCCTTGTTGAAAAGCGCGCCCCGGGCGTCGCTGCTGTACGCGGGATTGTCCGGATCCACCGAAAACCCGGCAGAAACAGCTCCGTCAAATGCACCGCTTCCGAGAGAGCGCACGCTCCCGGGAATCGTCACCGTGGTCAGACTGCAGCCGGAGAAGGCGTAGTCCCCGATGGTGCTCACGCTGTCGGGAATGGTCACCGCGGTCAGATTGCAGCAGCCGGAGAACGCGGAGACGCCGATCGAACCGACTCCGTCCGGAATCGTCACCGCAGTCAGATTGTAACAATCGAAGAACGTGCAGTCGCCAATCGAACCGACTCCGTCCGGAATCGTCACCACAGACAGACTGCTGCAGCCGTAGAAGGCGTAGTCCCCGACGGTGCTCACGCTGTCTGGAATCGTCACCGCAGACAGATTCCAGCAGCCGGAGAACGCGTGGCCGCCAATTGAACCGACTCCGTCCGGAATCGTCACCGCAGTCAGATCATAGCAGTCATAAAACGCGGATTCGCCGATGACAGCGACGGTCTCCGGGATCTGATAAGCGCCTTTATAGCTGCCCGGGACGCGGAGCAGTTCCGTCCTGTCCGCGTTGAACAGAGCGCCATTCGAATCGCTGGCGTAGACGGAATTGCCCTCCGCGACAAAAAACGCCGGAGCATAGTACCCTTCTCCGAAGGCATCTTTGCCGAGGGATCTCAGGCTGGCCGGAAGCGTAACCTCAGCGATCTCGCAGCCATCGAAGGCGCCGTCTCCGATGTCGGTCACGCCTTCCGGGATCGTCACCGCGGTCAGACCATGACAGGATTCAAACGCGAATTCACTGATGGTCCGGACGGTATCCGGGACGGTATAGCTGCCTTCCACACTCGGGGGGCAGTAGAGCAAAACCGTCCCGTCCTCCGTAAACAGAACGCCGCGTTCGTCGCTGCGGTAAGCGGGATTGTCCGGTGCGACGAAAACCCCTTCCTGTATGTTCGTAAACGCAAAGACATTCCTTCCAATGGAACGCACGCCTGCCGGGATTTCGAGGCGGTTCAGACTCATGCATCTCGCAAACGCGTTGTCTCCGATGGAGGTGACGCTCTCGGGGATTTCGAGACGGCTCAGACTCGTGCAGACCATAAACGCGTTGTCTCCGATGGAGGTGACGCTCTCGGGGATTTCGATACTGTTCAAATATTCGCAGCAGAAGAAAGCGCCGGAGCCGATGGAGCTCAGTCCCTCCGGCAGGGAAACCTTCAGGATTCGCAGGGAATAATCGTGCCAGGGCGTATCATCATAATACGCCTCCTCAGAATTCGCCTCGGAGACTTGGCCATAATCCGCCATCGCGCCGCTGCCTTCGATGATCAGGGTACCGGTTTCCTCATCGAAGCGCCAGGTCAGATTGTCGCCTTCGGCTCCGCATTCATTGCCCACAGGCTCTTCCCCCGGCAAGCCGGTTTCGTCCTTGGGTTCGGCGGTCTGGGTCGGGATCGGAGGCGCTTCCGTTTTGATCACCGTGGGGTCTCCGGGGACGGGCTGACGGTCCTTCAGCAGCCTGCCCCCCGCCCAAAGGCCGCCGCCCACCAGGGCAAAGGCCAGCACGCCCGCCAGGAGCCTGGCCCCCAGACCGTGGAGAAAGGCCCGGCCTGCCGTCATAGCGGTAATGGTGACGGGGGCCGCCGAGGTTTCCAGAACGGTTCCGGCCGCCGCAGCGGATCCGGCACGCGCCGCGCCGCCTGCCGCCGGGGTTTTGGCAAGAACGGAGGCCAGGGTCTTTTTCTCTGCCGCCCGGGCGGGCTCCAGCCCTCGCACCAGAGCGGCGAGGAAGGGGATCGGGCCCAGCCCGTAGAGCTTCACGCCCTGGCGCTCCAGCGCCCGGACCTTCGCCTCCACCTTTTTCCGGCCCTGAAAGAGCTGGGCCTTGACGGTGCCGGAGGCCACGCCAAGGGCCTCGGCGATCTCCCGGACGCTCATATCTTCATAATACCGCATGCCGACGACGAGCTGCTGCTGCTCCGGCAGCTCGGCCAGGATCTTCCGTACCAGCCGGGACGTCTCCTTCCGGTCCAGGGCCAGCTCCGGCTGGACCGTCGGATCGGGATCGGGCAGTTCGAGCCCCGCCTCGTCCGCGCCGTCCCCCAGCTCCGTGAAGCTGGCAGACTGTCGCCTTGCCACCTGCCGAACCGCCTCGTTCACAGCGATCCGCCGCAGCCAGGGCAGGAAGGCTTCGTTGGCCTCCAGCTGATCCAGGCTCCGAAAGGCCCGGAGCCAACTGTTCTGCAGCACGTCCCAGGCCAGGTCCTCGTCCCGGATCATGGCCCGGACCGTGCGGTAGAGGGCGGGATTGATCTGCTCGTAAAGGGCCGCGCAGGCTGCCTGATCGCCGCCTCTGGCCCGTTCCACCAGCTCCGGGGTGATTTCTGCCCGACTGAAGCTCCGATTCTTGTTTTTCATGCTTCGCACCTGCTTTCTTTCCTTCTCTGATCGTTAACGCGTTACTTCTGCGGATTGCAGCAGGAGATCCCGAACGGATCCGCCTCCGGCGGATCCCCTTCTTTCCGGGCGTCCGGATGCTCGCCCCCAGGAGGAGCAAGCGCCGACCCTGCCGTTCCGGGGAGCCTGTCGGCCGAAAGCTGTTGCAGCAGGGCCTGCAGAACCGCCGCAGACCGCTCGGGGTCCGGGCTGAAATTGCGGCCCATCAGCTTCTTGTACAGCGCCGCAAAGCGCTCCTGCTCCGGCATGACTCTCCCTCCTTTCGCGTCCTTCTGTCTGTAAGACCCGGCGAAGCGAAAAAAGGTTTATCGAAATCGAAAAAAAGATGACGCAGAGAAAAAAGATTCAGACGCCGGTTCCGGCAAAACTAGCCCTCCGTTCCGGCAAGGCTTCGTCACGCCCCGATTTTGCCGGAACGGAAACGCCGGCCAACCCGTTTCGGGGAAAGCCGGCGTCTTTGTTTCATCAGGCGTTTCTCTTCAGCCTGCCCTTGCGGGGCAGGACAGCTACTCCACGTTCAGAATGCAGCCCTTGAGATACCAGCTCTGGTCTGTATGCAGGGAGGCGGGATGGTCGCGGGACTGCATCAGCGTCTCGATCAGACGGACGGTGCGCCCGGAATCCGCGGCAGCGTCGCGGAGCATTTCGGTGAACAGCTCCGGCGTCATAAACTGGCTGCACGAGCAGGTGACCAGGAAGCCGCCCGGCTCGACGAGGTGCATGCAGCGCAGGTTCAGCTCCTTGTAGCCGCGGTAGGCCGCGTCCAGCGCCCGCTTGTTTTTGGCAAAGGCCGGCGGGTCGCAGATGACCGTTCCAAAGCGTCTGCCCCGGTGGGCGTAGTCCTTGACCAGATCAAAGACGTTGGCCTCGGTGGTCGTAATGCGGTCGGCTACCCCGTTGCGCGCTGCGTTTTGCCGAAGCATTTCAAGGGCTTCGGCAGAGACGTCCACGGCCTCGACGGCGCTTGCCCCGTAGAGTGCCGCGTGGATCGCAAAGCCGCCGGTGTGGCTGCAAAGGTCCAGAACCGTCCGCCCCGGGCAGTAGGGACGGATGCGGCCGCGGTTTTCCTGCTGGTCGAGGAAGTGACCGGTCTTCTGACCGTGCGGAATATCCACCAGCATCCTCGCATCGTGCTCCAGGATCTCCACCCGCTCCGGAACGTCGCCGTAGACGCAGCCGGTGATCTGGGGCAGGCCCTCTTTTTCGCGCACGGGAACGTCGTCGCGCTCGTAGATCCCCTTCGGCTGAAAGAGCTCAGCCAGGCAGTCAACGACCGTCTGCTTCCAACGCTCCATGCCGAGACTGACGATCTGGAAGGAGAGATAGTCTCCGAACTTATCCACGGTCAGGCCGGGCAGACCGTCGCTGTCACCGAAGACGACGCGGCAGGCATTGGAAAAGCCGAGGCTTTTCCGGTAGGCCCACGCCCGCTCGATCCGCGCGCGGAAAAATGCCTCGTCGATCACGGCGTTCGGGTCGCGGGTCAGCAGGCGCACCGTGATCCGGGAGGCCGCGTTAAAAAAACCCCAGGCAAGGAAGTTGCCCCTGGCGTCCAGGACCTCCACGACGTCCCCGTCGCGGCAGAGCTCGTCCACCCAGTCGATCTCGTTGTCAAAAATCCAGAGCCCGCCGGCGCGAACGTCCTGCTCCTCGCCCCTGCGGAGGCAGACCTGTCCGTACTCCATCACGCTTCAGCGGCGCGGGTCCGGATGAAGTGCCAGGCGTCGCGGCACATATCGTCCACGGTCTTTTCGGCGTGCCAGTTCAAAACGGAGGCGGCCTTCTCGGCGTTGGCGTAGACCTCCGCAAGGTCGCCGTCGCGGCGTCCGCCGATGACGTAGGGCACGCGCACGCCGTTGACGGTCTGGAAGGCGTTGACCAGCTCCAGGACGCTGACGCCGTCGCCGGTGCCGAGGTTGAAGGCCTCCGCGCCGCGGTGGTTTTCCGCATATTTCAGGGCGGAGATATGACCCTTCGCCAGATCCACGACGTGCAGATAGTCACGCAGGCAGGTGCCGTCGCGGGTCGGGTAATCGTCGCCGAAAACGGTGAGCTGCGGGAGCTGTTTGGCGGCCACGCGGGCCACGTAGGGCATCAGATTGTTGGGAATGCCGTTGGGATCGTCGCCCAGAAGGCCGGACTCGTGCGCGCCGATGGGGTTGAAATAGCGCAGCAGGACGGCAGTGAAGTCCGGGTTGGCGGCGCATTCGTCGCGCAGGATCTGCTCGATCATAACCTTCGTCCAGCCGTAGGGATTGGTGGCGGAGGTGTCCATGTCCTCGGTATAAGGGGAGGCGTTTTTGGGGCCGTAGACCGTCGCCGAGGAGGAGAACACGAAGCGGGTGCAGCCGTGGCGCTTCATCGTCTCGAGCAGGGTCAGGGTGGTATCGAGATTGTTGCGGTAGTAGCGCAGCGGGATCTGACAGCTCTCGCCCACAGCCTTGAGCCCGGCAAAATGGATCACGGCTTCAATGGGATGGGCAGCAAAGACGGCCTCCAGGGCAGCCCGGTCGGCCACGTCCAGCTCGCAGACCGCAGGGGTTTTGCCGGTGATGCGGGCGATCCGCTCCGGCACGTCCCGGCTGGAATTGCAGAAATTATCGGCGATGACGACGTCATAGCCCTCGTTGAGCAGCTCCACGCAGGTATGGGAGCCGATATATCCGGCGCCGCCGGTCACTAAAATGCTCATAGAAAACCTCCCGAACAGAATCGTTATGCTTGTTTTGCTTGAGAATAGTGTACCACAACGGCACATGGAATGCAAGAGCGCAATTTCCCCGAAAAAAAGCAAAAAAGCAGTTGACAAAGCGCTGATTTTCCGCTAAAATATAACGGCTTGCGTAAGCAGGCAGAATCCCCTTGCCGCTGAGGGATTCAGCGGCCGAAAGACCAAAAGGAGGTGCAAACAATCATGGCTAAGATTTCCGCAAAGTACGAGGTTCTCTACATCATCGATCCCGATCTGGGTGAAGAGGGTATTGCAGCGCTCGTGGAAAAATTCAAGGCTCTGGTGGAGGCGGAGGGTACTCTGACCGCCATCGAGGAGTGGGGCAAGCGTCGGCTGGCCTACCTCATCAATGACAAGCCCGAAGGCTACTACGTTCTGATGAACATCGAGTGCAAGCCCGAGCTTCCCGCTGAGCTGGACCGCGTGTTCAAGATCACTGACGGCATTATGCGTTCCCTGATCACCGTTGTGGAAGAGTAAGGAGGCAAATCCATGCTGAACCACATTGTTCTGATGGGTCGTCTGGTCCGTGATCCCGAGCTTCGGCACACCGCCAGCGGCGTGCCCGTCGCGAGCTTCCGCATTGCGGTGGACCGCGATTTCGGCAACCGGGAGACCGGCGAGCGCGAGGCCGATTTCATCGACGTCGTCGCTTGGAGAAGCACCGGCGAGTTCGTCAGCAAGTATTTTGCCAAGGGTCGTATGGCCGTCGTTTCGGGCCGTCTGCAAATGCGGAACTGGACCGACAAGGAAGGCGGCAAGCGGACCTCCGCCGAGGTCGTAGCGGATAACGTCTATTTCGGCGATTCCAAGCGCGACAGCGACGGCGGCAGCTACAACGGCAGCAGTTATGCCGGCGGCAGCAACAATTCCTACCGCTCCTACGGCGATTCCAACAGCGCCCCCGCGGGTGGCAGCAACTATGCCGCGCCTGCAGCGCCCGCAGCGTCGGACTTCGCAATGCTCGAGGACGACGACGGCGAGCTTCCGTTCTAATTGAATTTTTCACATGAGACTGTAAAAAGGAGGTTCCGATCATGGCCAATGATACCAGAGTGAGACCGCACAAGCGCAAGAAGGTTTGCCAGTTCTGCGTGGACAAGGTCACCTCGATCGACTATAAGGATACCGCAAAGCTCCGCCGCTTCATTTCCGAGCGCGGCAAGATCCTGCCCCGCCGCACCACCGGCACCTGCGCTGCTCATCAGCGCCAGCTGACCGTGGCCATCAAGCGCGCCCGTCAGATCGCTTTGCTTCCCTACGTCGAAGACTGATTCGTCAAAATTTCGCCCGCTGCCGTTCGGCAGCGGGCGATTTTTATTCGCAGCGCTCAAAAACCCCCGCCGGAGCATTCCGACGGGGGCCTTTGAGAAAAGAAGAGAAGAAATGAAAAGTACAGCGGCGTTGGTCGCTTCCACTTACAGGTACATCATACCGGATAAATGTAACAAAGGTATGAATGAGATGGAAACAAACTTCAAAAGAATTATGAACGCCGCCGCCCGGTGCGTCTATTCGGTCGCGCGGACCGCGTGGACCTCCGGGTATCGGCCCTGCAGCGCGAGGGCGGCAAGGGCCGCTGTCTCCGGCTTGTCAAACAGACCGAAGACCACGGAACCGGTCCCCGTCAGACGTGCGCCGAGCGCACCGAGCTCCAAAAGCTCGCGGCGAACGGTCTGTACAACGGGGAAGGCTTCGCTGACCGGGGGCTCGAAGGCGTTCTCCAGAAGCCTTCCGACGGCGGGCAGATCGCCCGCAGCCAGGGCGGCTTCCATCGCGCGGTTGTCCGGTCTGGCTGTGACGCCGACGGCGTCCACGGTTCGGAACAGAGCCGGGGTGGAGATGGCAAAGTCCGGCTTGACCAGGACGAAGCAGGCATTCGGGGGCAGCTCGGGCAGGCGCGTCAGCACCTCTCCCCTGCCCGCAGCCAGGGCAATTCCGCCAAAGAGGCAGTATGGCACGTCGCTGCCGACGCGCAAGCCCACGGCGCGGAGCTGAGACTCGGAGAATCGGCGGTAGTGGCCGTTGAGCAGGCGCAGAACGGCAGCGGCGTCGCTGGAGCCGCCCGCCATCCCCGCCTGGGCGGGGATGGATTTGCGGATCGCAACCGAAACGCCTTCCGGGGCGAGATCAGCGGCGTCCAGATAGGCCTTTGCCGCCTTCCAGCAGAGGTTATCCGGTCCGTCCGGGATCCCGGGCCGGTCGCAGGTAACGGACCAGGGCTCGCCGGTATCCAGCCGCACCGTTATCTCGTCGCAAAGGCTGACCGAGCACATGACCATTTCCAGGTCGTGATAGCCGTCGGGCCGTCTGCCCAGAATATCGAGGGTCAGATTCAGCTTGCCGTAGGCGCGGCCTTGGAGCGTGATCACTTGATCTTGCGGGCCTCGAGGTAGTAGCGCTTCTCTCTGGCGTGACCCATGGAGAAGGTCTTGCGGGGCAGGATGCCGTCAGCGATCACGCCGCGGAAGAGCTGGCTCTTTTCCATTGCGGGCAGCAGGAAGCCGATGGAATCCGGCTGCTTTGCAAGGTCGATCAGCACGTCGTCGTCGTGGATGTAGTCGATCTCGCCGGCATGCTCCTTGAGATACTTGTCCAGGAAGGTCTGCAGCGCGCCGACCGCGAGCTGGCTCTTGGCCTTGTCGAGATAGACGACGCCGGACTTTTCGCCGATGTACCACTTGACGGGGAAGCCGCCCTCGGCGCACCAGGTGTCCTCCAGCTCCTTCAGCAGGGCCTCGGGATCGGTCTTGGCAATGATGCGATGGATGGGCTCGAAAACCTGGGCGGGATCGTGGATGTTTTCCAGCTCGACCAGAGCAAAACGGGCGGGATGGTTGGACAGATCCTCGCCGGGATGGTTGGCCTTCAGCTCCTCGTAGCAGCTCTTGGCGGTGGCAAGGCTGTGGTTGCCGTCGCCGACGGCGAAGACCATGGGAATGCCCTTCAGGCCTTCGTACTTCTTGCCGACGTTGGCGGTGTATTCGGTCAGGCGCTCCTCAAAGGCCTTGACCTCCTCGCCCTCGACGAGCCAGCCGGTGATATGACCGCCGCCCTCCATGAGGTCGAAGTCATAGAGCTTTTTCAGGCTGTCCTTCTTGGCGGCAATGGGCTCGATCAGGACCTTATCATGGTCGTCGGCCAGCATCAGGATGTGGGGCAGCTCGATGGGCGCGTCGCGGCGGACTCTCTGGCGCGGCGGAATGCGCTCGACCACGGTGCGCTCGGTGGCGCGGATCGCGGAGGAGGAGCCGGTGGAGTAGTCATAGGCGTCCAGATCGACCATGCCCATCAGGCCGGTACGGATGGAGCCGTTGTCCAGGGTGCGCTCGACCAGAACGAAGCTGTTCGGATAGGTGACAAAGACGTCGTTCTTGAGGTACTCTGCCATGGTCTCGTTGATGAGCTTGGTGTGGGCAGCCTCGGAGGGCGTGCCGAGCTCAGCCTCGGGAAGAATCAGATTGATGGTGGAGGCGCTGCCCTCGGCGTTCTTGCGGACGCGGTCCCAATAGGCCTGGTCGGAGGTGAACTGGTCGCAGGCGATGACGGCCCACTTCTCCATCGGAGCGTTCTTCGGCAGCAGAATGTCAGCGGGTAAAAAAGCGTTCATGAATGATACCTCACTTGTCGGTGTTTTTTGGGTCGCTCCAATTATAACAAATGCGGCGAACAAATGCAACCCGGTTTTGTAAAAATCGCATAGAAATCTTCGAATAAATGTATGCTGTATAAAAAGGCGCGGCACAGGGCAAACTGTAGCGCAACAAACTCACAAGGAGGCTGTCAAATGGATACAGCTGCATTGGTCATTACCATCATCGGCGCGCTGAACTGGGGCCTGATCTCCCTGTTTCAGTTCGACCTCGTCGCCTGGATCGGCGGCGGACAGGACGCGATGCTCAGCCGCATCATCTACGGGATCGTCGCTCTGGCTGGGCTTTGGTGTATTTCCCTGCTCTTCCGTAACCGGACAGAAGCGCTCGCAGAGTGAGATGGAAGCAGCGAGGGCTGTGCCGTTTCGTTGGAAAACGGCACAGCCCCGTTGTTTTATTGTTTTATTGTTTAGCGCTTCGTGCGCAGGATCAGCTCGCCGTTTGCGACATCCACCGTTATGGTCTCGCCGGGCAGAATGCTTCCCTCCAGAACCTTCCTGGCGATCATCGTCTCCACCGTGTGCTGGACGTAGCGGCGGAGCGGTCTGGCGCCGAAGGCGGGGTCAAAGGCCTGGTCGATGATCTCGGTCTTGGCGGCTTCGGTCAGCTCGCAGCGGAGCTGCTTATCCAGCAGGCGGGCATTGAGCTGATTGATTTGCAGGTCGATGATCTTGGTAATATTCTCGCGGGTCAGCGGCTTGTAGAAAACGATCTCGTCGAGACGGTTCAGGAACTCGGGACGGAAGGTCTTTTTCAGCAGGGTCTCGACCTGGCTCCGGGCGAGCGCGCTGATCTCTCCGTTCTCGTCGATCCCGTCCAGCAGATACTGGGAACCGAGGTTGGAGGTCAGAATGATGATCGTGTTCTTGAAGTCCACGACACGGCCCTGCGAGTCGGTCAGTCGGCCGTCGTCCAGGATCTGGAGCAGGATGTTGAAGACGTCGGGATGGGCCTTCTCCACCTCGTCAAAGAGGATGACGGAGTAAGGCTTGCGGCGGACGGCCTCGGTGAGCTGGCCGCCCTCCTCATAGCCGACGTAGCCGGGAGGCGCTCCGATCAGACGGGAGACGCTGAACTTCTCCATGTACTCGGTCATATCGATGCGGACCAGATTCTTTTCGTCGTCAAAGAGGTCGGCGGCAAGGGCCTTTGCCAGCTCGGTCTTGCCCACGCCGGTCGGCCCGAGGAAGAAGAAGGAACCGATCGGCCGCTTGGGATCCTGGATCCCGGCGCGGGAGCGCTGGATGGCCTCGGTGACGACGCGGACGGCCTCGTCCTGTCCGACGACGCGGCGGTGCAGGCGCTCATCCAGGTGCAGGAGCTTCTCGCGTTCGCCCTGGACCAGCTTGGCGACGGGGATACCGGTCCAGCGCTCGATGATCTTGGCAATCTCCTCCTCCGTCACGCGGTTGCGGAGCAGGCTTTCCTCCTTGGCCGACTGGGCGAGGCGTTCTTCCTCCTCAAGCTGCTTCTTGGCCTCGGGCAGGTCGCCGTACTTGAGCTTTGCGGCAGCCTCGAGATCATAAGCCTGTTCTGCCTTTTCAATGTCGGCGTTGATCCGCTCGATCCGCTCGCGCAGGGACTGGACCTTGGAGATCGCGTCCTTCTCGTTCTCCCATTTCATTTTCATCGCGTTAAACTTGTCGCGCTGCTCGGCAAGCTCCTTCTGGAGCTCCGCCAGACGGCCCATGCTGAGCTCGTCGTCCTCATTCTTGAGGGCCGCCTCCTCGATCTCCAGCTGGATGATCTTGCGGCGGACGGTGTCGAGCTCGGACGGCATGGAGTCCATCTCGGTTCGGATCATGGCGCAGGCTTCGTCGATCAGGTCGATGGCCTTGTCGGGGAGGAAGCGGTCCGTGATATAGCGGTCAGACAGCTTGACCGCCGCAATGATGGCTGGATCGGTGATCTTGACGCCGTGGAAGACCTCGTAGCGCTCCTCCAGACCGCGGAGGATGGCAATCGTGTCCTCCACGCTCGGCTCATCCACCTTGACCGGCTGGAAGCGGCGCTCCAGAGCCGGGTCCTTCTCAATATACTGGCGGTATTCGTCCAGCGTCGTTGCGCCGAGGCAGTGCAGCTCTCCGCGCGCCAGCATGGGCTTGAGCAGGTTGCTTGCATCCATCGAGCCCTCGGTCTTACCGGCGCCGACGATGGTATGAAGCTCGTCGATAAAGAGCAGGATCTTCCCGTCGCTCCGCTTGATCTCGTTCAGAACCGCCTTGAGGCGTTCCTCAAACTCGCCGCGGAATTTTGCACCGGCGATCAGAGCGCCCATGTCCAGGGAGAAGATGGTCTTGTCCTGGAGGCTCTTGGGGACGTCCTTGCGCACGATCCGCTGGGCCAGGCCCTCGACAATGGCCGTCTTGCCCACGCCGGGCTCACCGATCAGTACGGGGTTGTTCTTCGTCTTGCGGGAGAGAATCCGGATCAGGTTGCGGATCTCTTCATCACGGCCGATGACCGGGTCCATCTTCTGGTCCCTGGCGCGCTGGACCAGGTCGGTGCCGAAGCGCTCCAGCGCCTCGTAGGTGTCCTCCGGATTGTCGGACGTCACGCGCTGACTGCCGCGGACCTCGGAGAGGGCCTTCAAAGCCTCCTCGCGCTGGATCTGATAGGTCGCAAAGAGCTTCTGCACCGCGGCGTCCGGACGGTCGATCATCGCAAGGAAGAGATGCTCCACCGAAACGAAATCATCCTTCATGGACTCGGCCAGGGATTCCGCATGATTAAAGAGCTGATCCACCGAGCGGGCAATGTAGTATTTGTTGGCTTCCCGGCCGGAGCCGGTCACAGCGGGAAGCTGGCGGAGCTTTTCCTCCACCGCCGCGTCCAGGCTTTCGGGCGTCTTGCCCATGCGCTTGAGAAGCTGCGGGATCAACCCCTTCTCCTGCCGCAGCAGTGACGCAAGCAGGTGGAGCTGTTCGATCTGCTGATGGTTATGATCGAGCGCAACGTTCTGCGCCTCCTGAATGGCTTCCATGGACTTCTGCGTATATTTGTTTGCGTTCATCGTAAATCTCCTTTCCACGGAGCGATCCGGCAGAAAGCTCGAACCGGATGCCCGTATCAGCATTTAGCACTCTAAGCAAAAGAGTGCTAACCCTTTTGTCCACATCATATACCCTGCTGCCGGAATTGTCAAGACGTTCGAGGAAAATTTACAAAATATTCTATTTTATGTCAACTTAATACTTTCGTAAAATTTTTTCTCTTTCTTTCTTAATATTTACCTATTACAATACTATCAAAGGTAGTTTTCATCTTCTTTTTATTCCTCCTTTTTTAATCGTACCCGGAAGCCTCGGCTTCCGGGTACATGTATTTAGAGGCTCACCACACACGAAAAAAGCAGCCGCATGATGCGACTGCTTTTCTTTCGTGGTGAAGCGCTGTATCCAGCTATGGACAAACTTGGGCGTGAGCAGGGGCTTGCCGATCTTTTCCTCCGCGATTTCCAGTTCCAGCCGTTCTTTGGCCGCCTCCAGCTCCTCCAGCCGCGTCTTGGTGGATTTGGTCAGAACACCCAGTTGGATGGCCCGGAGCATATTCTCAATTCCGGCTTCCGCCTCCCTAAGCTGCTGCTCCAGCAACGGCAGGGCTCTGTTCTCCTCCTCCTGAATCCGCATAACACAGTCCACAATCGCATCCTCCGTCCGATCGTCCCGTAGAAAGCTCATCAGCTCTTCAACCACCAGATCTTCGATCCAACGCTTACGGACGGTTTTCTTATGACAATCCCCGCTGTGCGTTCTCTGTATCTATATGCTTTGCCGCCCACATGATAATCTTACTGCGACCGCGTCTCAAAGTCGAATGTGCGGGCCGAGAATTTTTGAGCGCGATCCCACTCGTTTCTCCTGAATATGGTCCTTCTTGCTCTCACACGTTCCCCATGATCCAGGTTACCCGCTCACGGAGCTCCTGGCTAAAGCCCTCCAGATCGTCTTCCCGAATCACTTCATATCGAAGAAGCTGAAGAAGATGCATTTCCATGTTCGTGCGCCGCACATCCTGAAGCAACACGCCGGGATTTCTCTTGTCTTGCTTGACGCGTTTTTCCAAAGCCCAAAATTTCTCGGATGGCTGCCCCTCGCTGTTTAACAGCGCTTTGTATTCCTCAATCAATTTCCCCATATAGGCTTCCTGCCAGCCAGGGAGACGGCTGCGGAACAGCTTCCAGTCTTTTTCGTTGACTTGCTTCATCTTCGTCCTCCAGTTATCATTTTGTTCTGTCAAAGAGATGCATTACAGCAGATTCTCCGGCTTGCTTGGCTTGCCGGTCCACCCTTGACCCTTTGCCCATTCCATGAAGTTCCTGGCTTCCTCCCGGTCGCCTTCCTTCCAGGTCTGCAGGAATTCAATGTAGCCGTAGAGCCCGCCAACGTCGTCCATAAGCGGCAGGCCATCCAGGGCAAGGCATTGGACCGTATGCCGCACTGCGGCCTTGGCGACACATTCCCGCGCCTGCTCCTCCACAGCGATCCCACTTTGGCCTATCACAATACAGTTTGCGATTTGCGCAGTCTCTGCAGCCTTTGCGGCAGTCGGCAGCACCGTTCCGCTTTCGGTTTGCAGTTCGACCGTAAAGACGTCGGTACAGGTGATGACTAACTCCCAGCCGTCGCCGTAATCGTAGGCGTAGTACAGCATATCTGTCAGGGGCTGCATATGCAAATCACTTTCGGCATAGAGCGCTTTCACCTTCTGCTCCGCTTCCTCCCGGGCTGCATCGGAATCCCAGTAACGCTCGCTCCAGAGCAAATCCGCGCGCTTTGCTGAATAAACAGCCCCGCGCAGCCGGACATTCTGCTCCAAGGCCTGGTGCGCCAGCTCCCAGGCGCGGAGCAGTTCCGCGTTTGCTTTTGCGTTTGCCGCAAGCCTTTCAGCATTCACATATACGGATGCGGGATCAGCCCTTTCTTCGCCAGTGATCAACACCTCATCCAGACGCAGACGCTCCAGCAGCTCGCCGGGGTTCGATTCAAACACGCGCGCTGCCGCCTCCAAGGTCAACTCTTCAACGGGAACAACGAGCTCCTCCCGGTCAGTTCCACGTTCCTTCGCTTCCACAAACTCCGCAAAGCTGGGGGGCACTCGCAGTTCGGGGTTCTCCTTGATCAGCTGTTGGACTGCAGGCTGTGCAGAAAGATAGTGCTCCGATTTGCCTCCATAGCGATAGGGCCCGGTGTATTTTTTTCGCATCCAGACCTTTGGTCTCTCCCATTCCCGGTAGTCGTCATCCCAGTAGAGATCCTGCATTTCCTCCTCGGAGGTTCCAGCCGGATAACGGAAATACAGGCCGCAGAGCTTTGACCATTTCAAGAATCGGCCCTCTGTCAGAGCATTCAGCTTATCCTGCGCACCAAATGGGTCCAAAGCAAAATGATGTAAATGGCAGTTCTGCCAGCCAAAAGCCCGTTGGATGGCATAATGCAGGGCATGCAGCGTGATATCTGCCGGGACGACCAGGTCTCTGGAAATCGTCGCCTGCATTTTCCCATAGCACTGCAGAATTTGCTTTTCCTCGTCGTTCGGATGATCAGCAAGTGCAATGTGGAGTCGATACAGCCTCGTGCATACCGGGGTATCCTTTGTGCTCATATGGGTCCCTTCTTTCTTTTCAGATTGCCCTGTTGTGCAGCACATACAGTGCCAACAGCGGCGCTTGGGAGAGATCCGAATGATACTCTCTGTCCTTGATTCGGCCGAGCTTGTCCACCTCCCGAACCAAAAGCGGAATGGTTTGTTTCATGCCCTTTGCGGCAAACACGATACAGGCCTGAGCTCTTGCATACGGTGCGCGAATGCTGTCATACACGTTAAACAGCGCTTCGCTGTATTTGATATCCGCATGTGCTAAAATGTTTCCGGCCGTTTCAATGAACCGTTCCAGGTTGCTCGTCTGATACCGCCGCAAAAGCAGCGGCAGAACCGTCTCCTCCAGCTCTAACGCTCGCCGGATGAGCGCGTCAAAGCAAAGGCTTTCTTTTTCCTTGCGAATTGCCGCAATGACTTCTTCCGCTGTTTCCAGCTTCCTGATTCTTTCATTCTCTGCTGCAATGTATTCTTTTCGTTCCTGCGGAAGAAACTGTGCCATCTCATTCGAATAAATCGTTTCCATGGCTCCTTGCTTGAGTTCCGCCAGTTTGAAGAAGGATATGCGCGCAAAAGAGAGCTTTTCCAATGGATGCTCTCGAAAAAAAGAATTGGGAAGCTTCTGTATCTCCATTCTGGCTGCCTCGCTTTGCTGTCGTTTGTTGCGTCACAAGATTTGCAATCTTCGCCTTTTTATTCTACCATTCTTTGCCATCTGCTGCAAGTAAAAATCCACGCGTTTCAAGAGGAAGATTTCAAAGAAACCTTGGTTTCGTTGACAGAGGTGTTCAAAGGGGACGGTGTCCTCTTTGGCAGAGAAAACGCGGAATGAGCATCACGGTTCTCATTCTGGTATTTCTCTGTGGGAAAGCATCCAATGAAACCGGACGGTTTCATGGCGGGGGTATCCAAAGGGGGCAGGACCTCCCTTGGCACACGATCTTGCTTGCAAGGTCTAGTGTGTTATACCTTCTGCGGCGGGCGGCGACGGAAGGGGCTTGCGACGTCGTCGGAGCACCCTGCGCACCGGCTCAGAAACGGCAAACGCTTTTGGCGGTTGCCGTTTCTTCGACAGTGCTGCGGGGCTCCTCCTCTCCAAATCGAACCCGCTTCGCTGGGCTTCGATTTGGGGGGAACGGCGACGCAGGACAGGCGGGGTTTGCAGGCCTAATGGCTGAAAACGCAGGGGCTTGTGAGAAGCAAAGCCCGCCTGGCCGGCAGAGGCTGCGTGCGCTTGGATGGAGCGAAGCGGAAGAAAAGCGTGCTCAGCCGAGCTGCAGGAGGTATATAAAAACCCTCGTCCCTCGTCTTTCATTTTCTGCGTTTTCTTTCTTCGGCGCCATCGCATTTCTCATTTTTCGATTTTGGATGAACGCCCGTTTCTTGCATTATGCGTTTTCGGAAAGCAACCATATTCAAGAATATCATTCTCAAATGAATTGCCCACAATTGATTTTGAATCTGCGTCAGGTCCGCCTGATAAACCGGAAGCTTGCTTCGCCCAATCTCCTGCGCCGCCTGTTTGGCGGCGGTATTATTATCCGCGCCGGACAAAACCGCGCTGCTTAGCGTGGCAAGCATCTGGTTGTGCGCAGCATATCCCCGCGCCAGCTCTCCTGTAAAATATCGTTGTAGCAGGAAGCTCAGCTCTGCAAAGCGTGGGCTTTCCAACAGCCGATTCACGACGTCTGCGCAAACTCTTCGGTATAGAGAATCCGCGCCGCCTGGGCAGACAGACCCAGCTCCACGATTTCATAATTCTTCCGATCCGGGACCGCTGTTTCCCCCAAAAGGAAATCCGTGGAAACCCCGAAGCAGCGGGCGATCCGCAGCAGATACTCGCTGTCCAGCCGGTCCGTCGCGCCGGAGAGAAACCGGCTCAGCGCGCTTTCCGTGATGTCGATGCGCTGGGCAAGGTCCTTTTGTGTAACCTTCTGATGCTTCATCAGATCCAGAATCCGCTCTCGCGCGCTGCCGGGAAGATAGGTTTCGTTCATACCGATCCCGCCCTTCTATGCTTTTCTGAGTATATCATAACAAAGGAGATGTACCGTTTTTTGGACACATAAGAAGAGTTTTTCTGCATATAATTCCATATAAATATGTGCAGAAAAACTCAGCGCGCATTGACATTCTGCATATAAACTGTTATGATATGTGAAGAAACGGAGGGACATGACGAACATGAGAAGATTTGACTACTCGTTCCTGGACAACGGAATGCTGCCGGCGAAGCTGGTAGGCATTACCGGAAACATCTATTCCCTGCGAACCGCGGCAAGCGTTCGTAAGGAAGACCACGCTCAAGTGTTTACCGAGCTGGAAGAGATCGCCAAGATTCAATCGGTCAAAAGCTCCAACGCCATCGAGGGGATCGTCACCAGCGACCAGCGGATTGCCGCGATCGTCCGGCAAAACAGCGCGCCGCGGAACCACGACGAAGCGGAGATTGCCGGCTACCGGGACGCCCTGAACCGAATCCATACGGGCTATGAACATCTGCGCTTTTCCGAACGGACGATCCTCCTGCTGCATGAAGGGATGATGACCCCTGCGGGAGACGAGCTGGCCGGGCAGTACAAGCAGACGGACAACGTGATCGTCGAGATCGACGCGAACGGAACCCGCTGCGTCCGTTTCCGCCCGGTTCCCGCGGCGGAGACCAAAGCTGCCATGGAGCAGCTGGAGCTGGCTTATCTGGACGCCTGCGCCAACGCGAACATCAATCAGCTGCTTCTGATCCCCTGCGTGATCCTGGATTTCCTCTGCATCCACCCCTTCCGGGACGGAAACGGCAGGATCTCCCGGCTGCTGTCCCTGCTGCTGCTGTACCAAAACGGATTTGACGCCGGCAAGTATATTTCATTCGAAGAGCAGATCAACAAATACAAGGATCTGTATTACGAAGCGCTCCGACAGTCCTCGGCGGGATGGGATCAGAATCAGAACGATTACTTCCCCTTCATCCAGAACTTCCTGTCGACTCTCTACATGTGCTATAAGGAGCTGGACAAGCGGTTTGCCGTGGCGCAGGGGAAACGGGTCACGAAGACGGCCCGGATCGAGGCGACGATTCTGAACAGCTTGACGCCGCTGTCCAAGGCAGAGATCTGCACGATCCTGCCGGACGTCAGCCCGACGACCGTGGAGGCCGTCCTGGGCAGGATGGTCCGGGAGGGACAGATCCAGCGCCTCGGCGCAGGCAGAAGCTCGAGATACGTCCGAGCGCTGCCGGATTAACACGATGTGATTTGGAGGGAAATATGACCGATTCTCTGCAGAAGCAAATCCTGTCGCTTCTTCCGTCTGAAAATCTCAAAAAAGAAATCACAAACAAAAGCTGGCACTTTTCCGACCGGGATCTGCTCGCCATCGCCTGGCACTACGCGCCGGATTTTGACGCGAGGGTCGCCCTGCTTCGTCTGCTGGAACAGCAGACGGAAGGAGATCTGAAGGCCTATATCCGCCGGATCATCGAAACACAGCGCCAGATGCTTGCCGAGTTCAAGAGCTCAGACGCCCGGAGCGTATTTGAACTGCATATTCAAGAAACGCCGGATTCCTATGACGAACGTTACCTGTGTTCGAGTTTTGAAGCTGCACTCAAAATGATTCCGCTCTTCTATCAGGAATACGACAGTGCGAAGGAGACGGACCGTTCCCGCTATGAGATCACCAAGCGCAGGGTGTTCTCAGGCGGGGATGGGGAACCGTTTGCTGAAGACGAACTGGGAAGCCTTATTTTGCTTCCTGGAGCGACGGTCTATTCAGTTGACGTGTACAGCATGAGCACTAAGCCGGAGCCCTGCGACGGTGAATGCCTGCATTGTGCGCTTCCCTGTGTCTCCGCACATGAGATCCTTTTCCCCTGCTTCACGAAGAACGGTGACGCCGTGCGGTACACAGACCGCTCCGGTGCGATTTCCTATGGGGTCGTCCTGCAGGAGGATGAGCGCCCCTGCGCAGACTGCTATCTGATCCCGCTGGACAGCGACGTGATGTATTATCACGATTTTGAGAACGTCCACAACGCGCATCAGCATATCCCGGCTCCTTTGGTGGAGCCAATTGCACCGGAGGAGCTGCCGGGACGCATGAAAAAGGGCTTTGAAGCGTTTCGTTCCTACGATCTTCGGTAACAGAGCTTGATTCTCTGCCGCCCTGAGAAATTGCAAAAATGCACTTTCCCGGGGCGGTTTTTTGTTTTCTTGCAATTTTGCGGGATTTTTGGCCAGTTGTCGATTTTCTCCCAAAAATCAAACAGATGAGGAAATCATCGAATTTGAAAGAAGGTGGAAACCGTATGGAGAAACATAACAGGAGCAGCCAACGGTTTGTTGAGAATACGGTATCCGTATCCATCCGGAATATGCCATCCTTCTTCGTCGGAATGTGGGATTTGGGAGAGATCAAAATCGCCATTAGAAATTTCCTTATCAACAGGAAGGTCCCAACCCGGGAAGAGTTCAGAAAAAGACGGTAACGACGTATTGTTTCCTGCTGCGTCTGTCACTTCGGCTCGAAATCCATCGGCAACCCATCCATCACTGTTGAAAATAATAGTGGTTCTTGCATCAATGATTTTCTCTTTCATTTCTGAATCAAACTGATCTGGATCAAAGTAAGCATATTCTTTTGCTTCCTCCACATTCTGTTGAGTATCGCCTTTATCAAGATCATAAGTTCCCGAAATATCAGGCGGAATAATTATTTCGATTTCCGTTCCGGGGGGAATAACGGTTTCTCTGTGTGTGTTGGCATTTCCTTGGGCAAAAACTGGAATTGCAACAAATGACACAACAACAGATAAGAGAAGTAAAATCACAATGCGCCTTTTCATTAGGATACCTCACTTTCAAATATATTTTAGTTTTGGGCCTTAACTATAGTTATTTATATAATCTCATCCCTCCTTATTTTAGATGTTCATGCAAATTACTCTATACTTTACGGCGAAGCAACCAAATCTGATAATGCATATTCTTTTCCGTTTCCATAATTTACAACAGCTAAATCTGAGACAATAAATACTCCTTGCGCTTCGCCGCTAAGGTAAAAGATATTATTTGCGTTATTGCTATAATTATCACTTACAGGCTGATAAAGGAATACAAGCATTTCTGCGCCTACTGCAAGCGTTGGGTCTGCTAAACCATGCAGCATTACAGGATCATCAGAACGAATAGTCAATTTTTGCCCTATAGAAAAACTGCCGTTGTAGCATTCAACTACCTCAACCTGATAATCAGAGTAATAAAATGTTCTATCCTCAGCTTGAGAATAATAACAGTTCTCTGCCTTTGTAACGACTGTCACTCTTGCAACAGCGGAAGAATTGTCAGCAATGTCATTAATTGACAATGGATGGTTAATACCATTGTTCCTAAAACAACGATTAACTATTAATATACAAAGAAAGGAAAGAATAAGACACGCAACAATTGGAAGGGCAAAATGTTTTCTTTTCTCGGGAAGTTTGTCTGCATCATCCAAATATTCATCCTGTACTTCACTAATTATCTCAAATAAAAAATCTTGGCCTTTCAAACTGAGTGCCCTCCTTTCTCCAAAACATCTTTGAACTGTTTACGTAATCGGAATAATCTAACTCTGACGGTAACTGGCGTCATGCCATATCTATTTGCTATTGTTGATATCTCCTCCGCATAATAATATCTGCGCAGAAAAATCCGTCGATCTGTATCCCCTAATTCAGCGATAAACTGTTGAAAGAGTATCCTGATTTCATCACGAGAAAATATGTCTTCGATGTTTACGCCATCAGATATACATTCAGACAATTCCTCTATAGAGTGACAGAGAATTCCATTTCCACATTTCTGGGTACGAAGATCTCTGTAACGATTAAGTGCTAAGTTTCTTGTTATTCGCGCTGAGTATCTTTTAAGAGATGCAGGATGATTAGGTGGAACGGAGTTCCATACCCGCAGCCATGTATCTGAAACGCATTCTTCAGCATCTTCAGAATTATGAAGGATGTTGAAAGCAATAGAAAAGCAATAGTGCTGATAAGCATTATTTAATTCAGAGAGCGCGGTATCATCTTTGTCCAACAAGAGTTTTAATATTTCATTGTCATTCATTATTTGCCCTCCTACTATGAAAGACCCGAAAAATACAATGATGTTACATTATGATCAAATATTATAAAATAAAATATTGTATGATTCCCGTGTATAGACAAGAGCCAGCGAGGATTATTGTTGTCGATTTTCTCCCAATAATCAAACAGATATAGACGCCGCAAGCAATCATTCACCAAAAATCGCTAACAGGGCGGAGCAGAGAACGACCATTCATTCTCTGCTCCGCCCTGTTCTGCGCTCGACACTTTAGCCAAAGAAAACAATAAATCCGAGCCCGTTTCCGGTCGGAAAAAGGTTCGGATTATATTGCTGTGGTGCGAGTAACGCTACAGTATCCAAGCAAAAACCCTTTAAAAATCCTACGTTATTCGGCACCTGCAAGTTAATAATTTGCTTCAAAAGGCGCTGTCTTCGGGCGGCGCCTTTTGAATTTCCAAAAAACAAGAAGGGAGAATTCAAATGGCAAACACACATCTTTGCGGAAGCATCTACGACAGCAAAGCCGCGGGGCGTTGTCCGTTTTTGCTCTTCGCTGACAAGCCCGGCATGAAACACGGCTACAGGACGCTGAAGCTGTACGACGTCTACTGCTTGGCAAATGGCCGGTGCCGCAGCATGGGCAATCTGGCCTCCTTTACCGGCAACTCTCCTACCTGGTGTCCCAGGAGAAAGGAGAAGGAAAGCCATGAATAAAACAACTGTGATCGCCGTCGCCAATCAGAAGGGCGGCGTCGGAAAGAGTACCTCCGTCTTTTGCCTCGGCGCGGGGCTGGCACAGGAGGGGAAGAAGTGCCTGCTGGTCGATGTGGACCCGCAGGGAGACCTGACAAAGATGCTGGGGCAGCGGAAGCCAAATGATCTCCCTATCACCCTAGCGAACTGTATGAACCAAATCGTGGAGGGGGAACCCTTTGCGGAACACCCGGAGATCTATCGTCACCCGGAGGGCTTCGATTTCGTTCCGGCGAATCGGCTGCTCTCCTCCGTAGAGATCGCCCTGGTGAATACCATGAGCCGCGAGACGGTGCTGCGGCGCTATCTCGATACGGTAAAGAAAGACTACGATTACATCCTGCTGGATTGCCGGCCTTCCCTGGGAACGCTGGTCATCAATGCCCTGGCTGCGGCGGATCGCGTCCTGATCCCCGTCCAGGCCGACTATCTGGCAGCCGAAGATATGACGGAGCTGGTACGAACCGCAATGCTCGTAAAGGCTCAAATCAATCCCAGTCTTACGATTGGCGGGGTTTTCTTAACGATGACAACCAACGCTGTGTTTCGCCGGGATATTGCCGATCTGGTCCGAAAGACCTACGGCAAGCAGCTTCCCGTGCTGGAAACCGTAATCCCTTCGACGGTGCGGCTGGCAGAGGTCAGCACCGCCGACAAGAGCATCTTCCGCCACGATCCCAAGGGCAAGGCTGCGGATGCTTACAGAAATCTTGTGAAGGAGGTGCTGGCAAATGGCGGGCGGCAACAAAAGCGGACTGCTGACCGAGCTCGATGAACTCTTTACGACCCAGGAACAGCGCGACAAAGCAAAGCAGGAAGGGGTACAAGATATTCCCCTGTCCGAGATCAGCGACTTCCCCAACCACCCCTTCCAGGTCCTGAATGATGAGGCCATGCAGGAAATGGCTGCCAGCGTGAAGCAGGTGGGCGTCCTGGTCCCCGCCGTTGTGCGGCCCAAGGAGGGCGGCGGCTATGAAATGGTTGCCGGACACCGCCGCAAGATGGCTTCCGAGCTGGCGGGCCTGCCTACCATGCCCTGTATTGTCCGCGATCTGACGGACGATGAAGCGATCATCGCTATGGTTGACGCCAACCTACAACGGGAAAGGATCCTTCCGTCCGAAAAGGCACGAGCCTACAAGATGAAGCTGGATGCTATGCGCAGACGGCAAGGAGAACGGACCGACTTAACTTCTGCAACAGTGTTGCAGAAGTCTGACGGAAAATCATCGCGTGAGCTTCTTGCAGAGAATAGCCCTGACAGTCATGAACAAATCCGAAAGTATATCCGGTTGAATGAGCTTATTGAACCCATCCTCGCTATGGTGGATGACGGCAAGCTCGGAATGAGAACTGCCGTTGAGCTATCCTATCTGCCAAAATCAGAACAAGAAACTGTGTATACCGCGATTGATAGTGAACAAGCTCCACCGTCTATGTCTCGAGCCCAGAGGTTGCGCAAAATGAGCAAGGCCGGTGAGCTGAACGACGACACGGCGCTATCCGTGATGATGGAGCAGAAGAAACCGGACAACTTCCGGCTTGTCCTCGACATCGACAAGATCAGGGGCTATTTCCCCAAGAACT
>JAEEGJ010009001.1_pt1 | contig 27092 bp, 13 predicted proteins | sample 8958761 | NCBI WGS metagenome assembly JAEEGJ01 (sample SAMN16246546, study PRJNA631951) | gut metagenome | biome: gut microbiome; feature: rumen; material: RS-attached | host: Bos | place: Iran: Karaj | collected 2018-10 | reverse complement strand
ATTGTTTTGCTAGCAGTTTTAACCTTTTATTGTCTTTCCAAGTATTTTGGTATAGATTAGCTGTATCGGATCAAGCCGGAGATTCGTTAAACAGTCAAAATAGAGGTGACTATAAATGACATGAACCCCGAAAGATAGACATAATACTTTTGGGGTTCATGTCATTCTGACGGTTTTTTCAAATCAGTTGAGGAGTTCGATGGCGGGATCGAGGTCCTTCTTTAGCTTCGGGACGTCGATTTCGAAGTAGTGGTAGGCGTATAGGGCCTTCGGCTTGATGAGGTTGGCGGCCTTGATGAACTCCTCGTCGGTCATCGTGTACGGGAGGTTCTTCGGGAGGAAGGCCAGGTCGATCTTCGGAAGTTCCTGCATTTCGGGAATGGGTTCCGTGTCGCCGGCCAGGTAGACCTTGAAGCCGTCGAAATCGACCACGTAGCCGTTCCCCACCCCGCGAGGATGGAACAGGTCTCCGTCGGGATTGCGGCGGTTGATGTTGTATGACTCCACCGCCGTAATCTGGATGCCCTCCCAGGTGCAGAACTGGTCGTTGGCCAGCACGATGTAGCGGTCGTCCACCGGCCCCACGTTCCGGCTCACGATGAAAGTCGTATCCGGCGTCTCAATCTCGGAGAACGCCTTCTCGTCGTAATGGTCATAGTGATTGTGCGTGATCAGGATCAGGTCGGCCGGCGGTTCGCCTGCAAAATCGTGGATTTCACTGTACGGATCGACGTAGATTTTCTTGTCCCGGATCTCGAACAGGACGGAGGCGTGTCCGAATACCTTGACCCGGAGTTCGCCCATCGGAGTATGGAATGATTTCATGATGACAAATATAATAAAAAACGGCCGCCCGGAAAAGGCGGCCGTTGAAAAAAGCATCAGCCGAAGGATCAATATCCGGGGTTCTGCTGGATACCCGGGTTGGCGTTGATTTCGTCCTGGCTGATCGGCAGGATCGCGCGGAAGAACGTCCGGTCGATGTGGGTCTCGCGGTAGGTCGTGGTGGTACCGAAGCCCCAGGCGTCATCCTCGAAGTAGACGGTGCGGTTCTGGCGCATCTCCTCGAAGAAGAGTTTGCCTTCGCCCAGGAGCTCGCGACGGTACTCGTCGAAGATGGCGTCGAGGCTCACGTTGGCGGAGGTCCAGGCCGGCTGGTTCGGATTACGCTTGGCGATTTCGTTCAGCAGTTCGGCCGCCTTTCCCTTGTTGTTGGTCTGGAAATAGGCCTCGGCCGCGAGCAGATAGATCTCGGAGAGACGGATGACTTTCACGTTGACCGCCGTGGAGGTGGACTTGCCGTCACCGGCCAGGCTCGGGCTGCCGCTGTACTTGTAGCAGCATACCGGCCAGTTGCTCCGCGTCTCTTCGCCGTGCATATGGTCGTAGTCCATCACGCCCCAGCGGACGTCGTCGTTGTCCATGATCTGGTGCCAGTACTCGCTGGCGCTGAAGCAGCCGTACGCCGAGGAGTTGCCGTGGTTCTTGCGGCGGAACAGGATGCCGTAGGCGCTGCCGCCCAGGTCGCCTTCGCTCGGGTAGATGCCCAGTTCGAAGATGGACTCGGAACCGTTCTGCTTCGTCCAGGAAGCCACCCAGTCGCCGGGTTTGTAGAGGCTGTACACGCCGCTGTCGATGACATTGGCGAAGCACGTGGCTGCCGAAGCATAGTTGTCCATATACATATACACCTTGCCCAGGATGGCCTGGTTCGCGTAGTAGTTGATGTAGCCGAGGACCTTCTTCTTGGCCAGCAGCGGGGCCGCCGTGTTGAGGTCGGCGACGATCTGCGTATAGGCCTCTTCCACCGTACCGCGTTTGAGCTGCGCGCCGGCGTCGACCGGCTCGGTGACGACGGCGATGCCGGCGGCCGACTTGTTCATGTTGTACGGCTGGCCGTAGAGGCGCACCAGGTCGAAGTGGATCAGGGCGCGTGCCGTATAGGCCTGGCCGAGGATGTTGTCGAGCGTGGACGAAGTGGTCCCTTCGGCCTTCATCGCCTCGAGGTTCTTGATGAGGTTGTTGGCCTGAAGCAGGCAGTTGTATCCCTGCGACCACAGACCGGAATAGGTGTTCGAGGTCTGCGTGTGGGCGAAGTAATACATATTGGAGCCCGTGTAACCGGCCGTGTAGATGGTGAAGTCACCGCCCCTGGCATCGCCGAAGAGCATGAAGTTCTGGCCATAGTAGCTCGACGAGGTCATCTTGCGCATCAGGCCGTTGATCATCACCTGGGCATCCGACTCGCTCGTGATGCAGGTCGAGGAGTCCGCCTGGTTACTGGGAGATACGTCCAGGAATCCTTCGCAGGAGACGAAAGCCAGCACACAGCAGAATGAAAGGATGATAGCTATCTTTTTCATGGTTGTTTCCTCCTGTATTTAGAAAGTGAATTCAAGGCCAAAGGTGTAGGTCTTTCCGATCGGGGTTTCCCAGCCTCTGGTACCAAACTGGTTGACTTCAGGGTCCGCCTCCTTGTATGCGGCGAACGTCAGGAGATTGCCGCCGGTGAAGTACACGCGGAGGTTGTTGATGGAGATCTTCTTGGTCAGGACCGTCGGGAACGTGTAGGAGAGCGTGACGGTCTTCAGACGGATGAACGTGGCGTCGTGCAGGTGGCGGGAGCTTCGCTGCATGGCGTCTTCCAGGTCAGTACCGCGAAGCTTCGGCTCCGTACCGGCCGTGTTGTATTCGGTCCACATATTTTCGAAGTACTCCTGGGCGCGGATACGGTTCCAGTAGTAACCGTCATCGGCCACGTCACGCCAGGCACCGTTTGCCAGCTGACCGCCGATCTTGTAGTTGAAGTTCAGCGCCAGGCTCAGGCCCTTCCAGGCCACGTCGGTGTTGATACCGCCGAACAGGAACGGGTTGGCGTCGCCGATGATCACCTCGTCGGCATCGGTCAGGTCGTACACGACGTTGCGGCCGTCGACCGTGGCGTCCATGTTCTCGTTGTTGGAGAACCACAGGTTGGCACCGGTCGTCGGCTCGACGCCAGCCCACTCGCGGCCCCAGAAGGCCAGGGTGGACTCACCCTCGCGATAGATGAACTTCGCACGGTCGTCGCCGCCCGTCGGGTCCCACCAGATGATGTCCTGGCCGCCGTAGAGTTCGGTGACCTTGGATTTCAGGAAGGAGCCGTTGACGCCGGCGCTCCAGCGGAAGTTGGAGTTCTTGATGATGTCGCCGTTCAGTTCGAACTCGATGCCGTGGTTGTTGATGGAACCGACATTCTGCAGCGTGGAGCTGAAACCGGTGATGTAGGAGATGGGCACGTCCTGCAGCAGGTCTTTGGAGTCGCGGTTGAACCACTCGACGCTACCGCTGAGGCGGTTGTCGAAGAAGCCGAACTCGAGGGCCACGTTGGTCGTGTAGCTGGTCTCCCAGGAAAGGTTGGCGTCGGCCGCGTTGATCAGGCCACCGCCCGGGCTTTCCATATATTTATAGCCGTAGCCCGCGAGCGAACGCCAGCCGTAGTTGCTGCTCGGCAGCGTACCGTTGACACCGTAGGAAGCGCGGAGACGGAGATTGCTCAGGACATCCTGGTTCTGGAGGAACGGCTCGTTGCTGATGCGCCAGGAACCGGCCACCGACCAGAAGTTACCCCAGCGGGATGCGGAACCGAGGCGGGAGCTGCCGTCACGACGGAAGCTGGCCGACAGATAATACTTGTTGTCGTAGTTGTACTCAGCACGGGAGAGGACGGACATCATCGTGTTGCCCCAATAGTAGGAGTTCGCATCGAGCGTACCGGCGGTCGCCACCGTGTGGAGGGCGCTCACCGGAAGGTCCTTACCCGTGGAACGCATAAATTCGGTATAGTTCTTCTCGGCCTCGAAACCGACCAGGGCGCTCACGTGGCTCTTGCCGAATTCCTTGTTGAAGTTGAGCGTGGACGACGAGACCGTCTTCTGGTAGCTCGTCATCATTTCCGTCACCTGACCGTTGACCGAGGTGCCGTTGTAGTGCTCGGCACTGTACCAGATATGGTCGCGGACTCGCGTGTCGTCGTAGGAGAAGACCGTGCGGAAGTTCAGCCAGTCGGTGAACTTGATGGTGGCCGTCTCGCTCACGGCGACCTTGAGGGTACGGGAGTTGTTCTCCCACAGGTCATTGTAATACAACTGGTTCTGGGCCAGGGAAGCGTAGCGGGACGTCCAGGGGTCGCCTGTCTTGTAGTCATCCGGCCAATAGAGCGGCCACAGCAGGTTGCGGGTCTGCATGAAGTAGTTGGAGCCCGTGTTGCGGGTATCGTTGTAACCCTCCTTATTGGTATTGGCCAGACTCACGTTGGTGGCCAGTTCGAAGAACTTGCCCACTTTCTGGTTGAGGTTGACGCGACCGCTGATACGGTCGAAGCCGTTCACATAGACGCGGCCCTGCTCCTTCGTGTACGCGAATGAAGTATAATAGGTACTGTTCTGGGTACCGCCGCTGACGTTCAGATCGTAGGTCTGATAGACGGCAGTGCGGAAATAGGCGTCGTCCCAGTCGAAGAAGATGACGTTGCCGTTGGCGTCGGTACGCGTCAGTTTGCCGTCCGTCCTGGGCGTGATCTTGATGTGGCCGTAACGTTCGGTATCATCCTTGGTCAGGTCGTAACCGAACATATTCCATTTGCTGTTCAGCTGCCCGAGGGCGTAGCTGCTGGCATATTCCTGCGTACGGCCCTGCGACATACGGTAGTCCCAGAAAATCTGGTACAACATATCGACGTTGTCCTGTGCGGAAGCCGTCTCGAAGTTGTCGTAGGCCCAGCTGGGCGTCAGACCGACCGAAGCGCGGAAGGTGACCGTCGGTTTGCCCTCGCGGCCCCGCTTGGTATTGATCAGGATGACGCCGTTGGCGGCGCGGGAGCCGTACAGGGCAGAAGCGGCGGCGTCCTTCAGCACCGTGATGGACTCGATATCGTTCGAGTTCAGCGTGGCCATCACGTTGTTGGAAGTGTAAAGGTAATCGCCCATCTGGCCGGTATCACCCGACACCGTCGGGACACCGTCGATGACGTAGAGCGGCTCGTTGGATGCGTTCATGGAACCGATACCGCGGATGCGGATGGCAGAAGCCGAACCGACCTGGCCGGACGACTGCGTGATCTGCATGCCAGCGACCTTGCCGTTGAGCGCCTGTTCGAAGGAAACGGCAGGGACGTCCTTGATGGCGTCCTGTTTCACCACGGAAGCCGCGCCGGTGTAGGTTCCTTTCTTGGCGGTACCATAGGCCACGACGATGGTTTCTTCCAGGGCCTCCGCATTGGGAGACATTGCCGCGTCGATGACCGAGCGGCCTGCCACCTGGACCTCAAGGTCGTTGAAGCCGATGGAGGAGAAAACCAGAATAGCATTGGAAGGCACGTTGTTCAGAACATACGTACCGTTCTCATTCGACGCAACACCCGTCATCGTACCCTTCACCACGACACTGGCGAAGGGAATGGGCGATCCGTCTTGTGAAGAAGTCACCTTGCCGGTAACCCGGATTTGCGCGAAAGCCGTGCAGCAGAGGAGCACCATCAGCGCAATGGTCAATAGTTTCTTCATAAGCGTTTTTGGTTAAATTATGGTTGATTAAGTGTGTGTGCGGCGTTTTTTCAACAAAACCAGTGGTAAATACAAAATTAAGCATAAAAATTTGGATTTTTAAAAAAACCATAACACAAAAGAATGGAAAAACAAACTGTTTTTTTTCTTAAATTTGTAGAGTACTTGGAGGTCACAAATCAACCATTCATACTTAATCATTTCACACATCACAAACCATCTGCTTATGAAGAAACTATTCACAGCGGCGATCCTGGTGCTCCTCTGCTGCACCGCTTTCGCACAGAACCGGGTGACCGGACGCGTCACCTCTTCAGAAGATGGAAACGGAATCCCGTTTGCCAGTGTCGTGGTGAAGGGGACGATGAACGGCGTAGCCACGGACGACAACGGTTACTACACGCTGACCAACGTCGCACGCGGAGCCGTTCTGGAGTTTTCATCGGTCGGTTTCCTCACCCAGGAAGTCCAGTATGACGGCCAGTCTCCGGTCAATGTCATCCTCGCCTTTGACAGGGAATCCCTCGACGAGGCTATGGTCGTAGCTTATGGCACGGTCAAGAAAGGATCCTATTCGGGCTCCGCGGCCGTCGTCAAGCAGGAGTCCATCAAAGATGCTCCGGTTGTAAGCTTCGAACAGGTCCTGGCTGGTAAGGCCCCCGGCGTACAGGTAGCCTCCTATTCCGGCCAGCCTGGTGCGGATACGGATATCTCCATCCGTGGTTTCGGTTCCTTCAATGCCGGCAACCAGCCGCTCTACGTCATCGACGGTGTGCCCGCCACAAGCGGTGACCGGGCCTGGGGTAACCTTTCCATCGGTTCGATGAACTTCCTCAACCCGGGCGATATCGAGTCCATCACCATCCTGAAGGATGCCGCGGCCGCCTCGCTTTACGGTTCCCGCGCATCCAACGGTGTGATCCTGATTACCACCAAGAAAGGTAAATCCGGCAAGATTACCACCAACTTCAAGGCAAACGCCGGTTTCTCCTATTTCGCTTACGACAACTACCCGCTCTGCAACGATGCAGAAACCGAGATGATGCACCGTATGGCCTGGACCAACTATGCCAACGACAATCCTTCTTCCTGGAGCAGCTACGGCAGCGTCGAAGCCTATGTGGATGCCAAGGTTGCCAGCAACTATCCTGCAAAGGATGAAAGCAAATACATCTACAAGGACTGGGAGGATGTTCTTTTCCGCACGGGTATCGCCCAGAACTACGAACTGAGCCTTACGGGCGGCGGCGATCGGGGAAAGGTCTATGCTTCGGTCGGCTGGACCGACCAGCAGGGCGTGGTGGTCATCGACTACCTGAAGCGTTTCTCCACCACCATCAACGCCGAGGCGAAAGTCACCAACTGGCTCTCCGTAGGCGCCACCAGCCAGTATTCCTGGCAGTACCAGAACGGCCAGCAGGACGGCTGGGCCTCGAAAGACAACCCGTTCTTCATCTGGAAGGTTGTCCTCAACGAGCGCTGGCCTTATGCCTACAAGGATACGGGCGACCTTTACCTCGATACCTGGAGCCCCAGCTTCTCGACCGTCAACCCGGTGCCGACCTATGACAAACAGATCAACGACGCCTGGCAGAACCGTGTCCTCCTCAAGGGTTGGGCTGAAATCAAATTCACCGATTTCCTGCGTCTCAAATCGACGATCAGCGAAGACTGGCTCTACATCCACGACCGTTTCGGCTGGCTCTACGGACACCCGAACTTCTATGCCTACAGTGACACCGGCGGTTATATGGCCGACCACCACTTCAACATCCGCCGCCTGGTCAGCTCCACGACCCTGAATTTCGACAAGACGTTTGGTGCCCATCACATCGCGGCCATGGCCGGCTGGGAGGCTGAAGAAGAAAACTATGAAGAATCCGTCGTCAACAAGATCGACTTCTCCTATATGGGTGCGACCCAGTCGGTCCTGGCGACGAATTTCGACGACGGCTACACCTACACCAGCCGGTATTCCCTGCTTTCCGCCCTGGGCAGCCTGAGCTATGACTACGATGCCCGTTATTACCTGACCGGTACGTTCCGCCGCGACGGTTCCTCGAAACTCGCACCGGAAACCCGCTGGGGTAACTTCTGGTCCGTATCCGGATCGTGGCGCTTCTCCAACGAGCCGTTCCTCAAGAACTTGTCCTGGCTGACCGACGCCAAGATCCGTGCTTCCTACGGTACCTCCGGTACGCTTCCGTCGAACTATTACGGCTATATGTCCGTGTACAACTATACGAATTACGGCAGCAACGGCGCCAGCTATCCGGCCAACCTGGCCAACTCCGACCTTTCCTGGGAAAAGAACAAAAACTGGAACATCGGTCTGGACGCCATCCTCTTCGATTTCGCCAACATCACGGTGGAATACTTCAACAAGCTGACCACCGACCTGCTCCTCGACGCGACGGTTCCTTCGACTACCGGTTTCACCTCCACGCTGATGAACATCGGCTCGATGGTCAACCGGGGCTGGGAAATCTCCGTGGGCTTCGATATCCTTCGCAACAAGAACGGTTGGAATCTCTCGGTAGGCGCCAACTGGTCGCACGTCCACAACGAGGTGCTTGCCCTTTCCGAGGAAGGTGAATCCATCGTGGATACGCCGTACGTATGGCAGCAGGGCTATTCCTTCTACCAGTACCGTACCCGTTACTATCTGGGAGTATGCCAGGAAGACAATTACATGGGCAACAGCCGCCTGAAAGCCGGTAACCCGATGTATGCCGAGGGTTCCTACTATGAGCAGGGCGAAATCGCCGACCAGACCGTGGTGCTCAAGAACGGTACCGTGATCCAGGAAGGCAGCCCGGTTCCCGAGGACACCTGGAACTTCTATCCGACCAACCGCAACAACTCCAGCAATATGATCCTGGAAGGAATGACCGCCATTCCGAAGGGCTTCGGCGGTTTCAATATGAACGTTGGCTGGAAGGGGCTCAGTCTCGACATGGCCTGGTCGTACAAGTACGGCCACTACATCTGGGATGAAGGCGTGGAGCAGATGGAGAGCGACGGTTACTACGACTTCCACCGCAACATCGCCAAGGACCAGCTGAATGCCTGGACGCCGTCCAATACGAACACCGACGTCCCGCGCCGTATCCGCGACAACGGACAGGGCGGCTACTATTATTCCAGCCGATACCTCAAGAGAGGCGACTTCCTCCGTCTGAAGAATGTCACCCTTTCCTACAACCTGCCCCGGAACTTCAGCAACAAGCTGAGCATGAGCAACGCCCGTCTTTATGTGGCTGCAGCCAACCTGCTCACTTTCTCCGGTCTGAACATCGACCCGGAAATCAAGTCGAATGGTTACTACTACTATACGATGCCGGCCATGCGGACCGTAACCATTGGTCTCGACCTGACATTCTAAACCCGCTTACCTTTGAAAGATATGAAGAATTCTATCAGACATATTGCGATCCTGGCGGTCCTCCTGTTCAGCCTGACCGCCTGCGAAGGGTTCCTGGACACCGTTCCGACCAGCTCCGTGGTGGACAAGAACGCGATGGTGACGCTCGCCGACGCGGGCGTAGCCTGCAACGGCCTCTACACGCCGCTGAAGTACTATACCCTCTATGGTACCTATATTCCATATATGGGCGACCTGCGGGCCGACAACATCTACCCGCGCATGTCCGACGGAACCGGCGCGGTCATCTACACCTGGCAGTACGAATCCACCCAGAGTTCCTATTTCGGAACGCTGTGGGAGAACTACTACAACGTGATCATGCGCTGCAACACGTTCATCGAGAACATCGATGCCTGCGACGCTTCCAGCACCAGTGAAATCGCCAGGAAGAACGACTATACCGGACAGGCCTATGCCGTGCGCGCACTCTGTTATTTCGACCTGGCCCGCCTCTATGGCCAGACCTACACCTACGACAACGGCGCTTCGCTCGGTGCCGTGCTGCTCACCGAAACCGTCGGTCCGAAAGAGGCCCGTCTGCCGCGCAGCACTGTGGCACAGACCTACGAGCAGGTCCTCTCCGACCTGACCACGGCCAAAGGCCTGCTGTCGAGAGACCCCAACCTCGGCCACTTCAACTACTGGGCCGCCCGTCTGCTTGAAGCCCGCGTCTATCTCTATATGGGCAAGAACGCCGAGGCCCTTGCGGCGGCGACCGACGTAATCAACAACTCGCCATACCGTATGGTCAGCGGCGACGGATATGCCAACTACTGGGGCCGTGAAGGCGACATGGAATCCGTGCTCGAACTGCTGGTCTCCGTGCTGGGCGATATCGACTCGGACGGTGGTTTCTACACCATTTACCACAATATGTGGTTCGACGACCCGAACAGCGGCGCCAGCCTGATTCCGACCCTGAAGTGGCGCAACCTCTTCAAGGATACGCCGAACGACGTACGCGGCCAGATGATCCAGTACGACGACCCTGTGACGGGTGCCAAGAAATCGGGTGAATACTGGCTCCGCAAGTTCATCGGCAACAAGGACCAGGGCTACACCTTCCGCCGCAACAATCCGCGTGTGATGCGTATCACCGAGGCCTACCTGATTGCCGCAGAGGCGGCTCTGGCAGGCGGCAACACCGCCGATGCCAGCCGTTACCTCAACGCCGTCCGCAAACGCGCCGACGCCACGGCGACAGATGTGACAGCAACGGCCGAACTCATCCAGATCGAGCGCCAGAAGGAATTCATCGGCGAAGGCCACCGCTTCTTCGATGTGATGCGTACCGGCGGTACGATCACCAGCGATGCGAACGACCCGCACGAATTCCGCAGCGGTTCGGCATACACGCACACCCTGAAGGCTGGCGACGCGAAAGCCGTGATGCCGATCTCCAGCGATGAACGCGTGTCTTATCCTGAACTCCAGCAGAATCCAGGCTATAAGGAATGATTCTTTCTAGCCAATCTTCTGGCTAACCGAGCAGCACGCCGCGCCTCGCGGCGTGCTTTTCTTTCGGCACGCCGCAGGGCGCGCTTCTCGGCACGAGACAACTGTTCGGTGTGAATCACCGTTTCGGGAGACGCCGCAGCGACCTCCTCTTCTTTCTTTTCGATGCGCTCGATCCGCTCGGGACGTTCCGTCACCGACACTGCCGCTTTTTCCGGCATTACAGGCGTTTCCGGAACAAAGGCGGACGAATCGCGGACTGCGATCGTATCACGGGCCGGTTCTTCCTGAACGGCCACCGTATCCGGCTGCTCGCGCATAGGTGCCTCAAGCCGCTTGGCGGCAATCGAATCGATGGCAAAGCGGATCATCGAATCGCGGATCTGGTCGATGATCTCCTGGTTCGGCTCTATGCCTTCCGCTATCAGGCGGGCGTTCATTTGAGACAGGCTGTCCGCCAAAGCGGCGGATACGGCCTCAAGCGCAGCCAGCGAGTCGGCCTCCGCCTGCTTGCGCATCTGTTCAGCCCGTTTTTCCGCATCGAGTTTTTCGAACAACTTGTACATATAGTTGTCGAAATACTTGTTTGTCTCCCTGTACGATGGCTTCCGCATCGTTTCGTACTTCGAACGCTCCGATTCACGGATCCGACGCTGTGTGATGCTCCTGCGGGATACGGGCCGCTCATCACCCCGCCACTTGAAATCCTTGAGCCTTTGTTTTTCGACGGGCAGCTCGCCTACCGGATAGGCATCGCTCTTGATCGACTCGACGTAGAGCATCCGCTGCGCAGTTCCGTCCTTGAGGGCGGCTGTCAGCGACTTGGATTCCTTGACGTTGATGGTCGTGATCACACTATCCTCGACCATATAGAAAATGGCGGAGACTCCGCCCAAGGCGTCGAAGCGGTAGATTTTGTTGTCACGGAAATAGCCCAGCATTTCCGTACTCTTGATCTGGTTGTAATGGACGCTGTCCCGTTCAGAGATCAGCCAGGCATTGGTAATCATACTGCCCCGGTCGAGGCTTCCGTCTTTCATCAGAAGTTGCATCTCATCGGCCGAGAGCTGATTATGGACTTCGTTCCACAGCACGGGCGAACCATAGAGCCGCGCGATGGAGTCAAGCTCCGTGAACACCATCGAATCGCAGGCGGCCTGCAGGTCGCTGCGGTACATCCGGACCTTGTTCCAGGCCTTGACATATCGGATCAGCGTGGAATCGGCCGGCGGCGCGGCAAGCGAATCGACGGGTGCTGACAGGGAATCAGCGGCGGCGACGGCCGAGGAATCGTCCGGCGGCATCAAGGCGACGGAAATCAGGGAATCGACGGCCTGTCGGGAGGAACGGATCGAATCGGGCGCCGCCGCCAGCGAATCGAGCAGACCGACCGTCACCAGCGAATCAAGCCGGGCCAGCGCTGCCAGCGAGTCGGCCTCCGCCTGCTTCTGCTTCTCCACCCATTCCGGAGGGAGTTTGCCCGCATCGCGCATTTTCTTGATCCGTTCCTGCTCCCGCTGAACAGCCTCCTCTTCCCGTTTTTTGGCCAGGGCGTCGTACATAATATCTTCCAGCCTCTTTTCCGCTTCCTTTACTTCCTCTTCCGGAATGCTGCAGCGAGGCAGGGCATACACGTAGAACGTATCGGCCCGGGTATACAGCGTGTCCACTTCGTGATTTTCGTTCTCACCGTAATAGACGATCGCCGGATTATCGGTCAGCAGTCCGCGGTCGGACGTGCTGTCGGTCGCCGGCACATACTGGAGATGGTCGCCCATATAGATGCTCTTGTTGGTGGTATCCAGCACCTGGGCATCCTTGTACAGGTCGGCCGCACCGTCGTTCTGGTAATAATATACTTCTCCCGCCCAGGCCTCATACGAAGGATCGAACATAAACACCTTATCCGTGAAATAGATGACCTTCTGCTGCCGGTCATACCAGCCGTCGTCGGCACGCAGGAAGCCGTTGTCCCGCCAGAGATGGGTGTTGCGTCCGAAAAAGGCCTTCTCCTGCTCCGAAAAATAGCGCATCCACAGGGTTTTGACCTCGATCGAATCCATATAGAGTTCCACCTGCTCCTCGAAGAAGAACATACTCTCCTTTCCGTCGTAGGTGCCGCGGCGGCTTTCAATCACATTGCCGTCTTTGCTCTTGAGCGAACCGCCGCTGTCGAAGACGGCTACGCTGTCCTTGGTGTTGTAGATGAGCTTGTCGGTGCGGAGGGTATTCCCATCCTTGTCGAAAAGTTCCACAAGAGGCCCGCGGAACTGGGCTTTGTTCTCGTCAATCCAGTAGAACATCTGCTCGCTCTTGAGCATCGTGTTGTTCTGGATGATCTGTACGTTGCCGTAGGCTTCGATGAAACGGGAATCTACGTTCCAGGAAGCGGAGTCACAAAGAAGATAGGTATCGTTGTGCAGGAACCGGGCGTGCCCCTTGACCAGGCGGTAATGCATTCCGAAGCGTTCGTACTGCTCCGCCCGTTCGGCCTGGACAAGCCGGAAAAGGCTGTCCGACGGCGAACCTTGCCCCCGGAGCAGCGGACTGCTGAACAACAGCAGCAGCGCCGCGATCAGAAACCTGCCGCGGCGGCCCATACTACTTGATCCAGCCTTTTCGTTGGAACTCGCAACCCTGGAACATCGGATCGATGACGATATAGGTCGTTTTCTGCTTCTCCTCGATGAACTTGTCGATGGCAGCCATCGCATTCTTGTTGTTGACCTCGTCGATCAGGGTATTGTAATCCTCCTGGAAATTGGCGACATGGGCGGGAATCACTTTCTCCAGATAGAGGATCTTGTAGATGGTGTTCCCGTTGCGGCCCTCATTGTCGAGCGACTCGAACGGCTCGGACACTTCGCCTTCCTGCATATTGCGCAGTACCTGGAAGTCTGCCGGCTTGAGCTGGTCTTTCTCGAAGTACGAGGATCCCGTGTATTCGTCGGCCATCAGGCCGCCGTTGGTTGCGCTGTGTTTTTCTTCGGAAAATGAACGTGCCGCATCGAAGAAACTCATACTGTCGAGCACGATGAGATTGCGGATACTGTCGAGTTTATTGAAAGCTTTGTCCCGGTCTTTCGACGTATATTGCGGCTTGATGAGGATATGGCGGGCGTTGAACATATCGCCGTCACGTTCGATGAGCTGGATGATGTGGAATCCGTCGGGCGTCTCGACAATCTGCGAGACCTGTCCCACCTTGAGCGACATCGCAGCGTCGGAAAAAGCGGGCCAGAAAATGGACTTCGACGCCATGCCCAACTCACCGCCCTTGCTCACGCTGCCCGGGTCCTGGGAATAGAGACGCGCCAGGGTGGCGAATTTTTCGCCGGCAACGATCCTTTCGCGAAGACCGATGAGCTGTTCCTTCACGGCCAGTTCAGCCGCTTCCTTGTCGGGATATATGCCGATCTGGCGGATCCGATACTTGGTACTGACCATCGGCAGATCTTCTGCCGGGGTATCTTCGCAATACTTCTTGATGTCGCGCGGTGTGACCTTGGGAATATCGGAAGCCACCTCGCGCTGTTTCTCCTGGATCAGCGACTGGTCGCTCAGGGCCGAACGCCACTCCTGGCGGAGTTTGTAGATCGGTTTGCCGAAATATTCTTCGGTCTTCTGCTCGCCGCCGAGGGTCGTCATGACCTCATTGATCCGCTGGTCGAGCGCGGCTTCCACCTGGGCGTCGGACACGGTCAGCGAGTCCAGCTTGGCCTGGGTCAGAAAGAGCTTCGATACCAGGAAATTCTCCAGGATCTCGCAACGGGCGCTCTTGTCGACAGCCAGGCCGCGGGCCCGCATCATCTGGGCTTCGGCCTCGATTTCAGAAAGCATCACGATATCGTTGCCCACCAGGGCGACGGATTTTTCAACCACACCGCCGTACTGTTGGGCCCGGGCTCCGAAGAGCGCGGAAAACAGGACCACGGCCGTCAGTATCTTTTTCATTCTCATCGATTTTTCAACAAGGACACTTTGTCAGCAACTCTTGCGCCAAACTCAGCGGGTGGAGTAGTTCGGAGCCTCACGCGTGATGGTCACGTCGTGCGGATGACTCTCCGCCATACCGGCAGCCGTAATCTTCACAAACTTGGCCTCACGCAAGGCAGCCAGATCCTTCGCCCCGCAGTAGCCCATACCGGCACGCAGACCACCCACCAGCTGATAGATCACCTCGGCCAGGGTTCCTTTGTAAGGGACCTGGGCCACGATGCCTTCGGGTACGAGCTTCTTGATGTCTTCTTCCATATCCTGGAAATAGCGGTCTTTCGAACCTTTTTGCATCGCTTCGAGCGAACCCATGCCGCGGTACGACTTGAATTTGCGGCCGTTGAGGATGATGGCCTCGCCCGGTGCTTCCTCCACGCCGGCGAAAAGCGATCCCGCCATGATGGTGCTGGCACCGGCCGCCAGGGCCTTTACGATGTCGCCCGAGTAGCGGATACCGCCGTCGGCGATCACCGGGATGCCGGTACCCTTGAGGGCTTCCGAGGTATTCATCACGGCCGTCAGCTGCGGCACGCCGATACCGGCTATGATACGCGTAGTGCAGATGGAGCCGGGACCGATACCGACTTTCACGGCATCGACACCGCATTCCTTGAGCGCAAGCGCCGCTTCAGCCGTGGCAATGTTGCCGGCCACTATCTGCAGCTCGGGAAAAGCCTCGCGGATCTTCTTGATCGTCTTCAGCACGCCGGCCGAATGGCCGTGGGCCGTGTCGAGGACCACGGCATCGGCGTGGACACTCACCAAGCGCTCCACATCTTCAAGGCTGTGGGAGTTGATGCCTACGGCCGCCGCCACACGCAGACGCCCGAGGCTGTCCTTGCTGGCCTTCGGGTTGTCTTTGATCTTGGTGATGTCGCGGTAGGTGATCAGGCCGACAAGCCGGTTCTGTTCATCCACCACGGGCAGTTTCTCGATCCGGTTCTTGCGCAGGACCTCGGTCGCCTCGGGGATGGTAGTCTTCGGGCCGACCGTGATCAGATGCTCGCAGGTCATCACTTCCCGGATGGGTTTGGACGGATTGTCCTGGAAGCGGAGGTCGCGGTTGGTGACGATGCCGATCAGGTGGTTCCCGGGATCGACCACCGGGATGCCGCCGATATGGTACTGCGCCATCAGGCGCAGGGCATCGCCCACGCTCGCTTCGACATCGATGGTGATCGGATCGTAAATCATACCGTTTTCCGCACGCTTTACCTTGCGGATGTGTTCCATCTGGACGTCAATCGGCATATTCTTGTGAATCACGCCGATACCGCCCTCACGGGCGATGGCGATAGCCATGTTCGCATCGGTCACGGTGTCCATTGCGGCCGATACGATCGGCACCTGGATCGTGATATCCCGGGTAAACCGGGTATGGATGTCAACCTCGCGGGGAAGCACTTCACTACGGGCAGGAATGAGCAGTACGTCGTCGTATGTCAGACCCTCCATCACAATCTTGTCGGAATTCATAGCGCAAAAACTGGATATAATTGGGCAAATGTACGAATTTTCAGGCGATTTTCCTACTTTATCGTTCCCAGCATCTCGCGGACGGCCGCTTCCAGCTGCTTATCCTCTCCGCGCAGCATCGAGGCGGGGTCGTTGTCAACGCGGATGTCCGGTTCGATCTGGCTGTTTTCCAGATAACGGTTGTCAGGCGTCCATCCGCCCACCTGCGGTATGCCGAAAACGATCTGCGGGTGGATCTGCGTCTCCCACCATACCGCCGTCATCGTGCCGGGGACCGGCATGCCGATGAGCTTGCCCAGATTCAGGGCCCGGTAGGCATACGGGAAACCGCACGCATCGGAATAACAGTCTTCACATACCAGCACGCAGGAAGGTTTGGTCCACTTGCTATAGGGCTCCGTGCCGATATACTCTCCGCGCGGACGCCATTCCACATAGGCCTTGCCGCCCAGGAAGGTCACCAGGTCGTCGTGGAGCCAGCCGCCGCCGTTGTGGCGGATGTCGACGATCAGGGCATCGCAACCACGGTATTTGCCCAGGGCCTTCGAATACACCTCACGGAATGAGGGAGAATCCATCCCCTCCACGTGCACGTAGCCGATGCGGCCGCCGGAAAGGCGTTCCACCATCTCCTCGCGCTGACGGACCCAGCGGCGGTACAACAGTGCGGATTCATTGGCCACCGGTTTGACGATCAGGTCTTCATCCTTGCCGCCCTTGCGCACCGTCACGCGGATCTTCTTGCCCGCCTTGCCTTCCAGAAGCGGGAACCAGTTCTCTCCCGCCTTGATCGCATGGCCGTCGATGGCCACGATCAGGTCGCCCGCCTTGATTTCGCTGTCCGCCAGGTTCAGCACGCCGGCCGGAAGCACTTCGGCGATCCGCAGGCCGTCGCCCGCATAAGCATAGTCGTAAAGGACGCCCAGCCTGCCGAGGGGCTCGCCGCCCTGCGGACGGTAACGGGCGCCGGTATGCGAACCGTTGAGTTCGCCCAGCATTTCGGAGAGCAGTTCCTGGAAATCGAAATAATTGTCGATATACGGCAGGAACTGTGCGTAATTGTCGCGGTAATAATCCCAGTCGGCACCGTGGAGGTTCGGGTCGTAGAACTTCTCCTTCACCTGTTTCCAGATGTGCGAGAACATATACTCACGCTCCGCCTTGGGCTTGAACTCGAAATCGCCCGAGAAACCGATCTGCTTGGTCTGCCCGCCGGCAAGGGTCACTTTCGTGATGCCGCGGCCCGAGAACACGTAGATTTCGTTCCCGTCGGCCGACGGCGTGATACGACCCGAGACGCCGCGTGCGAGCACTTTCACGTCACCTTCCCGCAGATCCTTGACGCAAAGGCCCATCCCGCTCTCCAGCGGCGTGACGTAATAGAGTTTACGGCCGTCTTTCGACAGATAATGGTCACCATAGGCCGCACTGGCTGCCGTCAGCCGGCGCGTACGGTATTCACGGCCTTCGAGGAGCAGTTCCATCTTTTTGGGTTTCTCCTGGGCCAGGGAGTCTTTTTTCTCCTCTTTGGCCAGCTGCTTCTCGCTCTTGCCGCTGAGCAGTTTCTCCACTTCCTCGTCTTCCTTGTCCTGGTTGAATCCGGTCATCGCCTTGCCGTCGAAGAACATGATATAGATGTCTTCGTGGGCACCCCAGCTGCCGTGGCTGCGGTAGCCGTTTTTGTCAGACTCCCAGGTCATCGCCTTGCCGCCGAGGGCCCAGTGGAAACTACCGTCATTGTAGCCGCTCTGCGTCAGGTCGGTCACCTTCCCGGTACTCACTTCGATCAGGGCGATATCGACATTGTTCCAGCCGCCGTTGGCCTGGTAATCGGTCAGGAGATACTCGCTGTCGGGGCTCCAGGCGAAACTCTGGTCGCCGTCCTGATAGGAATAGTTGGCTCCCTTGAGCAGGGACTTGACCTTTCCGCCCGCCGTGGGCTTGACCACCAGTTCCACGCGGTCACGCAGATAGGCCACCCATTTTCCGTCGGGTGAAACCTCGGGCTGAAAACTGGTCTCTCCGGGCTCGGAGAAAAGTTCTTCCTTCGTCTGCGTAGCGTAGGTGAAGAGCTTGTCGTTCTTGTCGGTCAGGACGGTGCGCCATACGCCCCAGCATCCGCCCCGTTCCGCGGCATAATAGAGCTCGCGGCCGTCTTTCGAGAAGCTCACGCCGCGTTCCTGCTCCGGTGTGTTGGTGATGCGCCGGGTCGTCTTGTATTCCGTTGAGGTGACAAACACGTCGCCGCGGAGGACCACCGCGATTTCCTTGCCGTCGGGCGAAACGGCCATCGCCGTAGCATTGCCCGTGAAATTCATCTTCACAAGGTCACGTTCGTTCTCGTCGCGGACCACCGTGATGTCCAGCTTGCGCGGCTGGCCGCCTTCCTTGAGGATATAGAGGTCGCCGTTCTGGGAATAGGCCAGCGTCCCGTCGGCCGCCACGGAAACATAGCGGACCGGATCTTTCTCATAGCGGGTCAATTGCGTGGATTTGGACGGATTGGAAAGCGTGCTGCGGAACAGATTGAGGGTCTTGCCGCCCTGCTCGCTCAGATAATAGAAGGTCTCGCCGTCGGCGGCGAAGACCGGCTGGCGGTCTTCACCCTTGAAATTGGACAATTTGGTATAGACTCCGTCCTTGAGCAGCCAGATATCGCGCGTCACCGACGAAGTGTGGTGCTTCCGGAACGGATCCTCATATCCTTTGTAATCTTCGTACAGGATGGCCCCGTCGGGACGGACGCTCATTTCCGACATCGTAACGGAGTTCAGCAGGGCCGGACGTTCTCCGCCCTGTCCAACTGCATAGACCTGCGGTTCGCCGGGGAAACCTCCGTACGTCACATCGGGCTGGAGACCCGCCGTAAAGGCAATTCGTCCGTCGGGCAACACGGCTTTCGGTGTTTCACTGCCGGGATAATTGGTGATGCGTCTGGGCGTGCCGCCTTCGGCCGGAACCAGGAAAATATCTTTGCTTCCCTCACGATAAGAACTGAAATAAAGCTGTTTTCCGTCGGGTGTCCACACCGGGTCGGAATCATAAGCCGGATTGCTGGTCACCTGGCGGGCGCGGCCGCCCTGTGTGCCGACCACATAGATGTCACCTTTATAGGAAAAGGCGACTTGGGTTCCGTCGGGTGAAATTGCGTTCTTACGGAGCCAGCGCGGGCTCTCCTGTGCCGTGGCCGTCAGCAAGCCGAACAAGGCCAGCAAGACGAAAGTGATGGTTCTTTTCATTGTATGATTTGTATTTTTCGTCACATTGCAAAAGAATGTGGAAAGATACGAAATTATTCCGTAAGTTTGTGGGACAAACCTTATGCAGACGATGATTTCCTTCACTTGTGACTATTCGGAAGGCGCACACCCGATGATTCTTGCGCGCCTGGCCGAGACCAATCTTGAACAACTTCCCGGCTATGGCATGGATCACTACTGCGAAAGCGCCAAGGCAAAAATCCGCGAAGCCTGCGAGGCTCCGGATGCGGATGTCTTCTTCCTGGTAGGCGGCACCCAGACCAATTCCACCATCATCGCGGCGATGCTGCGCGATTATGAAGGCGTAGTCTCGGCCGAAACCGGGCACATCGGCGTGCACGAGGCAGGGGCCGTGGAATACACGGGGCATAAGGTACTCACCATTCCGGGACATCAGGGAAAGATCGATCCGACGGAGCTGCAGGCATATCTGACCGCCGCCACCACCGATCCGAACTATGAGCATATGGTCTTCCCGGGAATGGTCTATATCTCCTTCCCGTCAGAATACGGCACGATCTACACGAAGCGGGAACTGGAGGAAATCCGTGCCATCTGCGACCGCTTCTCGCTGCCGCTGATGATCGACGGCGCCCGATTGGGCTATGGCCTGACGAGCCCGGCCTGCGACCTGACGTTGCCCGACATCGCACGTCTGTGCGACGTATTCTATATCGGGGGAACCAAAGTCGGCTGTTTCTGCGGCGAGGCCGTGGTCTTTCCGCGCGGCAATGCGCCGAAACATTTCTATACCATCACCAAACAGCACGGGGCTATGCTGGCCAAGGGCCGGTTGCTGGGCATCCAGTTCGACACGTTGTTCACCGACAAGCTGTATTTCCGGATCAGCCGCCACGCCATCGACATGGCGATGCAGCTCAAGGCGATGCTGAAAGAAAAGGGTTGCCGTTTCTTCCTCGACTCCCCCACCAACCAGCAGTTCGTGGTGCTTGAGAACAGGCAGTTGGAAGAACTGTCCAAAAACGTGGCATTCGACCTGTGGGACAGGGTCGATCCCGACCACACGGCCATCCGTTTCGCCACCAGCTGGGCCACCCCGCCGGAGCACATCGAAGAACTCCGCCGCTGGCTATAAAAGATAGCGGAGGCCGGCCAGGAAAAAGGTCGGCAAGCCGGAAGTATAACGCAGATAACCCGTAATCTGGAGCGTGTGGCCGTGGCCGCCGATCTCCAGACCCAGGTCCTGTGTGAACCGGGCCTCGACACCGTTCTGCCAGGAAACGGAAGCGGGTGAGAGATCGTCGATCAGATTGCAGCCATCATACAGCACGCCCAAGGTCGTCGCCATCCGGCCGAGATATTCCACCCGGTAGGAAAAACCGCCGAGAATCCTGTCACGGGCCATTCCGTCACTCCGCGTGTAAGATGCAACCGCCCAGATTCCGTCGGCCAGCGGCCGCTCCAGCCGGGCCGTAAGGGCATAACGGCTGTCCAGCAGATTGCGCGACGAAATATAGAAAGCCCTGCGCCAGGACTGGCCGTAAACGCCTTCCAGCGTCAGCCGGAAACCCGCCGGCAGCCGGGTATCGACGGCAGCCAGGTTCTTCCATACCGAACCTTCGCCGTGTCGGCCATAAACCGCCGTTCCTGCCCGCAGCACGACTGCGCCATTTCCCAAAACATCGTAATAGAGACTCACCCGGGGCGAGAAGGCGAACGGGAAGGAAAAACGCACGCCGGCCAGCAGTGTCAGCCGGCGGCCCATCCTGACCGCATCCTGCAGATAGAAATCGAATTTCGTGGCCGTGGAATCAAGTGCCGGTACAGCCAGATGGGCCGCCTGCACGCCGAAAAGCAGGCGCTGGGCCCCTGCAGCAAAAGTGAAGTCATCCGAAACCACCAGTTGCCGGCCGTCGGCCGACCCGTACCATCCGCCCTGCACGCGGTTGGAAGCCCGCCCGTCGAACAGAGCCGACGTGAATCCCGCCGCACCCCAGGCCTCACCTGCGGAAAGCCTTCCGCCCGACAGGTCGAGGCGGTTCGCTTCGTTGAAACGGGCATCGAGGCGGCCCGATCCGGTCACCCCCGAAATACCGTCGTATTGCACACCGGCAAAAAGCAGGAAATCTTCGCTGCCCAGCGGCGTGGAAACCGTAGCGCCGCTATATCCGGTCGAGCCGGACGTGAAGGAAGGATTCAAGCCATAGAAACCATAAAGCGATCCGTGGAAACGATTGCTGCCGAAAGGGGTGACCTGCAGCCGCTGCGCTCCGGAAAGCGGAGCCTCCTGACGGACATCGAACGGAACTTCCGTATAGGTCCGCTGCCCCACCAGATTGTAGGTCAGCGGGGAGAAGCTGACCTCGCCTCCCTCCACCGCCTCGCCGACGCGCATCGACGTGGCGGCTTCATCGGTATGGACAAAGGTCGTCCCGGCCTCCAGGTCGGCATCGACCACGACATTCTGGCCGATATACGTGAACAGCCCCCGGACCGTCAGCGGCTTGTATTCGAAATAATGGATCCGCACCGTGTAGGGTCCGCCCGGGAGCACGTCGAGCATCTGGTACCAGCCATGGCGGTCGGTCGTCGCGTAATACTGGGTATTGGTCTGCTGATGGATGAGCACCACGGTCACACCTTCGATGGGACCGTTTTCATCGACAATGCGGCCGCCGAGCGTGGCCGTCGTTACCTGCGCCGCCGCAGGAACGGCCAGAAGCAGGAGGAAAAGGTATAGCAATCGTTTCATCGACACAAAGATATAAAAAAAGGGCGACCTGGGGGCCGCCCTTTTCAAGAATGCGTCGGGACTAGTTCGCCGGCGTGTGGCTGAAGTAGATACCGCCGCAGAGCTCGATGAGTCCGTTGTAGGTATCCTTGTAGCCGATCATCGTCAGGCTGTCACCTTCCTTGATGCCCGCGTTCTTGATGAAGAACTTCCGGTTGTCGCCCGTAGCACCGTAGCCCGGATAGCATCCGTAGACATACAGTTCGTTGGTACCATCGGTAATATGGAGGTTACCATAATCGTTCGGTTTTCCATTGCTGCCGAGCAGGTCCTTGATCGTACCGGTCACCATATAGTACTTGTTCTTGTCGTCCGGCTTGGTCAGGAAGTCAGCGATGCTGATTTCTTCCACGGCGGCGACGACATCTTCAATCGTACCGGAAACCATCTGGGGATTATTGTTGTAGGCGCCGCGTTTGCCGACGACCGTTACAATGTCACCCACCTTGAGTCCGGAGTCCTTGAAATTGTTGACACGATAGACAAGCGTCTCGCCCGACCAGTCCTTGATGTAGAAGCTCTGGCCCTGCTTGTCGCTGGGATACGTTGCGGAGATGACACCGCTCATACGATACTGGGTATCACCGACCGGGGCGGCGAGGAACTCGGCCACGGTAGCTGCGATGATAGCGCCCTTCTGGCTGATGGCCTGCTCGCAAGAATACTCTTTCTTGCCGTCGGTCGTCTTGAAGACCACGGTTGTCGCACGGTCACCGCCTGCATTGGCATCAGCGTGGAGAACCACGGTGTTGCCGGCGATGGATTTGATGGAGAGCCATTCGGGAAGACCGCTCAAGTAGATACCGTTACCCTTGTTGGTGAGCTTCACGGTAACATCTCCGCCTTCGAGCGGAATCACGGCATCCTCCGGATCGATCTCCGCGACCTTGATGAGCGACTTGTTGATCTTGATGACCGTCACGTTTACCAGTTCGACGGTGGTGCCGTACAGCTGTTTCGGACCTTCCACGGTAATCTCGTCACCGACTTCGATTCCGAGGCTCAGGAAATTCTTCTCGGCACCCTTCGCATCCAGCGTACCATAGATGTACACTTCGCCTGTTCCGTCATTGATATACCAGTTGCCGTAGGTCGTGTTGGCGATATTCGTGCAGACACCTGTGACCCGGTAAGTCTTGTTCTCCGGACCGGCCAGAATCTCGGCACAGGTGGCCGGAGCAACGACGGCAAGACCCTGGATCACATTGATGTTCTGGGTCTTGCCCTCACAAACGATCGTAAGTTCAGCCGTGCGGCCGTCGAGCGTCTTGCCGGCCGAGAACGTGACGTTCGTCGAGCCTGCACCGCCCGAAGCCGGGCTGACGGTGAGCCAGTCGGGAGCCGAAGGGATGCTCCAGCTGCCCGTAGCTTCGACCGTGATGGGAGTAGAACCACCGTCCATGCTGATGGCCACGTAGGAGGAAGAGACCTTCACTTCACTGAGATAGTGGTCAGGTTCAATCTGGTTGCAACCGGCTGCGAGAGCCAGAATGGCAACGAGGGAAACAAGGATATTCTTGATTTTCATATCGCAGTCTTTCTAATTAGTTGAACAGATATTTAATACCCACGGATGCATACCAGCACTGTCCGAGCGCGTGGTTCGGAACGAAGACCTCGGTATTGCCGTTGATGGAAGAAGGCGTGGAGAAGGTCGCATAACCGTCAGCATCGACACCTTCATACTTCAGGATGCGGGCGTCAGAACCGATGTTCGGGTTGAGATACTTGCTTACGCCCCAGCTGGAGTTGAACAGGTTGAGGACGTTCTTCAGGTCGAGGCAGAGCTGCAGGACATTGGTGTTGTTGCCACACTTCACGGAGAAGTCGTGCTTGTAGCTGAAGTCCACGCGATGGACCCACGGGCTGTACACGCTGTAACCTTCGGCATACTGGCCCTGATGCGTAGCCAGGTACTTGTCCTTATGCACATAGTCCATGAAGCGGGTCTGGTCGTCGGCCGAAACGAAACGGAAGGCACGGGAGGCGACTTCCTCATCCGTCGGGATATAGAGGGCGTCGTAGTTGTAACCGTCACCGTTCATGTCGTTGACCGTCATATAAGAGTAGTTGTAACCGCCACGCCAGGCCTCATAGATGAAGCTGTAGTGGTTGCCGCTCTTGTCGTGGTGCGTCAGGGAGGCGACCACGCGGTCAGGGGTCACATACTGCGAGTTGTGCAGCTTGATGTAGTTCGGGCCCTCGTTGGTCGGCACATAAGTGAACGCCGATTCGGCGGCGGAACCCGGCATGCCGGTGATTTCCTTGTTCACGGTGTGCGTGTAGGCAGCCATGAAGCTGATGCTCTCGATCGGGCGCACGTTGATCTGCGCGCTGGCAGACCAGCCATAGCCCTGGTTGGTGTTCTCCAGGACAAACGCTTTGGTACCGGTACGGAAGTCGGACGGGTAGATCGGACGGTTGTCAGCACCGTTGAAACGGGCGAAACCACCTACGTCCTTCATGCTCCAGTCGGAGATCGCGACAGCGTTGATAGTCTTGTTGAAGATACCTTCGGCCGAGAAGGTGAACGGGAAGGACGTCGGGAAGCTGAAATCGAATGCCAGCGAGGTCTTCCAGACCTGCGGCATCTTGAATTTCGGATCCACGCCGTTGACGGCGGAAGGAACCGTACCATCTTCCGGTTTCACCGTGCTCGGATAACCCATACCGACAAGCTTGTTGTAGAGGGCTTGGATATTGGCCACGCCACCTTCCGTCACCAAACCGCCGATAAACTGGTCCATATCGATGAAACGGTTGCCGGAAGCATCGGTAGTATAACTGCCCTTGTAGTTCTCAAAGCCCTTGACGACTTCGTTCTTTTTGCCGTCATAAATCTTTTTGGAACCGCTGAGCTGTGCCTGATACTGCACCATACCGCCGTTGGTCGGCATATTGGTGAAGAACACGAGCGGGAGACGGCCGGAGAAGAGACCCGTACCGCCGCGCACCTTGAAGCTCTTGTCGCCGAAGACATCCCAGCTGAAGCCCACGCGCGGCGAGAATGTCACCGAAGAGTTAGGCCACTTGCCGGTGTCGATATGGGTCTCCTGATAGTCGTACTTCTTGGGATAGTACGGAATGGAAAGAATACCACTGCTCAGGTCCTCGTCAATGGTACCATCCTCCTTATAAACCAGGACACCATTGGTCATCAGGTCACGGTTGTCGAAGAACAGGCCGTCGATGCGGACGCCGTAGGTCAACTTGAAGCGGTCGGTCACGTTCCACTCGTCCTGGGCATACACGCCGGCCTTGTGGAACTGGACGCGGGCGGCCGGATACTGCTCGCCGTCGTAACCGTAGGTAAGGCAGACGATCTCCGGCGCTGCGCCGTTGATGAAGTCGTCGACATTCTTATAACGGTAATAACCCGTACCGTTGCGCATGTACTGGTTGTCGGCCATCTGGTACTCGTAGCTGATGCCGGCGGTCACTTTGTGGGCGCCCTTGTACCAGGTGATGTCGTCCTTCACGTTGGCGATGGTGTTGTGGACGGCGTTGTTCCAGGTGAACAGCTCATAACCAAGGGCCATGTAGTTGTTGCTCTGGTTTTCGTCGAGGATGTCGATGAACGGGAATTCGTCAGAATTCGAACCACGGATGTCATCCAGTTTGGAGAAAGTGGCCAGGAACTGGTTGGAGAGGTTGTCGCTCAGACGGCTGTTGAGGTCGAGAGACCAGGTGCTCACGATGTTCTGCATCGAGTACATCGAATTGGCGAAAGACATCGAGTACTGCGACATACGGGCGCCGGACATACGCGTGCCACCGTCCATGGAGCTGGCGTTCGGCGAGTTCCACACATTGTTCTTGGTGTAGTTGTAACGGAGAGCCAGCTTGTGCTGCTGGTTGATGTTCCAGTCGAGGCGGGCCAGGATCTTCATGTTGTTCTCGTTGGCAGGGAAATCGGTCCAGGAACCGGTGTCATAGCCATATTTGCTCTTCACGAACTCGGAGACGCGCTGCAGGTCGGAGAGTTTGGTACGGGAAACATAGTTGGTGGCGTCGGCCACGCCGTTGGCGGAACCGCGCCAGCGGTTGACGATGGTCGGGATCTTGGAATATTCGCCGTTGACGAAGAAGAAGAGTTTGTTCTTCACGATCGGGCCGCCGGCCGTGAAGCCGTAGGTCGTGCTGCGGTCTTTGGCACGGGCGCCGCTGATCTGCTCGCCGTCCACGGTATCGCCGCGCAGGTTCTCGTTGCGGTGATAGACGTAGGCGCTCCCCTTGAAGGTATTGGTACCCGATTTGGTGATGGCGTTCACACCGCCGCCGATGAAGTTGGTCTGACGCACGTCGTAGGGCGAGATCACGACCTGGAGTTCTTCGATGGCGTCGATGGAGATCGGGGAACCGCCGCCCGGCAGCTTGTCGCTCAGACCGAAGTTGTTGTTGAAGTTGGCACCGTCCACGGTGAAGTTGGCCAGACGGCCGTCGCTGCCGGCGAAGCTCATGCCGTTGCCGCCGTACGGCGACAGGCGGGTCACGTCGGTAATGCCGCGGCTGACGCTCGGCAGGTTGACGATCTGCTGATTCGAGATGTTGGTGGCTGCACCCGTCTTCTCGGTGGCGAACTTGGAGGAGGCCGAAGCGACCACGATGGCTTCGGAAAGAAGCTCGGTGGCGGTCTTCAGCACCACATTCTGCTGGTAGGTTTCAGCCAGCGAAAGGACGATGTCGGGAATGACGACGGTCTGGCAGCCGATGAGGGAATAACTCACCTCATACGGGCCACCGGTACGCATACCCTGGATGGCATAACGACCGTCCTCGTTGGTCACCGCATAATACTGCGTGCCGGAGGGCGTGTGAACGGCGATCACGGCCGCGCCGATGAGAGGCTCGCCGCCTTCATCGACGATCTGGCCGGCGAGGCTCGAGGTGGTCACCTGGGCATAAGCCGGAACAATCATCATCAAGAAAGCTGCAACAGCCAGAAAACGTTTGATTGTTTTTTTCATTTGTTTGTTTGTGGTTAATTTGATTGATTATATAAAATAGTTATTGACTAATCGATTCATCACAACCCCCACTGTCCTGGCAGGAAGGTGGATTCAACCGCAGTCTCGATGCTGTCGTCGAGATTGCAGAAGAAATCGAAGCCGGTCAGTTTTTCAATGTCATCGACGCTCCGGGCGTAGGAGCGGGAAACATTCACGTCGCCGTAGCTGCGGTTC
>JAEEGJ010009000.1_pt1 | contig 27093 bp, 21 predicted proteins | sample 8958761 | NCBI WGS metagenome assembly JAEEGJ01 (sample SAMN16246546, study PRJNA631951) | gut metagenome | biome: gut microbiome; feature: rumen; material: RS-attached | host: Bos | place: Iran: Karaj | collected 2018-10 | reverse complement strand
TGTAGCCTGAGAAATTGCAGTGTTGGCTCTATCAGAACAAGAAAGGGCTCCGCGGATTCCAAAACCTCTCTCAACAAAATTAAGTCCGTTTCTGCACTCTCGACCTATTCCGTCTGTCTTTTTCCAGCTGATAAGTGATGTGTCCACACCTCCCTGAAGGATGAAATCCTCAACCAGATGTCCCACCTCGTTATCTGCAAAAGCAGTGATTACTGCTGTGTCCATTCCAAAGCATCTGCGAAGTCCGCGGATAACGTTGTACTCTCCGCCTCCTTCCCATACCTTAAACTGACGAGCTGTGCGAATGCGACCCTCACCTGGATCAAAACGCAGCATTATCTCGCCAAGAGATACTGCATCATACTTGCATTCTTTTTTATTCTTAATATTTAAAATTGCCATAGTTTTATATCTTATAGTTAGTAGGTGTAATAAACTTTACAGAAATCTTTGAACTAATGTCCCTCAATTCCTCTGATATCATCTTGTTCCTAGTTTCAGCCTTGTTTGCAAAAGAATACTCTAACTCTTTGTCATAATAATCCTTACCATAATAATCATTGTAACCATCTAGCCCAGCTATTATAACATCTTTTACATCTAAAGCTGCAAGCAAGCGAAGTAACATCAATCCAGAATTGTCCATTATTTCAGGATTACTGCTGGTATATTTTCCATAATCCACTACATACTTTCCACTAACTTCTCTAATATTTGAAGTAAGGATAACGTTGCTGCCCACTTTATCTTGGAACTTGCTAAATCGTCTAATGTTGTTGCTAAAAACATAATCAACCTTATAAGTATCAGGCAAGAAGTTGACTGATATAGTAATCACATCATCTTTATTAATGTAGTCGTTTATTGAGTCTTCATACTCCTTTATTGTTCGGCCGGGAGCCAATAATAATATCTTCTTGTTGTAAAATAGTTCTTTTAGTTTCTCACAAGTATTTGTATCATCACACTTATTGGCCATATAGATAGAATAAATCTCATTTGCTCTATCTTTTGAAAACTTTGCTTTGTCTGCATCTGGTATGCTTGATAGCAAATCTTTGAAATCTTTTGCTGTCAACGAATCCTTTTCTGCCAAGTAAATTGCATAATTTGGATGACATCCCTCTGTTGCAGATAGATACAATGGCAACGAGTATCCCCAGAACTTCTCACGGTATATATCTGCCAAATACTCATCCATTATCTCTAGCATTGGAGCTATATCATAATTAGTATCATAGTTTTCGTTCATATATTCAGCAAAAAGCTCGAGGTTAAGGTTACCTGCTCCTCGCCCCATACCAAATACACATGCATCAATAATGACATCTCTTTTGAGGTTTAGCTCAACCATGGCCTCAGCATTTCCAAAGGCTTGCTGCAAATTGTTATGCGCATGATAAGCAAGGGCTATACCGCTATCCAAATTGTTGTCTGCTATATAAACCATACGCAAGAAGTTCTTGCGCTTTATAAGTCCAAATGTATCAACTATCGCAACTGCATCTGGTTTTATCGCATTAAATCTTTGAATGCCTTGGATGAATTCTTCATCCGTGTAAGCATCTGTGCTTACAAAATTTACTGAAAGAAAATAACCTAGTTCCTTTACTGCCTTGCAATAATCAAAAGCCTCTTCTAATTTATCTTTCTTGAATATTACTCTTATTCCATCTATTGAAGAACCGTCACATGGAGGTATATTCGCAATATTAACTGGTGCAGACATATCTATCATTCCAACATATCTTACGCCAGCTTTCTTAGGTGTAATCATAGGAACAAATGATTCTACTGTAGGAAAAACTGCCTTGTCAGGATTATACGTATTACCTTTTAAAAAACCTACCTCTAAAAATTCTATTCCGGTTTGAGCTATTTTGGAACAAAACCCCTTGATGCTCTTTTCTCCAAACATCCAATCATTTACATATCCACCATCTCGTAGGGTACAATCTAGTAAATGTACTTTTCCCATTCTATTCCTCCATCATTGGGACAATCATAATATCTTTTAATTCTTCTCTAGGAAGGAATGGTGCCAAATCCTCTAGTGGAGGACTTACCAAAGTACCATCTTCCAATCTCTTTGTTGCACTCTTAGGCTCCCAAACCTGCTTTGTGTCCGTAAAGATTTCGCAGAAAACTGGTCCATCGATTTTCAGAACCTCATCCACCACTTTTTTCATTGACTCATTTGTATTTGCACTAAAATACTTATATCCAAAAGCCTTTGCTAGCTTTTCAAATTCTGGGAACGATAAATCCCCTGACTCCTCGCCAATACCGATTTTACAATGGTCTTTAAATAAATTGTTTTGAGTAATTCTTATAGAATGATATCCATTGTTATTGATGAGGAAAATCTTAATTGGCAAATTGTTGGTAAGTACAGTCTGCAGCTCCTGTAAGTTCATCATGATACTACCATCGCCCTCAAGGCAAATTGTCTCTTTACGGCCGCCACCAATACATGTACCTATCGCAGCTGGCAGTCCATATCCCATACTAGCAACAGCACTATTGTTGGCCATACGACTACCCTTTTTAATCACATATGCCTGATTACCTACAACACAACATGCGCCATTAGAAACGGCAGTAAGACTATTTTCAGGCAAGCTTCCGCTCATATATTTCATGAAAGCATATACGTTTGCACCTTCATTGGTCTCTATCCATTTATCCTCTGTAACAACAGGATATTTCTGCTTCCACGATTGACATGTCTTTAGCCATTCATCACCTGTAAATAGCTTTCCTTCAGGCAATTTAGCATTCATTGCCTCCAAGAAATCCTTTGCATCGGCCCAAATAGGCATATCGACATGCAAAGTGTGTTTCTTCATCTCACCCGCATCAATATCTACCATGATAACTTCTGCAGACCTTGCCCATGTCTTCCAATTATATCCAACCTGTCTAATTGAAATACGTGTACCAAGAGCGACAATTAAATCAGCATTCTGAATTGCCCAGTTACCCGGTCTATCACCCATGTTTCCCGCGCGACCAACGTAAAGAGGATTATCATCCTCTATTAAATCTACAGCATTCCAATAGGTTACTATAGGAATATTAAGCTTGTCAGCCACCTGTCTGAACACATCATAACCACCAGATAATCTGATACCATATCCTGTATGGAACACTGGTCTTTTAGCATTTTTAATCTTAGCGATAACCGCATCTATTGTTTCATCTGTCACCCTTGGAGGTAACTTTGCATCATCCTCCGCTGGGTCATATCCCTCTAAATCATCAGTTTCAATAAAAGAACCCTGATAATTAACTGGAATATCTATCCAAACAGGACCTGGTCTACCCGTATTCGCCAAATGCCATGCTTTTTCGAGAGCATATCTAATCTGTCCTGGCTCCTCAATCATAGTTGCGTATTTAGTCATAGGCTCTACTGAACGCACTATGTCATATTCCTGATCTCCAACCGCTCTTAAACGTTCTCCAGTATACTGCATTGCATATCTAGCTGTAGTATCATATCTAACCTGACCACTAATAATAAACATAGGTATAGAATCAAGCCATCCGCCTAACACTCCAGTAAGAGCATTTGTACCACCAGGGCCTGTTGTTACACACACAGCTGCAATTTTATTGTCTAAACGAGCATAAGCCTCTGCCGCAATGGCACAGGCTTGCTCATGATGATTATATGTTACCTTTAATCCTTCGTTGTGGCCGAGGGCATCGTTTAGATGCATTGCTCCTCCGCCCACAACGCTAAAAACATCAGTAACTCCATGCTGAACTAAAAAATCCGCTACATAGTCTGCCAATCTAACTTTCATATATACTATCCACCCTTTTACTGATTAACTGCCTCTTCGATTACCTGAGCCATGTAATCAATCATATCATCTGTCATTCCAGGATAAACACCTACCCAGAATGTGTTGTTCATAATGTATTCTGTATTCTCAAGCTCACCTACAACACGATATGCATCTGTATCGCGAATCTGGTCGAAGCAAGGGTGCTTAATAAGATTTCCAGAGAAGAGGAGTCTAGTCTGAACATTGTGCTCCTCGATGTACTTTGTAACATCATTTCTCTTTACACCGCTCTCTGGCTTAACTGAGATAAGGAAACCAAACCAGCTTGGCTCTGAGCCTTCTGCTGGCTCAGGAAGAATAATCTTGTCTGCTGCTGAGCTCTTTGCAAGTGCATCGTGAAGTCTGGCCCAGTTGTGACGACGTCTCTCGATAAAGCTTGGGAACTTCTTGAGCTGCTCAACACCAACAGCTGCCTGTAAATCAGTAACTTTAAGGTTGTAACCAAAGTGGCTATATACATACTTGTGGTCATAGCCCTGTGGAAGCTGTCCATACTGTCCATCATATCTGTGTCCGCAGAAATTATCCTGTCCAGATGGACAGATACAATCTCGACCCCAGTCACGATAAGAAAGGATAAGTCTATTAAGCTGTGGGTTGTTAGTGTATACACATCCACCCTCGCCCATTGTCATGTGATGTGGTGGGTAGAATGAAGATGTACCTATATCACCCCATGTACCTGAGAATCTAGTCTCGCCATCAATTGTGTACTTGGTTCCAAGAGCATCACAATTGTCCTCTACAAGCCATAAATTGTGCTTCTCACAGAAAGCTTTTACTGCCTTTAAATCAAATGGATTGCCAAGTGTATGAGCAATCATAACAGCCTTCGTCTTTGGGCTAAGAGCTGCCTCAAGCTTTGTAACGTCTATATTGTACTGAGGAACAGTTACGTCTACAAATACAGGTATTGCACCATACTGAATCATAGGTGTAACCGTTGTTGGGAATCCTGCTGCAACAGTGATAACCTCGTCCCCTCTTTTGATCTGTCTATCACCAAGCTCTGGTGCTGTAAGTGTCATGAATGCAATAAGGTTTGCAGATGAACCAGAGTTTACAAGATGTGCAAACTTAACGCCAATCCACTGTGCAAATTCCTTTTCGAACTGGTCTGAAAAACGACCTGTTGTAAGCCAGAAATCCAACATTGCATCAGTGAGAGACTGCATCTCCTTCTCATCATACACTCGGCTGGCATAGCTGATACGGTCGCCTGGCTTAAAGTTTGCCTTTGACTCCTTTGGCTCCTTAAAATCATGATAAAAATCTGCAACAAGAGCTTTAATCTGCTCTCTTGCTTCTGCTTCGCTATTCCAATTAGACATTTTTCTTCCTCGTTTCTAACTATATTACTTATTTCCGGGTTATTTCCATTTTTTCCAAGGTGCTTTACCCTGTTCAAGCATCTCGTCAAGCTTGTCCATCTCATGCTTGGTATCCATGCACTGCCAGAAACCATCATAAGTGTAGCTCATAAGCTCACCCTTAGATGCAAGCATCTCAAGTGGCTCACGCTCAAATACTGTAGAGTCATCCTTGATGTAATCAAAAATCTCAGGCTGCAATACCATGTAACCAGCATTGATAGGCACTCCGTCAGATGCCTTCTTTTCGCGGAACTTACGCACCGCATTGTCACCGCCTATATCAAGCACGCCCTTGGACTGATCCTGGCGCACTGCTGTAAGTGTAGCAATCTTGCCATGAGACTTGTGGAACTCCACAAGCTCGTTAATATTTACATCGCATACACCATCACCGTAAGTCATCATAAATGGCTCATCGCCAATGTACTTCTGTATGCGCTTGATACGACCACCTGTCATTGTGTTAAGGCCAGTGTCTACAACTGTAACCTTCCACTTATCCAAGTATTGATCGTGAACAATTATATTTCTTTCACCGTTAGTGTAGTCAAATGTTATGTCGCTGTTGTGTAAGAAATAGTCTGCAAACCACTCCTTGATTACATGCTGCATATAGCCTGCACATATAACAAACTCGTTATATCCATAGTATGAATATTCCTTCATAATGTGCCAAAGAATTGGCTTGCCGCCAATTTCAATCATTGGCTTTGGTTTGTACTGAGATTCCTCGGAAATACGTGTTCCGAAACCACCAGCTAAAAGTACTACTTTCATTTATATTCTCCTTTGTATTGCCTCGGTTAAAAGGCACACTTTTACCTTTTAACACATGGTCTATATTATAATGCATAACGACGAAATAATCAAAGCTATTGTCTTGGTGATAAATATTTATAGAAAAGGTTTTTGTCTGTGTCACTGGCAAAATTTGTAACTTCAAATATTTCTTCCCTTTGCACAGTTTCCATACCCTTCTTAGAATACTCCTTGGCACCAACTATAGTCCTATATATTTCATTAAAGGGAGTGACCGCACCAATTAAGAAAAAGATAGCAATTATTGCAAATATCCTATACTTTTTCTGCTGGATACATTCGTACATATATCTGAGAAAATAGATGAATAAAACTATCTGCGCTGGCACACAGGCTCTCATACAAAAATCGTTACCTTCACCAATTATTATTAATGGACAAACCAATAATGTCACAAGAGAAACTATATAAAGACCGTCCTTTATATTTCTCCTAATAGTAATCGCAACGTATACTCCTATCTCTATCGCAAGGAATAATAGATACGTGTATATGTTATTTGATGCTGTGGTCCTATTTTCTGTAATATCGGTAGCCTTATTACCTATGAACAACATTCCCATAACAATGGTTGCAGCAAATCCTACCATATTGGTATAGGAAAAACCAGATTTAAACAGCTCCGGTATTACATCCTTTGCTCTACTATTTGCTGCTGTCTTTGCTGCATTTTTAATCATGACGTATACTGCTATTGGAAAAAGTCCCACCATAGGAAGCGTGGTAGACAACAATCCAGCCGCCATTATTAAAACAATATTTTTGTTTTGCTCATCAAGCACTAGCAATGTAATAATCCATGCATATATTGCCTGATTAAATACCCAAAACAACTGGGTTGTAAAGCTAGAAAACTGATATCCATCAATCCATGTTTCAATATGCTTTCCAAGCTGCATATTAATGAAATCATTTGTATTATTGACTAACAATCCTACTATGTCTAACCCACTGAATAATATAAAGAAAACCAATGGTAATATTGCAATCTTGCCTATCTTTCTGCACAGCAGCCCATAGAATATTGCTACTCCTATCACCGCCCAAATATATTGAGCTATATATCCTGCTCCTACTCCAAGCAGTTTGCCAACCAGTGCTGGCACTAACCAAAAGCCCACATAATAAGACATACCCTTAGAACCTAATTTTGAAGCCTGAACAACTGGCCATCTATACTCTACTAATAGATTAAATATCTCATTTCTCCAATAATGGTCTGTATTCTGCCACGCAAAACCACCTATTCCAGATAAATACACCCACAATAGAATTATTATAATAGCCAAAATAATCTTATAAATTCTTGCACGATTGAGTTGTTTGCCTCCATCATAATTATATTGGCCTCTTGCATCAATTATCATACTATACGTGGCAAGAGCTATTGCTATTGCTAAAGGCACTCCCAAGTATAGCTTCATCCAAGACAATACAAATATTATTAACGGCAAAATAACATATAGATATGCCGCAGTTTTCAGATAATCAATTCCTTTCATCGTAGTTCATTCCTTTTCCTATATAAAATATAAAAAGCATAGTAAACTAATAGCTCTACAATAATCCCCAGATACATTATGATTATGCTTTTTATCTTTTCATTTCGGCTATACTCTTCCACTTCATAAAAAGTAAATGAAATAGGTTTAAACTTTACACCTACCCCATCGCCTATATCCAATCTATATAGCGTATTTGCAGGTGTTTCCACATCAAAAGGAATTGTATTTCTACCATTTTTTATCACAAATGGCTTTGAGCATTCTGACGAAATATTGCCATCAGCATCTGCCCAAAACAACTCCGCATGTACCATCTCTACACCATCTGACACCTCATTCATTTTTGACTCCACATTAGAGTACATCCTCAAATCTATTTCGATTTGCTCTACTGCTTTCTCCGAATAAAAATATATGTAAGGATCACCTGCTATAGATACAACCTTATTATTCTTAAACTCATATCCAGAAAAATCGCACTTGCTCCAGTCAGTTATTATAAAATTAGTATGATGTGTAAACATTCTATCTTTAAAAACTATCGTGATTAATCCAGTAATAACCAATGCTATAAGCATCAGCTTTATAATATTCTTAAAATGGCTATTATTACCTTTAAACATTTCTTTAATCATTAATCTTTTCTACTTCTATCTCTTAATCTTGCTCAGCACTTTGTTCTTTACCCCAATAAGCAATTCCATAGCAAAACTATCCCTAAGAATAATTAGTGATATGCCATATACAAAAGCACCTGTGGCAACCATTATAATGGTGTTTATTATTCTCGGCTCTAATAATCTTCCTTCAAAAATCAGCAAAACAGACATCAGTACTCCCGCAAGGACGTATTTAATGCTGTTAACAAAGACTTTTGAGAAGCGAATTTCTTTTCGAACAAAAACAAACTGCACAGTTGTAACTGCAAACTCTGCTATTACTGATGCAATAGCGGCACCGACTGCTTGATATCTTGCTATTAAAAACATATTTAGCACAAAATTCACTGCAGCCCCTATACATACAGACGCCGTAAAATGATTTTGACGCTGGGTTGGAATCATGTACTGCGTACCAGTTACTGTACTAAGACCTATTGCGATAAGCAGCAATGATAAAAACTTCAGTAAAAGGGTTATTTCTTCATAATTAGGTCCAAAAAACCATGGAACAAAATTTTCCGAAGCGAACATTAACCCGAAACAAAGCGGTACTCCCAAAAGCATTACTGCTCTATAGGACTTATACATAAGCTTATCTATTTCTTCTTTATCGTTTCGTTTAAAATAATATCCTATACGAGGAATCATCACCGTACCAATAGCTGTGACTACTGACAACACTATTTTCGATGCACGCATAGCGAGCTCATAATAACCGTTCTGGTAATCATCCCTTGTAATGTTTCCAATCATTGTTTTGTCTAAGACGGTATAAATTCTTGTTGCAATGGTTGGAATAAATAATAGTATTGCAGGCCACAAATATCTCCACGGCTTAATCTTCTTTAACTTTGGTGCCTCCACATATTTAGGCAAATATCCCCACAAAGAAGCATTAGCTATAAATGTAAATGCTGCAAGTCCAAGTGCATATTTAAATGTATCATCTGGACTTTTTATAAAGGTTAATATATAAACTATATTTGCAATTTTAATTATGACGTTTCTAAATATGATTTTCCCAAATTCTTCCATTCCTTGAAAGAACCAAGATACATCAACCACAGTTGCAAGAACTGTAAAGGATAATGCAAAGTATATATTGCTATTCTTCTGAAATCCGGAAAATATTACATATGCTATTAAGGCTATAATGGACGTGATGAATTCAAGAGTTTTTATGCTCCAAAATATCTCACTTCGTTTCTCCTTTTCATCCTGTGCATATGAGACTTCTCTTTGTCCTAGAATAGCTACACCTGGTGTTCCAAAAAGAACAAAGTACGCTACAATTGATTCTGCATAGCTTACTTTTCCAATTTCACCACCACCCAATACTCTAGAGATATATGGTGTTGTAATCAGCGGCACTATCAGTATTAATATCTGGTATGACAAATTATATATATAATTTTTTTTAATGCTTTTCTTCAACGATACTATCCTCTAAATTTATTCCCGGCCTAAACAAATCTGATATTCCAAATATCCTTTTACGCGTATCTCGCATAACAATCTTGTGTAGGGTATAACAATTTTTATAATAATAACCTCTATCTTTTTTTATCCAAGACATAAGTTTATAATACACTAGTCCCTCTATGTGATACTTGTATCTATTCAGCATAAATAAACTTGGATGTTTGGAATAAACTCTTCCAATTTCGTTGTAGTTTCTAAATCCGTAATACGTCTTCCAACTTAAACCAGTAGAAACTGTATCCAAAACCTTATGATCAATAATGGCAGCATTGACATTCTTCATCACTGTATACTTCTTTATACGCATGCTGTATTCACTGTCATCATACCAAATAAAAAATTCCTTACGAGGTAAGCCAATCTTTTTGACTAAATCTACATTTACTACCAGCCCACAAAATGAGGACACATCATATATAAAGCTCTCGTTATTATATTCATCTAGTGGAACATTCTCATCTGACATAAATACTTCACTCTTAATTCTTCGTCTGTGTAAAGTATCTATTTTATTGTTACGATATACGCTTCCTGAGTACGCCAATATTCCATCTTCTACATGGTTGTTAATCTGCTCTATATAATCAGGATTAATAATTGCATCATCATCAATTAAAAGCACATAATCATCGTCAGATGTAACTTGCTCTAAACCGTAGCTAAATCCACCTGCGCCACCAATATTTTTATCCAAAGTATATACATGAATATTTTCGTTATCTTGAGCAACATTCGCTAAATATTCTCTTGTGCCATCTGAACTGTTGTTGTCTACAATAATTATATTGTTAAACTTATAGGTCTGCCCAATAGCATTCTGAACGCATTCCTTCAATAGTTCCAAACGATTGTATGTTACTATCACTACTGCATACTTTAAATCTCTACTCATACACTAAATATATCCAATCTATTATTTTATAATGTAAACAAAACTTCTTTCTTCTATACAAAATATTAATCTTTAAATAAATAAAAATTGGCTTATCCTTCTGACAAAATCGCTCTTCAAGAAATCACCCTTTTTTAACATATATATTCTTACTATTTTGCTTTTATGCTGAGATATATCTAAAAAACTATCCAAGCTTTTTTTTGATTCTTCCGGCATGTCATTATATAATCTTTCTTTTAATGCTTGTGCTTGCCTATAGCATAAATTCTTGCTACTTCTGGCACCAGAATCAAATAGCTTGCTTATTCTATATCTCCAATTCCTAACGTCTATTTCTCCTACTTCGTTATTGCTATGCTGTCTATATTTCATTAGCAATGCCGGTATATGTTTTACTTCGCCAAAAGCACTGGCAATAAGTGCAACCCACCAGTCATGCATCAAAATTCTGTCGTCATACTCTCCGATTTTTTCACATAACGCCCTATTCATAAAAGCAAGGCAACCGTGCACATAGTTTTGAACTAATATCCTACTAAACTTTTCTTCTCGATAATATTTTGCTGTGTTTTCACTTATTATATTCAGCTGTTCATCTACTATTTGATAATCTCCATATATTAGTATTGGTTTACTTTCACCGTGACGTTTCTCACATTCATACATAGCATCCATACTTAGTTGTATTTTTTCCGGAAGCCACACGTCATCCTGATCACAAAACATGATATACTCAGCCGAAGAATGTTTGACTAGTTGAAAAAAGTTTTTGCATGCAGATTTACAAGCAATATCATCCTCTATCAGGGCTATTTTGTCTGGGTATTTATATATATAATCCCTTATTATACTTATAGTTGAATCAATCGATCCATCATCCCTAATTATAATCTTAAAATCTGTATACGTCTGACTTAGTATAGAGTCCAGCTGAGCTGCCAAATACTTTTCGCCATTGTAAGTTGTAAGTAATATATCAACCATAGTTTCTACCAAAATAACATCCACATTCTATAAATAAATGTTTCCACCTTACTCTGTCTAACTAATTTGGAATTAAACAATCTCTTAAATCTATTGTGATTACATACTGAAAGCAATTTTGTCTTTTCATCAGATAAAGCATATATCTTTTCAAATTCTAGATTCTGCTTTGTGACGTAGTCTTTGATTTTCCTTTGCTTCGAAAGTACATTTTTTACTCTATCCATAAAACTATCAGCAAGTCCTACAGTATTACCACCGTGCTGCCTATATAGTATATATGCATTTGTATCATACACTAACGTACCATAAGCCATAGCCATTTTGTAAATCCACCAGTCATGCATGTACTGTTGTGTTGGCATTTCGTAACTCCTGGCCAATTTTACAAAGCCTTTACTCATAACAGCAGTACATCCAGATACGATGTTTTCTATTAGCGAATTGCCAAATGAAGGTTTAGCATTACTAATAGGAGTATCTGAAATCTTCTCCAAATCCTGATTCACAACTTGTATTCCTGAACTATAGACCTTGATATCATCCTCAGACTTTTCTAATGACTCAACTGCTCTTTTTAGCTTATCCTCTAACCAAAAATCATCTTGGTCGCAAAATGCATAGTAATCGTAGTCTAAAGGTGCTTCCCACAAAATATTAAAAAATGACATACATGCACCTACGTTTGACGCTTCATTTAAATGTATATTGGCATGCACTTGCATTAATTCTTTGATAATACTAATCGTATTATCGCTAGAACCGTCATCTCTAATATATAGTTCAATTGCACAATCCTTTTGATTTAATATGCTATTAATCTGTTCTCTTAAGTACTTTTCTCCATTATAAGTGGACATAAGTACACATACGGTTTTCATTGTCTTTGCCTCGCCATTCCACTAATTATAAAAAAGATAATCACAAACTGCGAAGAATCACTGATTGAAGGTATTGGCTCCAACATATAAAAGGCGTTTAATGCTATAAACATTCCTAACAACAATAAGCCTATGTCTGATTCTCTTTTGTTTTTAATCACTCTAATAATGTTCACCAGTGAGATTACCAGATAAACAACTAATAATATAAATACAAGCAGACCAAACTCACGGCCATACTCAAGCCACATGTTGTGTGTACTTGTAATGTCTTTATGGACTGTAGTTATAAATCCTCCTTGAGGATTTTCAATAAGCAATTTAAGTCCTTGCTTTGCCACTCTAAACCTTATATTGTGCAACAAGCCTCCATCTCTAAATAAAAAGAATGCCGGTTTACTCATATCATGATGGCTTGTATATATTCTCTGAGCTATTTCCAAACCTACAACAGCTACAGCTACGATTGCAGCAAATATTGAAAAGATTTTGATATTCTTTTTAGTATCATTGTTTTGTGCTGCTCTCACTGCAAATAATACAATGAGCGTAACTATAAATGTCATTATATTGGTTCGCCCCTGCATTATTATCAATGAATTGAGCATCGACATGATTCCAAGGACGATAAATGCTATATATTTCTTGTCTCGTTTATTTTCTTTGAATAGCACAACTGAGTATGCTGCCATCGCAAGGAGCATCAAGAAATTAGATTCATATGCTGTACGTGCCATATAGATGCCCCAAAGGCCTACCCAGCCAGCTTCATGTAGATATCCTGTTGCAATCTTTATAATTACATCCATTACCCCCTGGACAAGGCAGCCTAATGTCAACGCACTTGTTGCTGCAAATATTCGCTTGTCAGAAGCTTGTTCGTCATCACCACACAGAGCTCTGCCCAATAAATGAGCCAAAATAGGTGCTGCCACCTTAAATGCTTCTCCCTCCAACTGGTACTGGGCATCATGCTTTGCAATCAAATACATAACCGCTGCAAGCAGTATTATCTGTATATCCAATTTAAACTTCTTGGTCTTTACAACCTGGTATAGTACATATACTGCTGCACCTGCACAAAACACCCAAAGCTTTAACGCCGTATAAGAGAATCCATATAGAAATAATCCTATACATGCTATGTCTACCTGCTTTATTTTTTCCTTAATATTCTCCATTATAATTTTCCTTAATACATGCTATTCCGGCAATACAACCAAAGAATTTAAATCATAGTAGTTTGCCATATGAGCATTTATCCAATAATCTGGATAATCAAGCACTTCTAAATTATAAAAATTACTAATTGGTTGTGGGAATCTTTCATTTGCTATTTCCACATCCGCTCCATCTTCCGCCTCTTCCAAGATATTATAAAAATCTATACATGCATCATAATAATCCGAGTACGTATGCTCATCGAGGCCAGTAAGCATTTCAATGGTTTGAGTATTACTAATTCCGTAACCATCAACGACTGATATCATCAGGCCTATACTAAGAATAATTATGTGCATCGACTTAATCGCATAATACTGAGCAAATATATTACCTAACACAAAAGCTAAGTTAAATATCACCAATATTATTGATACGTCCACAATAAAAGCACATCTTTCTGGCATGTTACGCCTTCCATAACCAAGCATCACAGGAAAGGTAACTATAAAAGGTATAACTATAGCCAATGCGCTACATATCACATAAGTTTTATCTATTTTAACAGAATCCAACGCATAATACCCACAGGCAAACAACACAACCAGCAATACAACAAATCCTGTGTTAAAAAGAGTTTGGAATCTACAGTCTGTCATATATACCGAATTAAGCAATGCCTTGTATAAATTCAAACCCTCGCTTGTAGCTGTAGCGTTTCTCACAAAATTGCCTGGTGCCAAAGCATTAACTAAACCAAACACAATCCATAAAATCAGCACTATACCTTCTTTAATTAAGAAGGATTTGCATTTAATCATTCTATATGCAACTATACAAAGCAATACACTGCATCCCAAAGCCACATGCACCAGAATTCCGCCCATCCCAATCAATCCGCAAAATAGTGCAAGTATAATTCTAAGTACTTGGCCCTTACCTTCTAAACTAATGACTAAGGCCAAACCAATCAGAACAGCCATCAAAGGATATATGTATGCAACAGTACCAGTATACCAATAGTATATTTCTGAGTATGGATTAAATGTTACAAGCGAGCATATTGCCACCAGGAATATTATTCCTCTTATTATTTCACTGCCAATATTCTTGGTCACAGTTCTGACAAACAGCAACACTGACAAAAACAAAAGAGCATTTGATGCTACTATCAAAAATCTGTGGTTTTCATAGCTGGTAAAATCAAATTTAATTACATTAGCAGATATGAACATCACAGAATAAGTTCCTTGCCAATTCCTCCAACTTTCTACTGTATATTTTATACATCTGCAAAAATAGTCCCACGCGTTTGCATAATGTCCATTCATTACGTTTATCATTTGATAGTCATCACCAGCCCTAATGGTAAAACTGGACACCTTTAATAATATCCCTATTAATATTATTGCAATCAAATATATGGCAACTATTAATCCTATTCTTTTTTTATCCTCCATTTACTCTCCTATCCTATAAACTCACTTCCGTACTACTATACCCTTCCTGTACCTCACCTTTGCTAGTCTTTTCCATAATTCCAACTCTCAAACTTTCACTATCTATCCAGGTATCTTTTGGTATTCCTACGGTGAATTCATCGTTTTCTACCCTGATCTGATAACAATAATTTTTTCCTGCATCAGTATATACATCTATAAAATAAGTGGATTCAGGATTTGCATTCTCTACTACACCTTTGAGCAAATAAAAATCATCTCTTGAATCTAAATCTTCCGTTGTTGTGATAATTCCTTTCACATCCATAGAGAGATTGTCTATTTCTATCTTTGGCGTAAATGCATATGCATCCTCTCGCCCATTAGAATATACCAAGCTATAATCTACACTCTCATCGTAGTGCTTCCTGATGAATTGACGTTTTTCATATAGATATCTCTCATCAATAATGTATGTGTGATCATTAGCGACAATTGCTTCATATGGGCTATTACTGCTTCCAAACTTATCGCATTTATCATATACATCAGGAAATAGTGACATACATCCTGTGTCTAACACACAATTATTTAGAATACCTCTATCCGGACATTCAAATATCCCATATGCATCTAAGATAGGATTGGTATAGTTAATTAAAAACAAATCCTCACTTTTTATATTGTCCACATTCTGAATAAAATCCGAAAAATCCTTTGGGTTGTTTAACTCGCTTACAAATCGTTTGGATTTAGCTAAATGTCCATCTGACACTGTTATTATCAAGCTTGCAATCAGCAGTACTGCTGCTATATATTTATTGTACTTTTTATCGCTATTATAGCCTGCGGCAAAATAATAAATTGATATAGCAAAAGCTGCAACCCATGCTATAATACCTACTCTGTCCGGGTACCGATTATTTAATACCAGATAGTAGGTTTCTAACAGCATAATTACCAGAACGCCTATTGTTTCTACTCTCTTTTTCTTGTTGAATATAAATGCAAGAAGGATTGTTATAAACGAAATCCAGAATAATATGTGACTTGCACAATATTTAAAGGATTCTTTCCCGGCCTTTATTAGTGAGCCTGGATTAATCTCTATTTTATGCTCGTATTTAGTCATCCGCTTAAGTGAATCTACGCTAAACACATTTTTATCAGAAAAATGCCAGCCCAGACAGAAGACCATGTCTTCCTGATCAAAGCCAATATCCTCCCAGTCTACCTTATCCCACATTTCTTCTGGGAGAGTACCGTAATCCACCGCACCATTTAATAATTCAAACCTATAATTTGCTTCAGACCAGCCTTTAGAACTATACGCTATCTTGTTTACGCCCCATGGTATGAGAACAGCAAGCAAAACTATACTTATACATACAATCTTTTTCTTGGATATCTGCTTTGAAATTATATCTTCAATAAATATAATCGCTAAAAAAGCCAGAACCATAGCCGCGACCTTGAATCTAAGCATGCTTCCCCAGGCAATCAGCACTACCGCAAGAGCCATCTCAACCTTGTTTTTAGCTTCCAGGTCGGCAAGTACGTCTATTAATAAAACCACGCCTGCTGCCAAAGATATCATAGCAACCTTTGTAAAGTTCAATTGTTCATACAGATAGCTATATGTTGATAGCAGAAAAACCAAATTAATGGAAAATGCAAATATTTTGCTTGGAATCTTGTATATAGAAATTCTTGCTATAGCAACCATTGAAATAAATATTATCGCCACATAGCCAACTACCATCCAGTTGCAAATAGGCAGAAGCCTAAACAGCAGGCACATTATACCGCCATAAATAACATTGCTAAACATGACAAATGGACTATAGTTCCCAAACATCCCACTGAAATATGTTAGCTGGTAGAAATCATCTATAGTCTCATACTGTATAAGATTCATAGCAATAAGCCATATTAAGAATATAATATGGATACCTACATATGACATAAACCATATTCTGTTTTTATTCCTAAGTTTTTCCAATAACATTGTTTTCTTAATTCTTATACTGATAAATCACGTACTTCCCATCATCATAAACAAGCTCTTCATCAAGCTTGAATGTCTTTCTAAAGGTATCCATACCCTTAGTGTCCTCAGCGGGATACAAGCCAAAGAACTCTCCTGTTGGAATCTCGAGGTGGGAACTGTACTGAAGCCACGAATCGACATAATCGTAATCGTCGCTCAAGGTCCACATTTCCACCTGCCCATTGGTAAGCTCTGCCACCACTTGACTTCGCCAGAAGGATGCCACACCCTTGGTGTAACCCTTATCCTCAATAAAGTCTATTACAGGCGCAAAGTCTTGATTTGCCCTAAGAGGATGTGCCACGTTGCACTTGATGATTCCAACTGCAGATATCATTGCAAGCACCAGCACTATGTAGTGCAATGCCTTTACTTCAAACTCTTTGAAAAGCGGGTCGGTCTTTAGCTCTAAGAAAAGTGCTCCCACGCCAAGGTGCACTATTGGAAGCCAGTACTGCTCCTCGCCCCAAGCGTAGGTAAACACCACGCCAATCACAAGAAAAATTGCCATCAGGCTTGCAATATAAATCTGGCCTGCCTCGTCCAGCTTTTTATAGTTCATCACCAGTCTGATGATGGAAAACAACACTGCAAATCCAAGGAGTAGACCACAACCTGCACCGATTCCTCCCAAGGAGAATACTTCCTTGGTGCTGAAATCCGTATATCCAAAGCTGTCAAAATACCACTTAAAGGTCTTTAGCCATGATCCAGAGCCTTTGCCCCAGGCCATGCCCTCCATATTTAAAAATTTGTAGCGATTAACAAAAAGCTTGAGATTGATTCCGTATCCCACAAGATTACAGAACATTGCTATAAACGTAATCACTGCAAATCGATGCTTTACGCTTGTCTTATCAAACCAGCCTTCCTTACCATTATTTCTAAATGAAAGGTAAAGAATGACTGCTCCTGCCACAGCAAGTGGAAGGAAAAAGATAACCAGCATTCGCATACCATTAAGGCCGGAAACCAGACTGATAATACCTAGCCCCACAAGAGCCACTATGGCTTTGCGATTGTTTGCGCGCTCCTTTGCTGCCACAATGGCAAGTGCAAGGGAAAGAACCATGAATATAGAATGAGGCAAATAATAAGCGCCCCAGATAATATCAAAGAAATACCAAAATCCAAATGGCCATGCCAGGAATGCAATAATCCATTTGCCTGTCTGTCCCCAGCCAAGCACCTTGCTAAGATACATCCACGCACAGAAATAAATTATTAGGGCTATTGCCACACCGATTGTGCGGGCCATGAGCCAGTTGTCCTTTGCAAACCAAAAGCCGATGCAGTAAAACCACTGCATGCCGGCAGCTCTGATTTCGGTAGAATATATCCAGCTTTTTGTGAGCAAAGCATGCTCCTTGTACATCAGATTGGCAAGTACCATCTCTGCCGCCATATCTGAGTCCAGCATGGCTCTACCGTGGTTTATAAAAAATGCTATGTCGTATATGTAGCCTAGCATGGCAAATAGCCATGGAGCTAAGGCGTGTAGTTTTTGTTTCATTTTGATCCTTTCTAATGTAGGTTTACTATTATGCTGCGTACCCCATAATATTTGGATGCGCACTGGTTACAGTTGCCGTACTTGGCATCTTCGCTCAGGGGCTCCTTAGGAATTTCATCCATGCTCACGTAGTAGGAATACTGGCACCAGTCTACGTTATCCCTATCGATGACTACGTCGGATCCAGGCCCGGCGGCAATCACTTCATCTAAAATATCATCCCAGAACTCCCAGCTTTCCTTGATAAGGGCTGACTTCTGGTAGATGTCATATTGCATTATCACGTTGTAGCTTCCAGAGCGAAGGGTATATAAGCCTCCTATTAATATCGCAAAAAGGCTTATAGCCACCGCAACTCCTCCTCGGAGTTTTCCTGAGCCAACCACCTCTTGATCTTGCCCACTATTCGCTTGAGCTTCTGCCCCCTTGCCACCCAACTGGGTAAGCCACGCTGCAAACGCATAAACTGCAATGGCCGATCCAATAAACATCAGGTAATCTTCCACATAATATACACGTGGCGTAAACTCTGAATCGATTGTTTTTGCTGAACCGTAGACATATAAGAGCAAACCACTAAATGCCGAAACAACAATGCAAGCATATCCAAATATAATTACAAATATGTTCAACTTACGCTTACTGCCTGCATATAAACCCAGAATAAATATAATCGAAAACAGCACCAACACCCATGGCTTAGTTTGAACAGTCATTATCATTCTAAGGATAATTCTATGGCCTGTAACAAAAATAGCATCGACCATGTCATAACCTCTTTTTGCTTCACTAGTCATTCTTGCACCATTCCCCGGTGCAATCACCATAAGCACTCCTGCCAACACATAAAAACCAAGTGGCAAAAATTTCTTTAACCATGCGCCGCCATTTTTATAATCCATGACTATCACGAGGAGCACATAAACCGCCCCCACAGCCACACAATACATCATGCTGGTACAGGTAATCATACCAAGAATAATCATGGCAATATAGCTCTTCTTGTTATCTTTGTCTTCTAGAAATCTAAGAATAGATGCAGTTGTCACCAACCACATCATCATCATTCCAGAATAGCCCGGTGTACCTGACCACCAGTTGTAAACATCGCTGTAGTAATAGCTGGTTGTCAAAAGCAGTGCAACAATAAATGTAAGGATGTCACAGGTTCTAACATCCTCTATCTTAAACAAATATTTAAAAATTGTTCTAACACTCCAAAGAATGCCCACCATGATTATCGTATTTGCGATAATCATGCAAATACCAAAGCTGTGCCCGCTGTTGTTAAACAAATATAGCGGATTGAATAATATCTGAACAGCTATAGCAAATATTCCCGAATTGCCAAAATAATAGTTATAATTCCAATCAATTCTCTTAAACATTTCTATCAGGCGATTACCAGACCACCAATCCACAGCCCATGCAAAGTCGTCATTTGCCGGCATTGAATAATATATGCTATAAACAAAGCTTGCGAACACCAGCACGTAGCAAGGGACAAGCACCCATCTGTACCAATATTTTTTATCAAATAAAGTCTTCATTAATCTTCCTCGTTATAGTTAATCACATTTTTGATTACATATTGTGGGGAGTTGTTGATACTAATAAAAATACGTCCCACGTACTCACCAATCAATCCAAGTGTTATAAGGATAAGTCCGCCTAAAAGCAGCATAACTGATATAAGGGAACTCCATCCAAGCATTCTGTCTGGATTGGTAAACTTACTAATGATTGCATATAAAGCATAGATAAATCCTACAAATGCACTGAATACTCCACAATAAGTTGCAAATCTGAGAGGTAAAATTGAAAAAGATGTAAATCCATTCATCCAAAGTGCAAGAAGCTTTCCAATGCTGTAGCCGGAAGTTCCTGCCATTCTCTCTCTATGGTTTACCTTTACATTGCAAATATTTTTGGTTGTTCGAAGCACGAGCCCTATTACATAAGGATAAGCTCCCTTGTATTTAAGCATCTCGTCCACAACAAAACGCTTAGCTGCAAAGTAGCTTGATACATAAAGCTCCTTTGGCTTGCTTAGCATGATTTCTGTCATCTTTTTATTAAGGTGGCTTCCCCAGTTTCTAAAGCCGGAGTGCTTCTTGTGGTCGTACTGAGCATAGACTACATCATAACCTTCCTCAATTTTCTCTAAAAGCTTGTCCACCTCGTCAGCCGGTGTCTGTCCGTCGTCGTCCAGGCACACAACCACATCTCCGGAAGCAAAGCTAAAGCCCGCCATAAGTGCGGCATGCTGCCCGAAGTTCTTGGCGTGGTTTACACCAATAATATTTTTGTTTGCAGCACAAAGAGACTGAATCACTGCATAAGTGCCATCCGGGCTGCAGTCATTTACCAAAATGATTTCGTGGCTGTAGCCATTTAATGTACTCATCTTGGTCTCAATCTCAGTCACCACTGTCTCTAATGTCTGTTCTGATCTATAACATGGAATTACAAATGAAACTTTCATTTAACTGACTCCTATTTATTAAACTTTGCAAAGAAGCATACATCCTTTGGCTGACCATCTATCCAGATGTCTGCCACAAATGTGCCCTCTTTTACAAATCCATTTTTCTCGCATGCCTTAAGTGATGCAGGGTTATCCGCCAAAATCCTGCCATACACCTTGTGCATATCTAACTTGTCAAAAGCATACTGAGTTACAAGTCCAATAGCCTCTGTTCCTCTGCCCCCACCGGCATAGGCCTCCTCACCAATTAGGACACCGTACTCACATTTTTTGCTTTCTTTATCTATATTTACAAGGTAAGTGCTGCCAATCTGAACGTTATCCGCCTTATCCCAAACCACAAACTGAGCAACCTCACCTGTCATTACCTTATCTCTAATCCAAGCCTTCTGACCTTCAACTGTAAAAGGCTTTCGGTATAAAAACCTGGACTGAACGAACTGGCTATTACGCCATTTTACAAATATTTCAGCATCATCTAGGGTCATTGGTGTCAAATATATTTTGTTGCCTTCTATTTTTAAACTATCTGTTTGCATAGAAATCCTTTACCACCTTTACAACCTTTGCGTGATCCTCATCTGTTAGACCATAATACAATGGAAGTCTCACAAGTCTCTCGCTCTCTTTTGTTGTATAAACATCCTCGCCATTAAATCGACCATACTTCTTGCCTGCCGGAGCAGTGTGAAGTGGAATGTAATGGAATACCATAAGGATGTCATTTTCCTTGGCGTAGCTGATAAGAGCTGAACGCTCCTCAATATCCTTACACTTAATGTAAAACATGTGGGCATTGTGCTCACATCCCTCAGGTACAACAGGAAGCTCTATCTTGCCCTCATCTGCCAAGTCTTTAAATGCCTCGTAGTACTTGTTCCAAGAATTCATTCTGTCATCAAAAATCTTGTCTGCCTGCTCAAGCTGACCATAGAGGTAAGCTGCGTTAAGCTCCGATGGAAGGTATGAAGAACCAGCCTCCACCCAAGTGTATTTATCAATCTGTCCTCGGAAAAACTTTGCACGGTTGGTACCTTTTTCTCGGATGATTTCTGCCAATTCAATGTTGTCAGGATTCTTTATGAGAAGTGCTCCACCTTCACCCATTGAATAGTTCTTGGTCTCATGGAATGAAAAAGCGCCGAAATCGCCAATTGTACCAAGGGCCTTTCCCTTGTATGTGCTCATGATACCCTGGGCTGCATCCTCAACTACAAGAAGATTGTGACGCTTTGCAATATCCATAATCACATCCATCTCGCAAGACACACCTGCATAGTGAACAGGTACAATGGCCTTGGTCTTGTCTGTTATTGCCGCCTCAATCTTGGTCTCGTCAATATTCATGGTGTCTGGTCTGATATCAACAAACACCACCTTGGCACCGCGAAGCACAAAAGCATCTGCTGTTGACACAAATGTGTATGCTGGCATGATTACCTCGTCGCCAGGCTGAATATCACAAAGCAGCGCTGCCATCTCAGTGGCGTGTGTACATGATGTGGTAAGCAAAACCTTGGCACTGCCGGTCTTGTCCTCAAGCCACTTATTGCACTTTTTAGTGTACTCGCCATCGCCACAAATCTTGCGCTTTTCAATAACGTCGTTAATATATTTAGTCTCTGTTCCCACAAAAGGTGGTACATTAAATGGAATCATTATCTACTCCTTTTCCTACAGGAAACCATATCTTAAGCTTCCTCCTACGGATTGTCTATTTGTTAAATCTATACACATACATTCCATCAAACTCATCAACCACTTCAACAGTAGCCTCTGGATATCTGGTCTGCATGTATTTTACCAGCACTGCAGGAGACGACCAGTCTGATTTAGGTACATCCTCCCCTGGCAATTCCGGTGCTGTTCGGCCACAGAAATATACCTTGCCCTCCAAGAAATCCTTGGCATACAAAGTATCAAATCCGTTTGCATGAACCTGGGTCCAGTACATTGGTGTATTGTACACCCATCCACCCCAAAATACTAGGTTTTTAGGCACCTGCCCCTTGTAGGTGCAGAATGGTCCTGCTGGAAGAGCCAAATCCAAGTCGTAAATATACATTGAATCCGGATGTGCCATTGCATATTTTTCCAAAGCTGTGCTCATTGCAATCTCGTTTGTACGATTTATGTCGTGAGCAACAGTATGGGTGTATTCAACTATATTGGCCTCAGGTCTAAATCTGATACATAATATTGGAACAAGCGCCATAACTACTATGGCACTAATCAGATTTTTCCTGGCCTCAAGCTTGCCAAACTCTTTAAACATCAGCACTATTGATGGCACCATAAAGATAAATATAAGTGCCTGATATGCTCGCATTGGGAATCTGCCTTCAATAAGAAAATACACTGACACCACTGCAAACATGGCAAACAATCCATCAATGGTAAGCAGCTGCCTCTTTGGCAACCTTTTGCTGATTACTAAAATATTTATACCCAAAAGCATAACTATCCATGTCACAAGCTGCACATTGACAATCATGCTTGTCTCCATCAACCTATGTGCCCTGTCATAGCACTCTCTGAGTGATACCTGTGTTCCATCATAAGCATCCACCAAAACCTTGAAGTTGTCCTTGGTGAGATTCTCATCCATAAAGAACCACCTTCCGGCTGCATCGTAAAGGGTCTCATCCCATCCCACCGATGCATACACTCCATCAGCGTCATCCTGATACTGCAGGTGAGGATAATCAATCCATGTGCCGGCTTGAGCGTAGTAATCATTAAACTCTGAGATGCCGGTAGCCTTTTCGTATATGAAATTGCTTAAAAATGCTATCGCAAATACGATAAGGATTATAATTCCCTTTTTGATGGTTGCCAGACGGCTTTCGCCAAACAATCCAAAGAAAAGAATACATGCCATGGCCCCAAGGCCAACTATACCAAACTGCTTGCGAATGCCATATGCAACCACAAGCATAATGACAGCTATTATAAAGTGAATATTGCCCTTGGCCTCCCTGTCGCCGCTGGCTATCAGACTACAGGCTGCTGCACCTGCTGCAAGTCCTGCTGTAGCTGTGTACTGCAGTGCAGTAGAAAAATGTAAAAACACAAACAGGAACATTACAATAAATGTAATTGCTCCAAAAATCCTGCCCTTTGAGCCGGCAACATTCATAAGACAGTCGCAAACTATCCAAAGGCTGACTGCAACTACGGCAAGCTCAATAATTGTATACCAGGCAATCCCGGCATAAGCTCTGTAGAGCAAACCGATAAAGCCATAATAATAAAAGCTTCCAAAAACTGTACCTGCCTCAGGCTCTCCTGTAGCAAATCCCGATACCAGATACATCAAGGTCTTATCGTCATTATTCTGAAAACAAATAGGACAAAGCTTCCATAATACTGCAAGACATATCACTGTAAGCACAAGTGAAGGAAGCCAGATTTTCCTTTTTTCCATATTATTCCTCTTCCTGTACCAAATATATTGGGCGTTTCTTGGTCTCTAAATACATCTTGGCCATGTACTGCCCCTGGATGCCCAGGCAAAGCAGCTGAATGCCCGAAACCAAAAGAATGATACATACCATTGATGGCCAACCACTGGTTGGGTCGCCAAATACCAATGTCCTTACAATGATAATTACTATAAATAAAAATGCCACAAGGCACATGATGCTGCCAAAAACAGATGCAAGAATAAGAGGTGCTGTACTAAATGCCACTATTCCATCAATAGCATATATGAAAAGCTTCCAGAAAGACCATTTAGTCTCTCCTGCTACGCGCTCCACATTTTCAAACTCAAGCCATTTGCGCTTGAAGCCAACCCAACCGAAGATACCCTTGCTGAAACGATTGTACTCGCCCATGCTAAGGATTGCCTCTACCACTTTTCTTGTCATCATCTGATAGTCACGAGCTCCGTCCACAACATCAGTACTGCTGATTTTGTTCATGAGCTTGTAGAATTTGCGAGCAAACCATGAGCGAATAGGTGGCTCACCCTTTCTATCAACACGACGTGTGGCTACACACTCATACTCGCCCGACTCTATATAATCAAGCATCTCTGGAAGAAGTGCAGGTGGATCCTGTAAATCCACATCCATGATAACAACGTAATCCCCCTTGGCCTTTTCAAGACCGGCGTAGATGCCTGCCTCCTTGCCAAAGTTTCTTGAGAATGACACGTAGTGCACTCTCTCGTCCTGGCTGCGAAGGTCTTTAATGACCTGGAGAGTGTCATCCTTAGAGCCGTCGTCCACAAAAACAAACTCCAAATCTACTGATGGAAGCTTGTCCTCCATTTCATGTACAGTTTTATAAAAGATAGGTGCTGCCTCTTCCTCGTTGTAACAAGGCACCACAATTGAAAGTAATTTTTTCAATATTCGTTCCTCTTATCTTATTAATCTATTTTATTTAAATCGTTCTAACTAATTTAAAAACAGTTGGTCTTTTCTCGCCCTATCGTGGGTAATTTACGATAACAGACTTCTTGTTGTAATAAACATTTGGGAGAATCTGCTTGGCATCATAGAATGAATCAAGCTCCACTGCATATTCCTCCCCAGGCTCCATACCTGAATACAAGAAGTATTTATTCCATGGCACGTTGTAGTCTCTGCCTACAACCACCTGATTCATATCTCCGTTTTCTATCTCTGCCAGGATGCCATCCCATAGATAGTAGCTGTTAACAATCTCTGGTGTCTTGACCTTTACATCATAAGATACTGTGGTAGTGTATCTGCCTGTGACAAAAAGTGCTATCACTCCAAGCACTGCCACGGCTGTCGCCAAGACGTATCCAGCCTTTTGCAAATCCTTTTTTATAAAAAATGCAACCCACTGCCCCAGCATAAATGCCATCAGGCAAAGGGCAATCTGGATAAAGTAGTCTAAAACATACTGCATACGCACATCGAGATATGTTCGAGTCATTCCGCGACCATATACATAAGGCAAGATACATCCTACCCAAGTCGCTACTGATGCGATTACAAAAAGGAAAAGATTGCCTGGCTTTTTATCTGCCTTGCTATATGCAGCAACACCTATAAAGAAAAGTACCGCAAGAACAATAATCGTCACCGGCTTTTGAGTTATGATTAACATTCCAAAATGCTTAACATCTGCAATGGTCTGCACCACCGAAGTGCTCACCGATACTTTTTCAGTGTATTGACCTTGTCTAGCAAAATTTCCTGGAGCTATAACTGTAATCAAGCCAGTTAAAATATAGCAAATTAGTGGTAAATATCTTTTAAATGTGCTCTTGCAATGTTCCTTGAATCCTTTTTTTATTAAAACTATATATAGGAAGAATATCCCAAGTGGAATATCTAGAGCCGTTGTATTTGCTGCAAATACGCCTGCAATAATCATCCCTATGTAATATTTCTTTGCCCCGGTATTTGCGAATTTGATAATGAACCCAAAAGCAAGGAAAAGGGCTGCCATTGGAACGGCGTATGCCATCATCCCAACATACCAATTGTAGGTTTCAACATAGTAATCATTCTCGAGCAGCATCACTGCTGTGATGAAGGTAACCACTGAAGCAATTATCTCTGCCTTATTGTTAATATTTGAATCACTCTTACTTGCCGAGCCCCTAAGCATAAATGTTGCTGTAGTCTTGACTCCGTATAAAATCGCTGCCATACAAACCACGAAGGCTACTATCATATACCATCCATAGTAATGGCCCAAATGACGATGAATATTTAGTGGATTAACCAAAAGCTCCGTTATAAATGAAAACATTGTCCCACCGCGCTTGGTCCAATAAAAAGGAATCGCCGCAAAGAATTCTTTAAAAACATTTCCGTAGGCATCTCTCCCAAGAGCCATGGCGAAGTCATCGCTGGCTGGAACTGCATAATAAATTGAATAAAAAACTGGAAAGAACAAAAGTATATATAGAACTGCCAAGATAATTTTAACCACATTTTTCTTGACCCACGAAACCATTAATAAAGCCTCCTAATATTTTCAATCTAATTAAAGCC
>JAEEGJ010008997.1_pt1 | contig 27114 bp, 22 predicted proteins | sample 8958761 | NCBI WGS metagenome assembly JAEEGJ01 (sample SAMN16246546, study PRJNA631951) | gut metagenome | biome: gut microbiome; feature: rumen; material: RS-attached | host: Bos | place: Iran: Karaj | collected 2018-10 | reverse complement strand
GATTGACGGTCACGTTATACTCCTTGCCGCCGATCTTGAACTTGTACTCTTTCATATCGCTGTATTTGTTTTATCTGGGTAATTTTCTGAAAATCTGCTTCTTGTCGTTCCAGGCGGAACCTTCCTTCGGACGCATCGTCAGGACGAAGGATTCGGCGTCGTGGACCGCGTCGGAGAAATAAAGGTGCATGGCCATGGCGATGGCGGCGTAATCGTCGCCACCCTGTTCCATATCCATGGCGAGGGCGATGACCGCCGCGATCTCATCGGACGGCGTACCTGCCGGCACATCGGCCAGGGCAGCCTTCTTGCCTTTCTTCTCCTTCTTGGGTTTCGGAGGCTGGTTCTTCGCGGCGGCCGCCTTCTTGGCGGGACGGTCGAAGAACAGCCAGAACAGGAACCACAGGATGGCCAGGGCACTGAACACGACCGTGACGGCAACCAGGGAGAGGATGCCGCCGTGCGGGTCCTTTTCCTTCATGGCTTCCGCCTTCGTGGCGGCGTTCAGGTCGCCGTTGAAAATGCCGGCGCTGGGTTTCGTAGGCTCGGGAAGCGGTTCAAACTCTTTCTGCCGGAGGTCGAAAGCCCGCTTGGACATGGACATGCCCTGCGGCAGGCTGGCCGGAATGACGAGGGAGTCGATGACCGTGCGGCCGTCATTGGAGACCAGATAGACGGTGCTGCCCGGACGGACCTTGAAACTGGTGTAGAACGTGCCGTCGTCGCCGTTCCCGCTGGCATAGAAAAGCGTGGTCTGGCGCGGACCGATCTTGGTACGGAGATCACCCTTCGGGATGATGCTCTTCTTGAGGTTGGAGCGGTCGTCCGTCAGGAAGCACCCGGCGATGTTGACCGTCCCCTGGGAGGTGTTGAAGATTTCGATCCAGCCTCCCTGCCGCCCGAAGTCGTCCACGATGCCGGTGGAGTCCGGAACGGCCAGGGCCTCGGCGATGATGAGGTCGATGACGTTCTGGGCGCGGAGGCTCGTGAAACTGACCAGAAGGGCCAGGATGAGGAGAATGCGCTTTCTCATAACGGGAGATTGTCGTGTTTCTTGGCAGGGATGTCCTGCTGCTTGAGAGAAAGCTGTTCGAGGGCGCGGATCACGCGGAAACGGGTGTTGCGCGGCTCGATGATATCGTCGATGTAGCCCTTCTGCGCGGCCTGGTAAGGATTGGAGAAGAGGTCTTCGTATTCCTTCTTCTTCTCGTCGAAGATCTTCTGCCCGTTCTCCGGATCGGCCTTGATGTCCTTGGCGTAGAGAACGTTCACGGCACCGTCGGCGCCCATGACGGCGATATTGGCGGACGGCCAGGCGTAATTCACGTCACCGCGGAGCTGCTTGCAGCTCATCACGATGTGCGCGCCGCCGTAGCCCTTGCGAAGGGTCACGGTCACCTTCGGTACGGTGGCTTCGCCATAGGCGTAGAGCAGCTTCGCGCCGTTTGTGATGATGGCGCCGAACTCCTGCTGGGTGCCGGGCAGGAAGCCCGGAACGTCCACGAGGGTGACCAGCGGGATGTTGAAGGCGTCGCAGAAGCGGACGAAACGCGCAGCCTTGCGGGATGCGTTGATGTCCAGCACGCCGGCCAGCACGTTCGGCTGGTTCGCGACGATACCGACGCTGCGGCCGTTCATGTGGGCGAAACCGACGATGATGTTCTTCGCGAACTCCTTGTGGACCTCGAAGAAACGGCCGTCGTCCACGATGCTGCCGATGACGCCGTACATGTCATAGGCCTTGTTCGGATTGTCGGGAATGATGTCGTTCAGGGCGTCGTCCGTGCGGTTGTACGGGTCGTTCGTCGGAACGGCGGGCGCCTCTTCGCGATTGTTCTGGGGCAAGAAGGAAAGGAGCTCCTTGATGGTGGCGATGCCTTCCTGCTCGTTTGCGGCGGCGAAATGCGCGACACCGCTCTTGGAAGCGTGCACGGAAGCGCCGCCCAGGGATTCATGGTCCACCTCTTCGCCGGTCACGCTCTTGACGACGGCCGGACCGGTCAGATACATATAGGAAGTATCCTTGACCATCAGGGTGAAGTCCGTAAGGGCGGGGGAGTACACGGCACCTCCGGCGCAGGGGCCGAAGATACCGCTGATCTGCGGCACGACGCCCGAGGCAAGGATGTTGCGCTCGAAAATCTCGCCGAAACCGGCGAGGGCGTCGATACCCTCCTGGATACGGGCGCCGCCGGAATCATTCAGGCCGATGACCGGAGCCCCGGCGCGGACGGCCAGGTCCATCACTTTGCAGATCTTCTCGGACATCGTCTTGGAGAGGGATCCGCCGGAAACAGTGAAATCCTGGGCGAAGACATACACCAGGCGGCCGTCGACGGTACCGCAGCCGGTAACCACGCCGTCGCCGTCGATGTGCTCCTTGTCCATGCCGAAGTTCGTGCAGCGGTGCTGGACGAACATGTCATACTCCTCGAAGCTGCCTTCGTCGAGAAGGAGTGCAATCCGCTCGCGGGCCGTCAGCTTGCCCTTGGCATGCTGGGCCTCGATACGTTTCTCCCCGCCGCCGAGCCGGGCCTTCGCCCGCCGCTCGACCAGCTTCTGGATGTTGTCAGTCTGAATGCTCATATTTGTACTCGTGTGCTTTGTTATTCCGCAAATATAATGATTATAGCTCGCTTTTGCAATACGAAAAAGCGCTGGAATCGCAAGAATTCCGGCGCTTCATTCCATCGGAAGGATTACTCCTCCGCAGGTTTCATCGTGGTGTAGACGTTGGTGACGTCTTCGTCGTCCTCCAGGAGGCCTGTGAGCTTGTCCAGGGTGGCGCGCTGCTCGTCGGTGACTTCCTTCAGGTCCACGTTCGGGATCTGCTCAAAGCCGCCGGAGGCGAGCTCGTAGCCGTTCTCCTCGATGTACTTCTGGATCTGGCCGTAGGAGGTGTAGTCGCCGTAGATGACGATCTCGCTGGTCACGTTCTCGTCTTCGTCCTCGATTTCCTGGCGGAAGACCTCGTCGGCGCCGAAGTCGATCAGTTCGAGCTCCAGCTCGTCCAGGTCGATGGGCTTCGCCGGATCCTCCTTGATGCGGAAGACGCATTTGTGGTCGAACATGAAGGCGACGCTGCCGCTGGTCTGGAGGGAACCGCCGCACTTGGTGAAGTAACTGCGGACGTTGGCGACGGTACGGGTGTTGTTGTCCGTCGCGGCCTCCACGAGGTAGGCGATGCCGAAAGGACCGAAACCTTCGTAGATGATCTCCTTGAAGTCGCCGGACTTGGCTTCGGTGGCCTTCTTGATGGCGCGCTCGATGTTCTCCTTGGGCATCTGCTCGGACTTGGCCTCGGCGATGAGGGCGCGGAGGCGCGGGTTGCCGGTCACTTCGGCGCCGCCCTGCTTGACGGCGATGGTGATTTCCTTTCCGAGTTTGGTGAAGGTCTTGGCCATGTGGCCCCAGCGCTTCATCTTGCGCTCCTTGCGGAATTCAAACGCTCTTCCCATGACTTAGAATTCGATTCGGGTGATGTACTTGTCGATATCGGAAGCCTCGACGGCGTTCGGATACTGGTCCTTGATCTTCTTGTAGTAGGAGAGGGCCTTGTCCTTGTCACCGAGTTCCTCGGCGACCTGACCGGCCTTCAGGAGGTAACCGGCGGCGAACAGGTTGTCGGCGGTGGCGGCGGCCTTCTCATAGGCGGCGAGGGCGTTCTTGTAGTCTTCAAGGCCTACATAGGCGTCACCGATACCGGCCTGGGCGCGGGAGAGGAGAATCTTCTCTTCGCCGTCATATTTCTTGAAATACTGGATCGCCTTGTCGAAGTCGCCCGTCTGCAGGGCGCAGGAACCGGCATACAGATAGACGGAAGCACCGCCCTTCTTGCCATAGGTGTCGATGATTTCCTCGAAGCCCATGTTGTTGTCGTCACCCTTGAGGGCGAGTTCATAGTCGCCCTGGATGAACTTCTGCTCGGCCTTGAACATGGCGGTCTGGGCCTTCTCCTTCTGCGGCTGCAGGATGAAGCGGTTGTAGGCCAGGACGGCGAGGGCGATGAGGAGGACGGCCGCGACGCAGCCGTAAATGAGTTTGGAGTACTGCTGGAAGAACAGTTCGGTCTTGGAAACGGCCTCAGCGACGTTCTGCTGACGCTGTTCCTGCTCGGTAGATTTTTTAGCCATATCTTGTCGTTAATTATTAAATCAAAGTGTCTGTCGCCCGAAGGCGAAATTCAGCCTGCAAAAATAGTAAAAAAATTGTATATTTGCAATCAAGAACGCCTATGCCATGCCCACCCTGAAGAAAATCGTCGTACAGGACTTCCGCAACATCGCTTTCCAGGAACTGTCGTTCTCGCCCAACGTGAACTGCATCAGCGGAAACAACGGCGAAGGAAAGACGAATCTGATGGACGCGGTCTATTACCTGTCGATGACCAAGAGCGCTTTCCCGGCCCCCGACCGCTACAATTTCCGGTACGGGACGGAGGGGTTCACCATCGGCGGAACCTACCTGATGGACAACGGCCTGGAATCGCGTTTTTCCATCCGGGTGGCGGAAGGGGAGAAGAAACTCGTGCGGGACGATAAACCCTGCGTCCGTATCTCCGAGCACATCGGCGTCCTGCCGGTCGTGATGGTTTCGCCCGGGGACATCGCCCTGGTGAGTGAATCCGGCGAGGAACGACGCCGTTTCGCCAACGGCGTCCTGTCCCAGATGGACCGCAGCTATCTGGCGGCCATCCAGACCTACAACCGCCTGCTGGCGCAGCGCAACAGAATGCTCAAGGACGGAGTCCCGGACTGGGACCTGATGGACGTGTTCGACGTCCGGATGGCCGCCGCCGCCCAGCCTGTCCACGAAGCGCGGAAACGGCTGGCCGAGGATTTGCGGCCCGTCATCCGGCGCTATTATGAACTGATCTCCGGCGGTGGGGAAGAAGTCTCCGTCGAGTATCGTTCGGACTTGGAAAAAGCGCCGCTCGAGGAGCTCCTGAAGGCTTCCCGCGACCGCGACCTGGCGCTCCGTTTCACTTCTTCGGGTATCCAGCGGGACGATTTCCTGTTCACGATGGACGGTCATCCGATCCGTCGCTGCGGTTCCCAGGGCCAGCAGAAATCCTTCCTCGTATCCCTCAAGTTCGCCCAGTACGAGATCATGCGCGAAGGCTATGGTTATGCGCCCATCCTCCTCTTGGACGACGTCTTCGACAAACTGGATATGAACCGCATCGGCAACCTCATCGGGATGGTCGCCGGCAGCGGCTTCGGACAGATCTTCATCACCGATTCCAACAAGGTCCGCCTGAGCGGAATCGTGGACCGTATCACCGACGACCGCGCCTATTTCGACACCGTGGGCGGCGTCTTCACGCAGGTGGAATAATGGCGGAGTACAAGAAACGCAGCTACGCCATCCGCCGGAAGGAGGCCTTGTCGATGCAGGAAGTGATCGAGGAGTACATCAAGTCCGCGAAAATGGCCTCCGGACTCAACACGCAGCGGATCTACGCCGCCTGGGACGAATGCTCCGGCGCCGGTCCTTTCACACTGAAGCGGTATTTCCGTGCCGGCACCCTTTTCATAACGCTCAATTCCTCCGTCATCCGGAACCAACTCTCCTTCCAAAAGGAGGCGCTCATCGAAAAGATGAACGCCACGCTCTCGGGGGACAGCCTTTTCACGCCGGACAACCGGTCGGTCGGCTTCGTCAAGGAACTCGTGCTCCGTTAGGGAATCACGACCTTGTACGTCTTGTTCCCCTTGTTCGTCAGTTTCTCATCCCGGAGCCAGAGATTGGCTTCCTTCAGCCGTGCGTAGGTGGTCCCGTGCTGCAGGGCGAAATCCACGAGGCTTTCGATGGGGTAGTTCACGGTCAGGACGTCTTTCGGCTCGATGTAGGGATAACGCTCGGACAGCGGCACGTTGAAACCGAACGAAGCGGGATTCTCGAAGAACATCTTCACGGCCAGGAGACGGAACATGTAGCGGGCCGTCTCTTCGGGCAGCCATAACTCCAGGGCCGAGGTCTGCTTCTGCGCCTCGCGGCGGCGGGAGATCCCGCCCTGGCCGGCGTTGTAGCTGGCCGCGACCGTCATCCAGTCGCCGTATTTCCGGTAGGCGTCCTTCAGGAACTTGCAGGCGGCGACCGTCTCCTTCTCAATGTTGTAGCGCTCGTCCACCTCCGTGGTAACCTCCAGCCCGTAAGTCTGGGCCGTGGCCTTGGTGAACTGCCACAGGCCGGCCGCTCCCGCGACGGAGAGGGCCTTCGGATCAAGGCTGCTCTCGATGGCCATCAGGTACTTCAGGTCCTCCGGGACACCCTGCTGGCGCAGGATCGGGACGATCTGGGCGAAATACCGGCGCGACCGCTTGAGCATCAGCGTCGTGTTGGTGTGCATGTAGGTGAAGGAGATGAGTTCCCGGTCCATGCGCTCGTAGAAGTCGGTGCGGTCGAAGCGGACCGTGTCGCCGGCGAAGGCGACGTATTCCGGGACGGCCGGAGCCTGGGGATGCTGTGTCTGGACCCAGGCGGGCTGGGCCTGGAGGAAGCAGGATGCGGATACCGCCAGCAGGAGCGTCAGGATCGTTTTTTTCATGGAACTCAGGAGAGACGGTTGCGCTGGTACAGATACCGCTTGATGCTGCCCTTCGGCGTCATCTCGAAATCTTCCGGCATCAGTTCCAGATGGGCGATGTGGGAGTAGTTGGGGAAAAGGAGATTCACTTCCTGCAGGTTATCCTGGAGCAGCTCGTTCAGTTCCTTGACGCGGAGCCCGTCCAGGTTCGCCTGCTTGTAGTCGGGATAGATGAGTCCCACCAGTTTCCCGTTGTCGTCGATCACCAGGGAGTGGACCACGTAAGGCATATTGTTCAGGGCGGCCTCGATTTCCTCCGGATAGATGTTCTGGCCGTTGGCACCGAGAATCATGCATTTCGTGCGTCCGCGCAGGTACAGATAGCCATCATTGTCCAGGATACCGACGTCGCCGGTACGGAACCAGCCGTCCTTCGTGAAGGCCTCGGCCGTCGCCTCGACGTTCTTGTAGTAGCCCAGGAACACGTTCGCGCCCATGACCTGGACTTCGCCGGGAACCAGGTGCGGGGCCTTGGACTGCACGCGGATCTCGATGTTGGGAGCGGTGGTCCCGCAGGAGTACATCCGGCCCTTGAACCAGCGGGAATAGGTGATGATGGGGGCGCACTCCGTCATGCCATAGCCGATGGTGAAAGGGAACTTGATCCTGCGGAGGGCGCGCTCGACCTCGGGATTGAGTGCAGCGCCGCCGATGATCACTTCTTCGAAGTCGCCGCCGAAGAAATCCTTCAGGGCCTTGCACAGGTCCGCATCCTTCGGAAGCGTCCGGAGGAGCGTCTTGTAGATTTTCTCCACGATCAGGGGAACGGCATACACGACATTCGGGCGGATGTCGGAGAACGCCTCGGCGAGAACCTTCGGGCTCGGGGCCTTCGTGAGGAAATGGATGTGGCAGCCCATCACCATCTCGAAGAAGAACTCGAACATCATGCCGTACATGTGCGCGGAAGGGAGGATGACGACGACATTGGAGGTGTTGTCGATCATCGGCAGGTTCTCGTGCATGAAATAGACGTTGGACCAGACGGCGCGGTAGGGAATCATCACGCCCTTGGAAAAGCCGGATGTGCCGGAAGTATAGCTCAGGATTGCCAGTTCGTCCGGTTCATCCTTGTGATAGTCGAGGTCATCGGGGCGGATGCCGCGCGGATAGACCTTCTTGTACATCCTCTCCAACTGCGGCCGGGCCGCCTCGGAGGCTCCTTCCTTCAGGTGCAGGACTTCATAGTCCTCGATCTGGATGACGGCGGTCAGACCGGGCATGTCTTCCGCGTTCAGGCCGTCCCAGATCACCCGCTCCACGAAAAGGAGCTTCGCATCGGAATGGTTTACCAGATAGTGGATGTTCCCGGGCTTGAATTCGTGCAGGAGGGGGACGGGAACGGCGCCGTAGGTCATCGCCGCCAGGAAACAGACGGCCCAGTGGGCCTGGTTGCGGGAACAGATGACCACCTTGTCGCCGGGGGCGATGCCGTAATGGGCGTAGGCGATATGCATCTTGGCGATGCTGCGCGCCAGGTCACTGTACAAAAGCGTCTCGCCCTTGTAGTTGGAGAGGGCGGGACGCTTCCAGTTATTTCGGAAACTCTTCTCGAGGAGTTTATTGACGGATTCGGGCTTCAAATCATCAGGATTTAGAGATACAAATATCGCGATTATAATCGAAACTTCGAAATCCGTACAGCAAAAAACGTTCCCCTAACGCACTTTCGAGTCGCAGTACCAGCAGCGGAGAACGCCGTTTTCGGCCCGGTGGAATTTGTGCGGGGCGTGTTCGTTGTTGCAGATGCACTTGCGGTTGGGGCAGCGGAGTTCCGAATCCACGATGGGCTCTTCGTCCTCCGGCATACCGTGGGCGGGATCGTCCTTCCATTCCAGCAGCTTGACGATGAGCGCCTCACGCACGAACTTGCCATTCTCGACCTGGCGGAAATAGGCGGCGCGGGGATCGCTGTCCACTTCGGTAAGGATCTCGTTCACGCGGGGAAGGGGATGGAGCACGGCCATCTTCTGCTTGGCGAGGGACATCCTGGCCGAATCCAGCACGAAACTGTCCTTCACACGGTCGAATTCATCCTCATCCAGGAAACGTTCCTTCTGTACGCGGGTCATGTACAGCACGTCCAGTTCGCCCATGACTTCTTCCATCGTCTCCACTTCGCGGTACGGAATGCCGGTCCGTTCGCAGACATCCTGCTTGATGTAGTCGGGTAATTTGAGCTCGTCCGGCGCAATCAGGATGACCTTGATGTCCTTGTATCTCGTGAGGGCTTTTATGAGGGAATGGACGGTCCGTCCGAAACGGAGGTCGCCGCAGAAACCGATGGTGATTCCGTCGATGTGGCCGAGTTCCCGCTGGATGGTCAGGAGGTCCGTCAGCGTCTGGGTCGGATGGCTGTGGGATCCGTCACCGGCATTGATGATGGGCACGGTCGATACTTCCGTGGCATAGAGCTGGGCTCCTTCGATATGGTGGCGCATCGCGATGACATCGGCAAAGCAGCCGACTACGCGGACGGTATCCTGTACGCTCTCGCCCTTCGAAACGGAGCTGCTGCGGGCGTCGGAGAAACCGAGGACATTGCCGCCGAGTTCCATCATGGCTGAAGTGAAGCTCAGCCGCGTGCGTGTGCTGGGCTCGTAGAAGAGCGTCGCCAGCTTGCGGTGGGACATGCTGCCCTGGTAGCGTTCGCGGTGGGCGATGATGTCCTGGGCGAGGGAGATGATTTCGTCGATCTCCGGTTTGGTGAGATCGGTCGGGTCGATGAGGTGTTTCATGTCAGTGTATGTGGTTATTCTTTGATCCAGCTTTCGTCGGAAGGGTTGTCTCGGAAGGCGAGGATGCGCTCCTTCCAGCCCGGGCCGATGCGGCCTTCTTCCTCGGCCACGTCCACGAGGACGTCCAGGTTGCACAAGGAATGGTTTTCCGTATTCGCGGCGGCGATGCGCTCCAGACCGCGTTTCATCCCGTAGGTGAAGATGCTCACGATGCCCAGCACCTCGGCGCCGGCCTCCCGGAGGGCTTCCACCACCTCGATGGCGCTGCCGCCCGTGGAGATCAGGTCCTCGATGACGACGACTTTCGTGCCCGGGTCCATCTTGCCCTCGATCCGGTTCGTGCGGCCGTGGGTCTTGGCCTCACCCCGGACATAGCCCATGGGCAGGTCCAGGAGGGTGGCCGTGATGGCGGCGTGGGCGATGCCGGCCGTGGAGGTGCCCATCAGCATTTCGCAATCCGGATAGTACCGCTTGACAAGCAAGGAAAGTCCGTTCTCCACCTGCTCCCGCACCCTGGGCGCGGAAAGGGTTAGACGGTTGTCGCAGTAAATGGGGCTCTTGATGCCGCTGGCCCAGGTAAAGGGCTGTTCGGGCCGCAGGAAAACGGCGCCGATGGAAAGTAATGCGGAAGCGATTTGTCTATCCATACTGTTGATTTGAGTCAAATACTATTCAACAAATTCTTTCATACAACGTTCATAGGCGGCCACGGGGTCCGGGGCGGCGGTGATGGGACGGCCGACAACGATGAAGTCGGAGCCGATTTCGCGGGCGCGGGCCGGGGTGGTGATGCGGACCTGGTCGTCCTTCCCGGCCTCGGCGAAGCGGATGCCCGGGGTGATGGTCAGGAAGTCCTTGCCACAGCCCTCCTTCACCATACCGGCCTCCAGCGGTGAGCACACGACGCCGTCGAGACCCGCCTCACGCGCGTTCTGCGCGTATTTGACGATGGTATCGTTGATGGAGGCGCCGATGAGGAGCTCGTTCTGCATCACTTCCTGTGAAGTGGATGTGAGCTGCGTGACGGCGATGAGGAGCGGCCGGGTCCCGTCCGGCCGGGTGAGACCTTCTAGGGCCGCCTGCATCATCGCGACGGTGCCGGCCGCGTGGACATTGACCATATCCACGTCCAGGGCGGAGAGCACCCGCATGGCCTTCTTGACCGTGTTGGGAATGTCGTGGAGCTTGAGGTCCAGGAAGATCCTGTGCCCGCGGGCCTTGATGTCGCGGACGATGGCAGGACCCTCCGCATAGAAAAGTTCCATGCCGATCTTTACGAACGGCTTGCGGCCTTCGGGGAAGCGGTCCAAGAATTCCAAAGTGGCTTCGCGGCTGCTGAAATCGCAGGCGACAATGACGTCTTTATTCATCATACGGTTCCGATAATCTCTTGTAAGGTATTGATTCCCAGCTCATCCATAAGAGCCGGAAGTTCGGCGATAATTTCCGGGCAGGCAAAGGGATTGCGGATGTTTTCCGCGCCCACCTGCACCGCTGTGGCGCCGGCCATCATCATTTCGACGACATCCCGGGCCGACGCGACGCCGCCGCATCCCATGACGGGAATCCGGCAGGCATGCGCGACCTGATAGACCATCCGCAGCGCAACGGGGAAGACGGCGCGACCGGAAAAACCGCCCATCTTGTTGGCGATCACGGGCTTGCGGCGCGCGATGTCGATCCGCATCCCGAGGAAGGTATTTACGAGCGTGAGGCCGTCGGCACCTGCGTCCTCGCAGGCACGGGCGATGGAAACGATGTCCGTCACGTTCGGGCTCAGCTTGAGGAAGACCGGTTTTCGGCAGACCGCTTTAACGGCCGCGGTCACCTCTGCCGCGGAACGGGCGTCAGTCCCGAAAGCCATGCCGCCGTTGTGCACATTGGGGCAGGAGACATTGACCTCGATGATGTCGATGCCCTCGCAGGCATCGGCCTTCGCGCAGCATTCGCGGTATTCGTCCAGCGAGAAGCCGCTGATGTTGGCGATGACGCAGCCCTCATACACTTTCCGGAGCGCCGGAACTTTCTCGCCCACAAGCACATCGATGCCCGGATTCTGCAGGCCCACGGAGTTGATCATCCCGCCTTCGCATTCGGCGATGCGCGGCGTAGGGTTGCCGTAGCGCGCCTCCCGGGTCGTGCCCTTGAGGGAGATGCCGCCCAGCACGTTCAGGTCCATGTCTCCGGCAAGTTCGAGCCCGAACCCGAAGGTTCCGCTGGCCGGAACGACCGGATTCTTCAGGCGGATGCCGCAGAGATCGACAGACAGGTCCTTTACCATAGCAGGTCCTCCTTCTTGAACACCGGACCGTCCTTGCAGACGCGCCGGGGCCCGTTCTTCGTTTCGATGCTGCACCCGTAGCAGAACCCCGCGCCACAGCCCATGCGTTCCTCCAGCGAGGCTTCGCCCGGCCCTTCCAGGGCGGCGCAGACCACCTTCATCATCACCATGGGTCCGCAAGTATAGAAATAGTCGAAAGCCGGCCGGATGGCGATAAAGGCATCTGTCACGAACCCTTTTATGCCGACGGAACCGTCGACGGTGGATACCGCCACGATGTCACAGATGCTCCGGAATTCCTCGACTAGCAGGACGTCGTCGGCCGTATTGAAACCGAGCACCGCGGTGACGTGTTTTCCCTGTGCTTTCAGCCGTCTGGCCAGGATGAGCAGGGGAGGGACGCCCAGGCCGCCGCCGACCAGCAGGGCCCGTTCCCGGCACGCATCCGGGTCGAAACCGTTTCCAAGACCGGTCAGCACTTCCAGTTCCGTTCCCTCGGGCATGTCCGACAACGCTTCCGTCCCTTGCCCGACAACCTTGTAAACAAGGGTGAGGCGGCCGGGACGGCAGTCACAGATGGACAAGGGGCGACGCAGGAAGAATCCGGGGATGGACACGTCCACGAATTCACCCGACGGAACGAATCCCGGATCGTCCGCCGCCAGATCCAGCCGGTAGGCACCGGCGGCTATGAGGGCATTGGACAGGATGGTAAACCGGCGTTTCTCCATTACTTATACTCTTCGTCGATGGTGGAAATGCCCAGGGTGATCTCCTCCAGCACGTCCAGCAGCACGCGTACGGTCTCGAGGGCCGTGAAGATCGTGACGTTGTTCTCCACCGCGCAGCGGCGGATGCCGTAACCGTCCAGGTGGCTGGACTTCTGGTTCAGGTCAATCGTGTTGATCACGTACTTGACATGGCCCTTGCGGATGGCCTGGTAGATTTCGTCGCTGCCTTCCCGGAGTTTCTTCAGTGTCTTGGTCCGGATACCGTGCTCCTTGAGGAACGCCGCCGTACCCTTGGTGGCCTCGATGTTGAAGCCCAGGTTGTAGAACCGGCGGATCAACGGCAGGGCCTCTTCCTTGTCCTTGTCGGCGATCGTCGCGAATATGGTGCCGTAGGACTTGATGTCCATGCCACTGGCCTGCAAGGACTTATACAGCGCACGGTTCAGGGATTTGTCGTAGCCGATGGCCTCGCCCGTGGACTTCATCTCCGGAGAGAGATAGGTGTCGATGCCCTTGATCTTTCCGAAGGAGAAAGCCGGCGTCTTCACGAAATGCCGGTTCCGTTCCGGGAAATAGACCTCGTTGATGCCCTGTTCCTTCAAGGAGTGTCCCAGCATGACGCGGGTGGCGATCTTTGCCATCGGAACGCCCGTGCTCTTGGAAATGAACGGGACCGTACGGGAACTCCGGGGATTGACCTCGATTACATACACGTTCTCGTCGCCGTCCACGATGAACTGGATGTTGTAAAGCCCCACGATGCCGATGGCCTTGCCCAGCTTCACCGTGTCGTCGATGATCTCCTGCTTCACCTTCTGGCTCAGGCTGAAGGACGGATATACGCTGATGCTGTCGCCGGAATGGATACCGGTCTTCTCCACGTGCTCCATGATGGCCGGGATGAAGACGTTCTCACCGTCGCAGATGGCATCGACCTCGGTCTCCTTGCCCATGATGTACTTGTCCACGAGGACCGGGGAGTTCTCATTGATTTCCACCGCGTTGTGCAGGTAGTGGCGGAGCGTGGCCTCGTTGCCGACGATCATCATCGCGCGGCCGCCCAGCACGAAGCTCGGACGCACGAGCACCGGATAGCCGATGTCCTCGGCCGCCTTCACGCCGTCTTCGACATTCGTGACGGCATGGGCCTTCGGCTGGCGGATGCCGGTCTTCCGCATGATCTCCTCGAAGAGCTTGCGGTCCTCGGCGTTGTCGATGGCCTGGAGCCCGGTGCCGATGAGCGGCACGTCGAATTCCTCCAGCGGACCGGCGAGGTTGATGGCCGTCTGGCCGCCCAGGGTGACGATGATCCCGTCGGGCTTCTCCAGCTGGATGACGTTCATCACGTCTTCCACGGTAAGCGGCTCGAAGTAGAGCTTGTCGGAAACGGTGTAGTCGGTGGAGACGGTCTCCGGGTTGTTGTTGATGATGATGGCTTCGTATCCGGCCTCGCGGATGGCCCAGATGGCGTGGACGGTGGAATAGTCGAATTCCACCCCCTGGCCGATGCGGATAGGACCGGAGCCCAGGACGATGATCTTCTTCCGGTCGCTCCGGATGGATTCGTTCTCCTGCTCGTAGGTGGAGTAGAAATAGGGGACGTAGGTGTCGTGCTCGGCGCAGCAGGAGTCGATCATCTTGTAAACCGGCAGGATGCCCTCGGCAAAACGCAGGCGGATGATATCGGCCTCGGAACGGCCCCAGAGCTGTCCGATGAACTTGTCACCGAAGCCCATGCGCTTCGCTTCCTTCAGGACGGCGATGTCGCCCGGGGCGGCCTTGACACGGCGTTCCATCCGGACGATGTTGTACACCTTCTCCAGGAAAAGCCAGTCGATCTTCGTGCGGTCATAGATGCGGGCCAAGTCGATCCGGAGGCGCAGCAGCTGGGCGATCGCGTAATAACGGTCGTCCGTCGGAGTGGAAATGTAATCCAGCAGGGCCTCTTCGGTCCAGTCGTCGAACTTCTTCTTGTGGAGATGGCAGCAGCCGGTCTCCAGGGAACGCATGGCCTTGAGCATGCTTTCTTCCAGGGTGCGGCCGATGGACATCACCTCGCCCGTCGCCTTCATCTGGGTGCCCAGTTCGTTGGACGCCTCGCTGAACTTGTCGAAGGGGAAGCGGGCCACCTTGGTGACCACATAGTCGATGGCGGGCTCGCAGCAGGCAGGGGCACCCGCGATGATGATTTCATCCAGGGTGAGGCCCACGGCGATCTTCGCTGTCACACGGGCGATCGGGAAGCCGCTGGCCTTGGACGCCAGGGCCGAGGAACGGGACACGCGGGGGTTGACCTCGATGATGTAGTATTTGAACGAAAGCGGGTCCAGGGCGAACTGGACGTTGCAGCCGCCTTCGATCTCCAGGGCGCGGATCAGTTTCAGGGCGCTGTCCCGGAGCATCTGGTATTCCTTGTCCGTCAGGGTCTGGGCGGGGGCCACGACCATCGAATCGCCCGTATGGATGCCCACCGGATCGACGTTCTCCATCGAGCAGATGGCGATGGCGGTGTCGTTCGCATCGCGCATGACCTCGAATTCGATCTCCTTGTAGCCCTTGATGCTCTTCTCCACGAGCACCTCGCCGACAGGGGAGAGGGCGAGGGCGTTCCGCATCATGTCGCGGAGTTCTTCCTCATTGTAGGCGAAGCCACCACCGGTACCGCCAAGGGTAAAGGCGGGGCGCAGGATGACGGGATAGCCGATACGTCCGGCCGCCGCAACCGCTTCTTCGATGCTGTACGTGATTTCGGAAGGGATCACGGGCTCGTCGATGGAGAGGCAGAGCTCCTTGAACATTTCGCGGTCTTCAGCCTTCTCGATGCCCAGGAAGGAGGTCCCGAGAATCTCCACGCCGCATTCTTCCAGGACGCCCTTTTTGGCGAGCTGGACGGCGAGGTTCAGGCCGGTCTGGCCGCCGAGGCCCGGCACCAGGGCATCGGGACGTTCGTAGCGGATGATCTTCGCGACGTATTCGAGGGTGAGCGGCTCCATATAGACCTTGTCGGCCATCTGGGTGTCCGTCATGATCGTGGCGGGGTTGGAGTTCACGAGGATGACCTCGTAGCCCTCTTCCTTGAGGGCGATGCACGCCTGGGTGCCGGCGTAGTCGAATTCGGCGGCCTGGCCGATCACGATCGGGCCCGAGCCGATGACCATCACTTTCCTGATGTCGTTTCTCCTAGGCATTGCACGGTTCCTCCATCATTTGAATGAATTTGTCGAAAAGGTGGATGTTGTCCAGCGGACCGGGAGCGGACTCCAGGTGGAACTGGAAACCGAGGACCTTGTCCTCCTTGTTCTCGAATCCCAGCACATATCCTTCGGGGACCAGGACATGGGTGGGCGTCAAGGCGGTTCCATCGACGGTGTCGAAACGGTAGGTCTGGTTGAGGACGGCGATGTTGATGCGTCCGCTCGCCAGGTCGCGGACCGGATGGTCACCGTGCATCCCGCAGCCCATCGGGGCAAGGGACGCACCGTATTCCAGGCCGATGGCCTCCATGCCGAGGCCGATACCCAGTACCGGAACCTTTCCTTTGATTTCAGCGAAGAGGGCGCGGATCTCCGGCGCATCCAGGGCTGAAACCGGACCGTTGGAGAGAAGGACGCCGTCGGGGTTGAAAGCGAGGATGTCCTTGGCGGACGTGTTGAACGGGACGACGGTCACGTTGCAGCCACGCTCCTTCAACCGGTTGAGGATACTCTGCTTGATGCCGCAGTCCACCGCCACCACGTGATACCGATGGTTGGAGGTGCGGGTAACCCAGCGCTTGCGGCAGCTGACGCGACGCACGAGGTCCTTGGGGCGCTCCGTGGCCGCGATGAGGGCCAGGGCCTCCTCCTTGGGCATTTCCGCCTCCACGAGGGCGGCCATCGGCCGGCCCGTGTCGCGGATGATTTTCGTGAGCATCCGGGTGTCCACGCCGCTCAGGCAGGGGATTCCGTGTTCTTCCAGTTCTTCTTCCAGGGTCTTGGTAGAACGGAAGTTGCTGGGCGTATCGCAGCATTCGCGGACTACCAGACCGCCGATGTCGGTGGTCCGGGACTCGTAATCTTCATCGGCGATGCCGTAATTGCCGATAAGCGGGTAGGTCATCACGACGATCTGGTCGGCGTAGGAAGGGTCGGAGATGATCTCCTGATACCCGACGACCGAAGTGTTGAAGACGATCTCGCAGACGCGGCGGCAGTCCGCCCCGAAGCCCGTCCCGTAGAACTCTTCGCCGGTTTCCAGCACCAGTTTCTTCTGAGGTCTGATCATGTCAATCTGTCAAGTGGTTATATACTATATACGGTTTGTCCATTGAAAACGGTCCGGAGGATCCTTCCATACACTTCCGCCCCTTCGAAAGGCGTGGCCCTGCCCATGGAGGCAAAGTCGCTGCTGTGGATGATGAAGGGGGTGTCCAGGTCCGCTTCCACCCAGTCCTCCGGCGCCTCCGGGAGCCGGAAGATGCGGCGGGGAGCGGCGGACATGGCTTCGACCAGCCGTTCCAGGCTGATGCGGCCGGTTCTCACCAGGCGGGTGTAAAGGATCGGGAAGGCGGTTTCCAGGCCCACGATACCCATGGCGCTGCCGGCCAGGCCCCGGGATTTCTCCTCGGCTGAATGGGGGGCGTGGTCCGTGGCGACCACATCGATGGTCCCGTCGGCCAGCCCTTCGATCAGGGCTTCGCGGTCATCGGCACTGCGCAGGGGCGGATTCATCTTGAAGCGACCGTCTTCCTGCAGGTCGTCCTCACAGAGCGTGAGATAGTGGGGTGCGGTTTCACAGGTGACTTTTACGCCGCTTTTCTTGGCCTGCCGGATGATGTCGACACTCTCGGCCGTTGAGATATGGCATACATGGTACCTGCATCCGGTTTCGGCGGCCAGTTCGACATCCCGGGCGATCTGACCCCATTCGCTCTCGGAACAGATTCCTTTATGACCGTGTTCGCGGCAGTAGCGTCCGTCGTGGATGTATCCTCCGTGCAGGAGCGCATTGTCTTCGCAGTGGGCGGCGATGATGACGTCTTCGGCCGCGGCAGCCCGCATGGCTTCCCGCATCATCTCCTGGCTCTGAACGCCGCTGCCGTCATCCGAAAAGGCGACGCACCGGCTCTTGAGGGTATGGAAATCAACCAGTTCCAGCCCACGCCGTCCTTTCGTGATGGAACCGTAGGGGAGCACCCGGATGAGGGCGTCCCGGTCGATGGCTTCCAGTTCCAAGGCGAGATGCTCCGGGCTGTCCGGTACGGGATCCAGGTTGGGCATGGTGCAGACCAGCGTGTATCCGCCCCGGGCAGCGGCCCGGCTGCCGCTGCGGATGGTTTCCTTCCAGGTTTGTCCCGGCTCACGGAAATGCACGTGAAGGTCGGCGAAAGCGGGGAGCGTTACCATTCCTGCTACATAAAAAAAAAAGACAACCCGTCAAGGCTGCCTGAATAAAAAAACAAGGACCTCATCGGTCCGACCGATGCCGAGTGTCTGGGATATGAAGGACATACTCTGCATTCCGGATTGCAAAGGTACTGCTTTCCGAGGCAATTCTGCAAATTTTTCTGACAAAAAATATCAACAAACCGTATGTTGAAAAACTTTTAAAAAAAAACGTGGAAAGCATTTGCGACCCTCGGATATTCCGCGTAAATTTGCACTCCGTTAGTAGCAAACTCACGTATGAGCAAGGTAGCCATCATCATGGGCAGCGCCAGTGACTGGGATGTCATGTCCCCGGCCTGCACCACCCTCGAAGAATTCGGTATCCCTTACGAGAAGCGCGTCCTCAGCGCGCACCGCAACCCCGGTCCGCTGGCCGACTATGTCCGTGCCGCCCGGGACAACGGGTTCGACATCATCATCGCCGGCGCCGGGGGAGCCGCCCACCTGCCGGGTGTGATCGCCGCCCTGACCACCCTCCCGGTCATCGGCATTCCGGTGAAGTCCAAGGCCCTGAATGGCCTGGATTCCCTGTTGTCCATCGTCCAGATGCCTTCCGGCATTCCCGTCGCGACGATGGCCATCGACGGGGCGAAGAACGCCGCTCTCTACGCCGTGGCCATCCTGGCCCTCCAGGACGACGCCCTCCGGAAAAAACTGGAGGATTTCCGCCGGCAGCAGAGCGACAAGGTCCTCCATACGGTTATCTGAATACAATGCCCACCCCGCCACACCGCGCCGGTGGGCATATAATTTATTGACAATGAAGAGCAGGCGCATCTTTGTAGAGAAAAAGGAACAGTTCCGCGTGGAGGCCGCCAGCCTCCTCGCCGAGTTCAATGAGAACCTCTCCCTGGGCCTGGGGTCCCTCAGGCTGATCAACGTGTACGATCTGTTCGGCTTTTCCGACGACCTGTTGGAGAAGAGCCGTTACAGCGTGTTCGGGGAAGTGGTGACGGACACCGTCACCGACAGCCTTCCGTTGGAAGGGAAGAAATACATCGCCGTGGAATACATTCCCGGCCAGTTCGACCAGCGGGCTTCTTCCGCCGTGGACTGCGTCCATCTGATCGACCCGGAAGCGGACATCGAGATCAAGAGTTCCCGCCTCGTGGTGTTCGAGGATTCGGTGACCGACGATACGCTTGCGAAGATCCGGCATTATTTCATCAACCCGGTGGAATGCCGCGAGAAGGATCTCTCCGTCCTGGCGCTCGGCGAGAAGGCTTCCGTGAAGCCGCTTGAGGACCTGACGGGTTTCATCGGCCTGGCTCCGGAAGAGTATCCTGCGTTCTGCAAGGGACACGGGCTGGCGATGAACGCCGACGACCTCGGGGAAGTGGTGAAGTATTTCAAGTCCGAGGGCCGGAACCCTTCCGAGACGGAACTCCGCATCCTGGACACCTATTGGAGCGATCACTGCCGCCACACCACCTTTACGTCGGTGCTGGAAGAGATCACGGTGGACGAATCCTTCATGAAAGCCGAACTGGAGTCTTCCCTGGCCCTTTTCGAGCAGATGCGTGCGGACCTCGGCCGCGGGAACAAGCCCCGCTGCCTGATGGAACTTGCCACCATCGGCGCCCGCTGGCTGCGCAAGCAGGGCAAATTGGACGACCTGGAAGTGAGCGAGGAAAACAACGCCTGCAGCGTCTTCGTCAACGTGGATGTGGACGGCAAGCCTGAGAAGTGGCTCCTCCAGTTCAAGAACGAGACGCATAACCATCCGACCGAGATCGAACCTTTCGGCGGGGCTGCCACCTGTCTGGGCGGTGCCATCCGCGACCCGCTCTCCGGCCGGGCCTATGTCTATCAGGCGATGCGTGTCACCGGTGCCGGTGACGTGAACGCCCGCGTGGCCGATACCATCCCGGGCAAGCTGCCCCAGCGGATGATCAGCAAGAAGGCCGCGGCAGGCTATTCCAGCTACGGCAACCAGATTGGACTCGCCACCACGCATGTCCGGGAGATCTACTCGGAAGGCTACACCGCCAAGCGCATGGAAATCGGCGCCGTCGTGGGTGCCGTCCGCGCCTCCGCCGTGCGGCGCGAGAGCCCGGCTCCCGGCGATGTGATCCTCCTGCTCGGCGGCCGCACCGGCCGTGACGGCATCGGCGGCGCCACCGGTTCCTCCAAGGAGCACACCGAGGCCTCCCTCGAGACCTGCGGCAGCGAAGTCCAGAAGGGTAATGCGCCGGAAGAACGTCAGTTACAGCGTCTTTTCCGCCGCCCGGAAGTCACGAAACTCATCAAGAAATCCAACGACTTCGGCGCCGGCGGCGTGAGCGTCGCCATCGGCGAACTGGCCGACGGCCTGGACATCTGGCTGGACCGCGTGCCTGCGAAATATGCCGGCCTGAACGCGACGGAACTCGCCATCAGCGAGTCCCAGGAGCGCATGGCCGTGGTCGTGGAAGCGGCCGACAAGGCGCGGATGATGGAACTCTGCGCCGTGGACAACATCGAAGTCACCCACGTGGCCAATGTCACGGATACGGGCCGGATGCGGATGTTCTATGGGGATACGAAGGTATGCGACCTCACCCGTGAATTCATCGACAGCGCCGGTGCGAAGCACTATGCAAAGGCGGAGATCCTTCCGGTCGAGGATATCGATCCGTTCCAGCGGAAACCGGAAGGGGAGACGCTGGAAGCGCAGATGGTCTCCGTCATGGGTTCTCCGAATGTGGCGTCCCAGAAGGGCCTTGTGGAGATGTTCGACTCTACCATCGGCCGTTCCACCGTGCTGATGCCGTACGGCGGCAGAAGGCAGACGACGGAAACGCAGGTTTCCGTACAGAAACTGCCCATGGACCAATATACCGAAACGGCCAGCGTGATGGCCTTCGGTTACAATCCCGACCTTGCCCTCTGGAGCCCGTACCACAGTGCGGCGTACTCGGTGGTCGAGGCCTGCACGAAGGTGGCCTGCGCCGGAGCCGATTACAGCGGCATGCGTTTCTCCTACCAGGAGTATTTCGAACGGATGACCAAGGATCCCCACACCTGGGGAAAGCCGCTCAGCGCCCTGCTGGGCACACTCAAGATGCAGAAGGAACTCGGCCTTCCGTCCATCGGCGGAAAGGACTCGATGAGTGGCACGTTCGAGCATATCCATGTCCCTCCGACTCTCGTCGCCTTCGGCATCACGACCGTCGATGCCCGCCGCGTCATCTCTCCGGAGTTCAAGAAGGCTGGCAACCGGATCTATCTCCTGAAACATACCCCGCTCCCGAACCGGATGCCCGATACGGAACAGTTGAAAGGGAATTGGGACTATCTGTATAAAGCCATCGGTGCAGGCAGTATCGTCTCCGCCTGGTCGCTTTCTTACGGCGGCGTCGCCGAAGGTCTCGTGAAAATGGCGATGGGTAACGCCCTCGGCGTGGACGTCACCGTTCCTGCCGGGGAACTGTTCTCTCTGGGCTATGGTTCCGCCCTGGTGGAAGCCACGTCTTTCCTGTCCCATCCTTCCGCCATCGAACTCGGTGTCGTTACTGATTCCGGTATCAAGGTCAATGGCTGCGAAATGCCTCTGGAGACCCTTGAAAAGGCCTATGAAGGCCGATATTTCAAACTGTATCCGCCGCGGGTGAAACCCGCCTTCGACGAGCCCGTCCCGGCTGTGGAACCGGTTCCGTTCGATCCGAAGAACCTCGTCTATCCCGGCGCTCCGGTCGAGCATCCGGTGGTATGTCTGCCGGTCTTCCCGGGGTCCAACTGCGACTATGACACGGCCAAGGCCTTCCGCAAGGCCGGCGCCGAGGTCCGTCCGTTCGTGTTCCGGAACCTGACGCCGGAGGACGTGCTCGGGTCCATCGACGCACTCGCAAAGCGGATCTCCGAGAGCCATATCATTGCGTTCTGCGGCGGTTTCTCCTCCGGTGATGAGCCGGACGGCAGCGGCAAGTTCATCGCCGATGTCATCAATAATGCCAAGGTGGGAGCGGCCATCACCGACCTGCTGGCGCGCGGCGGCCTGATCCTGGGCATCTGCAACGGTTTCCAGGCCCTGGTCAAGAGCGGCCTGCTCCCGTATGGGAAACTGGGCTGCGTGACGCCGGATTCCCCGACGCTCTTCCGCAACGACATCAACCGGCACGTCTCCCTGATGGCTACGACCGAGGTCACGACGGTGGATTCCCCGTGGCTCTCCGGTTTTGTAAAGGGCGAACGCCACAGCATCGCCTTCAGTCACGGCGAGGGCAAGTTCGTCGTGGAGCCCGGACTGGCCCGCGAACTCTTCGCCCGCGGCCAGGTGGCCTTCCGCTACGTGGACAATCCCAACGGCTCCCATTATGATATCGAGGGCGTCGTCAGCCCGGACGGACACATCCTGGGCAAGATGGGTCACAGCGAACGCTATGAGGATCACCTGTTCAAGAACATCGCCGGAAACTGCCGGCAGCCCATCTTCGAAAACGCAGTATCTTACTTCAGAAAATCCCGATAAATGGTCAAGGAAAAACTCATATTCAACGGTAACGAGAAGCAGGTCTTCTCCACCGACGACCCCTGCCAGGTCATCTTCCGCTACAAGGACGTGACGACCGCCTACCATGGCGTCAAGCGCGCGCGTCTTTCCGGAAAGGGTGCGCTGACCAGCCAGATCTCCGCCATCCTGCTCGGTTATCTCAACGACAACGGGGTGGAGACCCACTTCATCCGGACCCTGGCCGACGAGCGCGAGCAGCTGTGCCGGATGATTGAAATCATCCCGCTGGAAGTGGTGTTCCATAACCGCATCGCCGGCTCCCTCGCATCCAAACTGGGTGTCGAGGAAGGCCTCAAGCCGGAGAACGTCATCCTGGACCTGTGCTACAATAACGATGCATTGGGCGATCCGCTCATCAACCGCGACCAGGCCGTCGCGCTGAAACTCGCCACCTACCAGGAACTGGACCAGATGTACGATATCGTCCGCCGTTCCGGCAAGCTCCTGACGGATCTTCTCCATCAGGCGGGCATCGAACTGGTCGATGCCAAGTTCGAGTTCGGCCGGGCGGCCGACACCGGCGCCATCATCATTTCCGACGAGCTCAGCCCCGATACCTGCCGGATGTGGGATGAAGAGACGGGGGAGCGGCTGGACAAGGACCGCTTCCGGCTCGACCTCGGCGATGTGGTCGCCTCCTACAGCATCGTCCTGGAGAAATTGAAAAACGTTTTTGATACGGAATAGAATATGGGTGTATTGGCAGTATATGGCGTCCAGGACGCATCGACATACCTCTACTACGGTCTTCATAACCTGCAGCACCGTGGCCAGGAAGGCGGCGGCATCGCCACGTTCGACGGGAACGGCGAATCACACCGGTACCGCGGCCTGGGGCTCCTGAACGAAATCTTCAACAACGGGCAGGTCGGGAAGCTGAAGGGCAGCCTGGGCATCGGATGCGTCAAGTACGCGAACGCTTCCCGGGGCGGCCTGGACAATGTCGGTCCTTTCTTCTTCCGCCATCATTCCGGTGATTTCTGCGTGGCCAGCGACGGTAACCTCGTGAATTCCAAGCAGATTGCCGAGTATCTGGAAAAGCGGGGCACCATTTTCCAGACCGACACGGACGCGGAACTGCTCGCGCATCTGATCAAGAAAAGCGCGAACGAGGACCGTATCGTGAACATCGTGAAGGCGCTCAACATGATGGAGGGCGGCTATACCTTCGTGATCATGACCAAGAACCGTATCTATGCCGCCCGAGACAAATACGGTATCAAGCCCCTGTGCCTCGGCCGCATCGGTGACGGATACGTGGTGAGCAGCGAGTCCTGCGCCTTCGGCATCATGGGTGCCGAGTTCATCCGGGACGTTCGTCCGGGCGAGATCGTTTCACTGGACCGTCACGGCATCCGCAGCACGCTGTTTTCCAAGTTCTGCAAGCACCGGATGTGCGGCATGGAATACATCTATTTCGCCCGTCCGGACAGCGATATCGACGGCTGCAATGTCCACGCTTACCGCAAGGAGGCCGGACGCCGTCTGTGCCGCGAGAACCCGGTGGAGGCCGATATCGTCGTGGGCGTGCCCGAATCCAGCCTGAGCGCGGCGATGGGTTATGCCGAGGAAAGCGGGCTTCCCTACGAAATGGGCCTGATCAAGCACAAGTACGTGGGCCGCACCTTCATCGAGCCGGTGCAGTCGATGCGCGAACTGGGCGTGAAGATGAAACTGTCGCCGGTGTACAGTATCGTGAAGGACAAGCGTATCATCCTGGTGGACGACTCTATCGTCCGCGGCACGACCTGCCTCAAGATCGTCCGTCTGCTGCGCGAAGCGGGAGCCAAGGAGGTCCATGTGCGCATCGCCAGTCCGATGATGCGGTTTACCTGCCATTACGGTGTGGATACATCCACGCCGGAAGAACTCCTTTGCTCGCACCGCACGCTGGAGGAAGCACGGCAGGCCATCGGCGCCGACTCCCTGGGCTATCTGAGTCCGGAATCCACGCGGGCGTCCGCTTTCGGCTGCGCCGATCCTTGCCAGGCCTGCTTCACGGGCGAGTATCCCACACTTTTGTATGACGAAGAAATCAACGACTAGCAATATGGCCAAGACTTATGAAAATGCCGGCGTGAACCTCGAAGCGGGGTATGAAGTGGTCCGCAGGATCAAACAGCACGTCGCTTCCACGCAGCGCGTCGGTTCTATGGGAAACATCGGATCCTTCGGCGGCATGTTCGACCTTTCCGCCTTGAACGTCAAGGAACCCGTTCTCGTAAGCGGCACCGACGGTGTGGGTACGAAACTCAAGATCGCCTTCGCGATGGACAAGCACGACACCATCGGCATCGATGCCGTGGCAATGTGCGTCAATGACGTCCTCGCCCAGGGCGCCGAGCCCCTCATTTTCCTGGATTACGTGGCGCTGGGGCATAATATCCCCGCCAAGGTGGAAGCCATCGTCGCCGGTGTGGCGGAAGGCTGCCGGCAGGCCGGCTGCGCCCTCGTGGGCGGCGAGACGGCCGAAATGCCCGGCATGTACGAGGACGGCGAGTATGACATCGCCGGCTACACTACGGGCGTCGTGGAGAAGTCGAAACTGATCGACGGCTCGAAGGTCAAGGTGGGCGATGTCCTGGTGGGCGTGGCCTCCAGCGGCGTACACTCCAACGGCTTCAGCCTCGTGCGGAAGATCGTGGCCGATGCGGGCCTTTCCTATACGGACGCCATCGAGGAATTCGGCTGGCGGACGCTGGGGGAAGTACTTCTTACTCCGACGAAAATATACGTGAAGCAGATGCTGGAAGTGATCCGCAACTGCGACGTCCACGGCATTTGCCATATCACGGGCGGCGGCTTTGACGAGAACATCCCGCGTGTCCTGCAGGAAGGCCAGGGTCTCGAAATCCATGAGGGAACCTGGGAGATCCTTCCGGTGTTCCGGATGCTGGAGAAGTGGGGGAAAGTCCCGCACCGGGAGATGTTCAACATTTTCAACATGGGCATCGGCATGATCGCTGTCGTGGACGCCTCCGAGGCCGACAAGGCCATCGCCATCCTGGAATCCTGCGGGGAGAAAGCGTCGGTCATCGGCCGGGTGACGGACAAGCCCGGGGTCAATATCATCCTGAAATGAAGAAGCAGTTAGCCGTATTTGCCAGCGGGACGGGCTCGAATTTCGAGGCCATCGCCCGCGCCTGCGCCGAAGGGCGACTGGATGCGGATGTGGCCGTCATGGTGTGCGACAAGCCCGGCGCCGCGGTCATCGAAAAGGCGGCCCGGTTCGGGGTTGACACCTTCGTTTTCTCGCCCAAGAGCTATCCTTCCAAGGCCGCTTTCGAAACGGAGATCGTGAAGATCCTGGATGCCAAAAAGATCGACCTGGTGTGCCTGGCGGGCTATATGCGCATCGTCGGGGAAACCCTCCTCAGTGCCTACGAGGGCAGGATCATCAACATCCATCCGGCCCTGCTCCCGGCCTTCAAGGGTGCCCATGCCGTCGAAGATGCCGTCGCCTACGGCGTCAAGGTGTACGGCATCACCATCCATTGGGTCAATGCGGACCTGGACGGCGGGAAGATCATCGCCCAGCGGGCCTTCGAGTATGACGGAAACGATCCGGCCGAGGTGCATCGCATCGGCCAGAAGATCGAACATGCCTTATATGTTGAAACCATTGCGAAATTGATCAAATAATGAGAGCGTTAGTTAGTGTAAGTGACAAGACCGGCCTCGTGGAGTTCGTCCAGGGCCTTGTGGACCTCGGTTGGGAGATCATCGCCACCGGCGGTACGCAGAAACTGCTCGAGTCGAAGGGGGTGAAGACCATCGGCATCAGCGAAGTAACCGGCTTCCCGGAGATTTGCGACGGCCGTGTGAAGACTCTGCATCCGAAGGTGCACGGCGGCATCCTGGCCCGCCGGGACGTTCCGGCCCACATGGAAACCCTGAAGGAGAACGGCATCGACACCATCGAGCTCGTGTGCGTGAACCTGTATCCGTTCCGTCAGACGATCGCCAGGGAAGGCGTCACGCTGGAGGATGCCATCGAGAATATCGACATCGGCGGTCCATCCATGGTCCGCAGCGCCGCTAAGAACTGGCGGGACGTCACCATCGTGTGCGACCCTTCCGATTATGGCACTGTCCTCGCTGAGCTCCGTGAAAACGGCTGCACGAGCCCTGAAACGCGTCTGAAACTCTCCGCCAAGGCCTACACCCATACGGCGGAATATGACGCCTGCATCGCCACTTATATGCGGAAGCAGGCGGGCCTTCCCGAGAAGCTCTTCCTTGAGTTCGACATCAAGCAGGGACTCCGCTACGGCGAGAATCCGCACCAGAGTGCAAACTTCTATGCCGCCCTGGAACCGGCTCCGTTCTCCCTTGCCTTCGCAAAGCAGATCCAGGGCAAGGAACTGTCCTACAACAACATCCAGGACGCCAATGCGGCCCTGAACGTACTGCGAGACTTCGAGGAACCCTTCTGCGTAGCCCTCAAGCACATGAATCCCTGCGGCGCCGCAGTAGGCAAGACCATTGAGGAGGCCTGGCAGGCCGCTTATGAGGCCGACAAGGTGAGCATCTACGGCGGCATCGTGGGCGTGAACCGCGAGCTTACCGCCGAGGTGGCCCGTGGCATGAAGCCCATCTTCCTGGAAATCGTCATCGCGCCGTCCTATACCCCGGAAGCGCTGGAGATTCTCTCTACCAAGAAAAATCTCCGCGTAATGCAGGTCGATATGACCCGTGACGGCAAACCGGTTCCGCAGTATGTGAGCGTGAACGGCGGCCTTTTGGTCCAGCAGCTGGACACCCAGGTCGAGCAGGTGACGCCGGAGATGTGCGTGACAAAGGTGAAGCCCTCGGAGGCCCAGATGGCCGATGCGAACTTCGGCTGGAAGATTGTCA
>JAEEGJ010008995.1_pt1 | contig 27117 bp, 20 predicted proteins | sample 8958761 | NCBI WGS metagenome assembly JAEEGJ01 (sample SAMN16246546, study PRJNA631951) | gut metagenome | biome: gut microbiome; feature: rumen; material: RS-attached | host: Bos | place: Iran: Karaj | collected 2018-10 | reverse complement strand
GGCGGAGGGCTCGGCTGTCGGCTCCGCCGTCGCGGGAGGCGCGTCGGTCGGGGCCGGCGTCTCCGCGGAGTCGGGAGTGGGCTCCGCGGAGGGCTCGGGCTCGGAGGTCGTCTCTTCCGCAAGGGGTACGGAGGAGCCGTCTATCTTGAGGGTGTAATCGATCTCATAGGGCTGGCTCATGGCCGAGCTCAGGACCGTGACCGGCACGTTCCCGAGGCTCGGGACCGGCAGCCGGTAGAACGTGCAGAGGCACGTTTCGTCGTTCTTGACGGGTGTGACGCGGCCGAGCGTGGTCTGCATCCAGTCGTACTGCGGGGCGTGCGTGGCCGGGTCGACGCGCTCGAACGTGACGTCGATATAGAGGCTCCCGCCCTCGACGTGGAGCGTCGCGGCGCTCCAGAGCACGTTGTGCCGTCCGAGCCCCTCGATGCTGACGGGGACGGTGTAGGTCCCGTCGGCGTAGGCGGCGCGGGCCGCCGGCGCCGCCAGCAGCGCAAAGAGCAGAATGAGCGCGAGCAGCGCGGCTATCCTTTTTTTCATGTATATCTTTCCTTCCTTCCGGGTAAATGCAAATAAAAAAGCCCGCTTCCGAAAAAGCGAGCGTCGAAATGCGGACGTCTGCGCCATATGGCGCGGCGCCGCGACCGGACGGACCTTCTTCGGAGGTTTCCAGTATCGCGTCCTCAGCAGGTTTCCTGGCTCTCGGATCGTCGCGCGGCAATGCCTTCTCATGCCAAAAGGCACAATGACGTGATATTGCCTTGCTCCCCGATTACAGTGACCGGATCGCTCGGGATTTTCACCCGATTCCCTCTTTCAACGGAGCCCGAAGGGGCGCCGAAGCACTGGGGACGCATTCAATTTTGATAATGCATTATACCAACATTTTCGGACAAATACAATATCCAATATGTATTTCACTTTCAAAAAAAGTCATGGCCGGCTCCGGCAGCGCGATGATGACGCCAGGCCCGCTTCCGCAGCCCTGTCTCTTGCCGGCTGCGATCGTAATAAAACAAGCCCGCTCCGGCCGGAGCGGGCTTGTTTCGGCGCATCTGAACGCCGGTCTTATTTCAGCAGGCCTCTGATTATATACGCCATATCCTTCGTCATCTCGGCGTGGCGGTCGGAGATGTAGATGCAGCCGTCGCACTCGGTCGTCTGCAGGCCGAAGATCTCCTCCGCGAACCAGCGCAGCGGGACGCAGAGCCGCCCGTTTTCGGTCGTCGCGGCCATGAACATGGCGCGCATGAAGCTCCCGCGCAGGCAGGCCGCGCTCTCGTCGGCGACCTCGAAGTCGCCCTTGTCGAGCGTGCTGATGACGGCGCCCCTGCCGCCCTTTGTCAGCTCGACGCCCGTCCCGCCGAAGATGCGCCCGAGGTCCTCGACCGCGACGAAGAATTCGCGCCTGACCTCCTCGCGCTCATGGGTCTGGAAATTCATCTTCGTCAGCGAGCGGGTAAAGGCGGGCGCGGCGAGGATGACCTTTTTGTTGTCCACGTAGGCCGCGGCGGCCCCGTCGCAGAGGGCGGCTGCGTTCCTGTCGCCGGTCTCGAAAAAGGCGTCCCTGTCGCGGGTGATGCTGCCGTCGGGCTCGCGGCGGTTGTGCTTGAAGAGCAGGTTCCATGCCCACTGCGCGTCGTCGAGCGTCTGCCCGTGGGAGCGGTGCTTGACGTCCCTGAATATGAAGTCGGCCTTCTTGCCCGAATAGAAGGCGAAGTTGTTGACGCCTATTATGGCGAGGCGCGGCGGCGTGTCGCAGCCGTTGACGCGCAGCCAGAATTCGCGGTTGCCGGCGTTGACGTCCTGCCGCGTCGTGACCTCGCGGCCCGGCCATTGCGCGACGACGATGTCGTCCAGCTCGCCGCGCGACTGATAGGTCGGGACGGGGCACTTATACCCCTTGAGGCTGCCGTCCTCGTTGAAGAGCGCTATCTCCGGGGAGGGGCCGGCCGTGCTGTCGCCTGCGGCGAGCAGGTCTCCGCAGACGCGGGAGAACATCATCGTCATTATATCGCCCATGCTCATGCCCTGCATGTATACGCGCCCCGGGTCGACGCCGTACTTGGCCTCCATCTCGCCGATGAGGGCCTTGATGAACTTGATATGGTGGTTTTCCGGGTCGGCGCGCCCGTCGGGCGACTTCGTGAAGAATTCGAGCATGCTCGGCCGCTCGCCGGGCGGGGTCGGCTTATCCTCGCTCAGCCAGCTGCGCGACTGCCCGCCCGCGTTCGGGAAGACGGCGACCGCGCCCTCGGCCTCGCAGACGGCCCACCACGTCGTCTCGTAAAACTGGTATTCCGCCGAGGCTCCGCCGCCGTGGCAGGCTATGATAAGGGGCGGATTTTCCGCGACGTGCTCCGGGATATATTCCAGCCAGCTGTCCTCGACTCCGTCCTCGAGGACGGCCTTGACGAGTACGGGGGGATGCGGGGGCCGGGTCGTGTTCGAGCTCGTGTTGTTGACGGTCGAGCCGACGGGCGCCAGGACGGCGCCGGGCGCGGGCTCGTACTTTTCGCCTGGGGTGAGGATAATTCTGCCCATATCATGCTCTCCTTGCCGTTTTTTCTAATTATCCCACGCTCTTCCTGCCTTGTCAAGGAAGCCCTGCGCCGCGCCGTTCCACCTCTCCGAAAAGTGCTCCGAAAGCGCTTTCTTCGTTGACTTTATATGAAGCTGATAGTATAATGGTTATTCGGAAAGATAGAAGGTCTTTCCGGTCCCAGAAAGGCATTATTTTTAACGGAGGTAATAAAATGAAGGTTTCCAAGATCCTCGCGGTCGTCCTTGCCGTCGCGATGCTCCTTTCGCTGAGCGCCTGCGCCGCCAAGCCCGCGAACAACCCGACTCCCGCGCCCGACGACGGCGGAGCCAAGAGCTACACCATCGGCATCAACACCTGGGGCTCCGGCGTGCCCGTTCTCGACATGTTCGGCGACGCCAAGGAGTACACCCTCACCACCCTCGGCCACAAGGTCAACCGCATGAGCGACGACTTCACCGCCGATAAGGAGCTGCAGAACGTCCAGAACATGTGCGCCTCCGGCGTCGACGGCATCGTCTTCCAGGCGGCCGCCGTCTCGACGGTCCCGCAGATCGGCGTCGAGTGCGCCAATGCGAAGATCCCCTTCGCGTTCGACGTGTTCGTCGGCGAGAACCCGGACCTTGAGGCCCTTGCCGCTTCCAACGAGTACTACTGCGGCGCCATCGACCTCGACATGGTCTCCGACGGCAAGGCCGTCGCCCAGATGGCGTTCGACGCCGGCTGCCGCAAGGCCTGCATGATAGGCGGCAACATCGGCGACAACAACATGGATCAGCGTTCCCAGGGCTTCACCGAGCGCTTCACCGAGCTCGGCGGCGAGGTCCTTGCCGAGGCCCGCTGCACGGATAACTCCGAGTGCCCCGCCAAGGCGACCGACATGCTCTCCGCCAACAGGGACGCCGACTGCGTCTACTGCTTCGTCGGCGACTACATCGAGGGCACCCTCACCGCGAAGGGCAACCTCGGCCTCGACGGCGTCAAGATCTTCGTCTCCTGTGTTGACGAAGCGACCGCCAGGTACATCAAGGAAGGCACCGTCATGGGCGGCAACGACGGCATCTCTCTGGCCAGCTACATCTCCTGCACCCTCGTGCTCAACTATCTCGCCGGCCATAAGATAGTCGACGCCGACGGCAAGGCTCCGCGCCTGTCCACCCATCCGTTCCAGGTCAATCAGGACAACGTCGACAACTATCTGAAGGTCTTCTTCTCCGAGACGGCCCACCCCTTCACCAAGGCCATGCTCGAGGACCTGCTCTTCACCTCCAACCCCAACGTCAGCTATGACGACTACGTAAAGCTCGTCAACGAGATCAACCTCGACTACATGCTCGAGTCCAACGGCCTGAAGTAAGCTTATTTTCTGTGAAACAGCCTGCCCGCCTGCGCGGAGCAGGCTGTTTCACAAAGCCTCAGAGCGCATAATCCACTTCGGAAATGAGGGAAAAGCGTATGCCCGCAAACGGCGAGACCCGGAGAATGAAAAACTGGGTCTTCTATATCATCTTCGCCGCCGTGATAGCGGCGGTGCTGGTGATATTCCACTTTATCTCCGGCCGGCAGTTCCTTGACTGGTCCAACGTCAAGGGTATAATCTCCCGCTCGGCTTATCCCTGCTTCATAGCGTGGGGCTTCTGCTTCCTGTTCGCCTGCGGATATACGGATATGTCCATAGGCGGCGTGGTCGTGCTGGGCTCCTTCGCCTCCTGCATCCTCGGCAACTGGTTCGGTCTGCCGGGGGTCATAATCGGCGGCCTCGTCGTGGGCCTGCTGCTGATATTCATAAACTTCCTGATCTTCACGTATTCGGGCATCCCCTCCTGGATCGCGGGCATCTCGCTCGCGATGATATACGAGGCGCTCGCCTTCCTGCTGAAGATATCCAAGGGCACCAAGGCCCTCATCTCGACCTCGCTGGCGAAGGAATACAGGATCCTCGGCCAGCTCCCCTGGTGCCTGATCCTGCTTCTGATCGGCTTCGTGATCGTCTATTTCATTTATAACCGGACGACCGTCGGCCTCAATATCCGCGCGCTCGGCGGCAATAAGGACGTCGCCGAAAAGCTCGGCATCAATACGAAAAAAACCCTTCTCTTCGTCGGCCTCATAGCCGGTATCCTCGTCGGCGTCTCCTGCGTCCTTCAGCAGAGCTACGCCGGCCAGACGACGGTCAAGACCGGCCTGACGAGCATCAACATGATATTCCAGCCGCTGGCGATCTACCTTCTGGCCCAGATAATCCGCGAGCGCATCAACATCGTCGTGTGCGTGCCGATATGCGCGTTCATCCTCTATTCGATCTTCAATCTCCTGACGATGCTGGGCGTCCCCTCCGGGACTCTGCAGGAGGCGTTCCTCGGCGCTTTCATAGTCATCTTCGGCATAATCGGCTCGAGAAAAGTAAAGGGGGTCGTGAAATGAGCGAATCCATTCTTGAAATTCGCGGCCTCAATAAGCATTTCGGCCCGACCTACGCCAACAGGAACATAGATTTCACGCTCGGCCGCGGCGAGGTCCACGGTCTGCTGGGCGAAAACGGCTCCGGCAAGAGCACGCTGCTCTCCCAGATAGCCGGGCTCTACCGCTGCGACAGCGGCGAGATGAGCGTGAACGGGGAAAAGTACGATCCCCATTCCCCGCTCGACGCCAACGCGCGCGGCATCTCCATGGTCATGCAGGAGCTCGGCGTCATAGGCAGCCTGCCCGCGGGCGTCAACGTCTTCCTCGGGAGGACGGGGCAGTTTTCAAAGGGCGGCATCGTCGACCTCGGCGAGATGAACCGCGCGGCCGCCGCCGTATTTGAAAAGTGGGAGCTCCCCATGCCGCGTCTCGGCCGCCTGACCGAGGGCATGAGCATAGAGGAGCGCAAGATGATAGAGCTCGCGCGCGCCCTCTCGATAGACCCGGAGATCCTCCTGCTCGACGAGGTCACGCAGTCTCTCTCGCTCAATAACCGCAACAGGCTCTACGAACTCATCGCCAAGTTCCGCGACATGGGCCGCAGCGTCATCGTCATAACGCACGACATCGAGGAAATGGTCCAGATAACCGACGTCATCACCGTCCTGCGCGACGGCGAGGTCGTCGGCCGCGTAAACACGAAGGACACCGACCCCGACAAGCTGCGCATGATGATGGTCGGGCGCAACATCAGCGGCGACTACTACCGCGACGACAACGTCCCCGAGTGCGACGGCGAGACCGTCCTCGAGGTGCGTGGGCTCTCCGTCCCCGGCGAGCTGGAGGACGTCAGCTTCGACGTGCACGCCGGCGAGATACTCGGCTTCTGCGGGCTTTCCGACGCGGGCATCCATTCCGTCGGCAAGGCCGTCTTCGGCCTGACCGGCGCCGCCGGGACGGTCCATTTTCTCCCGACGGACGCCTATATAAAGAGCGCCCCGCAGGCGCTGGCCAACCATATGGGCTACGTCCCCAAGGACCGCGACAACGAGGCCCTGATGATCCACGCGAACATCCGCGACAATTCCGTCCTGCCCTCGGTAAACGAGCTCAAGGGCCCGCTGGGGCTGCTCGCCCCGGGCAAGGTCAGCTCCCTGGCCGACGGCATCGTCAAAAGGTTCTCCGTCAAGACGACGGGCATAAGGCAGCCCATGGACGCGCTCAGCGGCGGCAACAAGCAGAAGGTCAACCTCGGCCGCTGGCTGGCCAAGGACCTGCGCCTGCTCATACTCGACTGCCCGACCCGCGGCGTCGACGTCGGCGTCAAGGCGGCCATCTACTCGCTTATGAAAGAGGCCAAGAAGACCGGCATCGCCGTCATCCTCATCTCCGATGAGCTGACGGAGGTCCTCGGCATGGCCGACAGGCTCCTCGTCATGAAGGACGGCCGCGTCACCCGCGAGATAAGGCGCGACGAGGACTTCACCGAACAGGCTGTGATAGGGGTGATGATATGAAGAGCAGAGTCAAGCTCTCCGACCTCGTTCCGTTTATTGCGTTCGTCGTTCTGTTCGTGTTCTTCTCCATAGGCACGAAGGGCAAGATGCTCTCGTCCTACTCGCTGAAGATGCTCATCGAGCAATCCATCCTGACGATAATATCCGGCTGCGGCGTCCTCTTCGTCGTCGCGCAGGGCTCCATAGACCTGACCGTCGGCGTCAACGTCGCGCTCTCCGGCGTCGTGGCGATGCACGTGGCCCACGTGACGGGGCAGGGCTGGCTGATGGTCCCGGTCGCGCTGGCGGTCGGCCTCGCGATGGGCCTTTTCAACGGCTTCATCGTCAGCAAGTGCCACGTCCCCTCCTTCACGCTCTCGATAGCCATGCTCATCGGCGTGCGCGGCGTGGTCAATTTCATCCAGACAAAGATCGGCGTCGAGTACGTCCCGCAGTCGATGCTGTTCATGACGTCGTCGGCCTTCCGCATCGGCGCGTTCTTCGTCATTGCGATAATCATGGCCTATCTCTTCGAGTTCACCAAGCTCGGGCGGTACAGCCGCGCCATCGGCGAGAACGAGACGACCGCGCGCTTCGTCGGCGTCCCCGTGGACAGGATGAAGATCGCCGTGTTCGCGCTGTCGGGCCTCATGGCGGGCTTCGGCGCGCTCTTTTCCATGGCGACGGTCGGCGGCACGACGCAGACCATGGGCGTGTTCCTCGAGATGAAGGTCGCAATGGGCGTCTTCTTCGGCGGCGTTCTCGTGACGGGCGGCAGCAGCGCGAAGTTCTATAAGATAATCCTCGGCGCGCTGTCGATAACCATCATCGTCTACGGCCTGTCCCTCATGGGCATGTCCGACAGCCACATCTCCCAGTCCGTCGAGGGCGGCCTGCTGCTGGTCATTCTCTTCCTGACCATACTTGCCAACAGGAAGAAGACCCGCCTCGAGGTCCTCCACGACGGCCCCCACGACGTCCCGAAGTCTCCGGACGCCCCGCAGGCTCCCGAAGCGCCTCAGGCATAGCCGCGGCGCCGCCTCCTCCCCGCAGGCATGGCGCGAATAATCAGCAAACGCCAAAACTCCCCCGGACCTCCGGGGGAGTTTTTCATGTTCGAGTCCGTCCCCTCCGCACACGGATATGGCGCCGCCGCACCCGGATATGGTCAAAACAACAAAAGGACCCGCTCCGCCCGGAGCGGGTCCTTTTTCCTTCTAAAGCCTTCCCCCCGCCGGGGGGGAGGTGGCCGAGCGAAGCGAGGTCGGATGAGGGGCAAATCTGCAGCCCGCCCGCGGTAGGCGCGTAGGGTGCTCCGATCGCCGCCGGGAACGATGCCCCTCATCAGTCAGCCTCTCGGCTGACAGCTTCCCCCCGGCGGGGGGAAGCCTTTGGATTGCACCCCGCCAAAGGCGGCGCCCGGCTCGGCTGCCCCTCCCCGCCCTCAAGCCCGCTCGGGGAGGCATTTCCCCATACGCACGCAGCTCCCATACAGCCGCCCTCCGTCCACCTCCGCACCCACAAGCCCGCTCGGGGAGGCACTGAAAATCACCTTCGCATTCCCCTTACAGCCTCCGGGCTTCAACAACCTCCATTCTGCGATGACAATAAAAAAAGGGCCGCGAGGATGAACCTCGCGGCCCCGGATCTGTTTGCTTAGCCTTCGATCTCTATATGCCTGTGTTCGGGGAGCTGTTTCGCGTCCTTCTTCGGCAGCGTCAGGCTCAGCACGCCGTTTTCGAACTTCGCGCCGATATCCTCGGCCGTCAGCTCCTCGCCGACGTAGAAGCTGCGCTGCATCGCGCCCGCGTAGCGCTCCTGACGGATGAGCTTGCCCGCCTTGTCCTTTTCGTCCTTGTCCAGGCCCTTCGAGGCGCTGACGGTCAGGTAGCCGTTGCGCAGATCGAGCGACAGCTCGTCCTTCTTGAAGCCCGGCAGGTCGATATCGACCTCGTAGTGGTCCTCGTGCTCATGCACGTCGGTCCTCATCTCGTGCGCCGCATGTCTCCCGTAGAGCTTGCGGTCGACGTTCTGAAGCTCTCTGAACGTCGGAAAATCAAACCAGTCGTCAAACAAATTCTCTCCAAAAATACTCGGCAACATAAGTCATTCCTCCTTGCTTGAATCGTTACCGGCATCGGAGCGGAGGTCTTTCATTTGATCTCTGTCCCTTTGTTCGCCTCTTATTATAGCACGCATTTTAGCACTGTCAAGGGGAGAGTGCTAATTTCTGTGAACAAACCGTGAACAAACATGGCATATTTATTTAATTCTGCTGGAACAAAAGCGTAAAGCAGCCCGTCGAAGAAACGGAAAGGCAAAACCGCGCCGGGAAAATGATCGCCTCGTTATATTGCCTCGTTATCCTATACCTTTTGACTTAACATAGCGCCGCCCCCTATGCAGTCGTTCTCATGCATAGGGGGCGTTTTGTCTGTTGTCCTTTTTTCAGTTCATGCCGGGAAGGCTTTTTCTTTTTTATTTCCTGCCGAAGAGGCCGCCGAGCAGGGAGCCGAAGTCGATGCCTCCGCCCCCGAAGAGGGAGGCGAGCGCGCCGAGGCCGGAGCTCTGCTGCTGGCTCTGGTCCTGCTTGCCGAGCAGGCTCATCAGCAGCGGCGCGGCCGCCGAGATGATGGAGGAGGCCTGCCCGAAGTTGAGGCCGGCGCTGTCCGCGGCCTGCTGGGTGGCCTGCTGCTGGCCGCCGCCGAGCAGGTGGGCGACTATCTTGCCGCCGTCGGCGAGGTCTACGTTGGAGAGGAAGGCCGCCAGGTCGGAGGTGTCGTCCTTCGCGTGGTCGGCGAGGGCGCCTGCGAAGCCCGCGGCGGTCGCCTCGTCGGCGGCCTGCCCCTGCGCGCCGCTCAGCAGCGAGGGCAGGACGGAGGAGAGGACGCTCTTGACCTCGCTCCCGGACGCTCCGGAGAGCTGGCCCATCCCGGCGACGGACTCGCCGGAGAGCATGGTATCCATAAGTGCGCTGAAATCCATAGTTGCATCTCCTTTTGTTGAAAAGTTATTTGAAAAGACAGCCGCCATGAGAGGCCGGCTTGTTTTTTGCCGCAGCTGCGGAGGCCGCGCAGGGAGCGCTTATCGCGCCGTTATCCGGAGCGAACGAGCGCCGCGTTCGCTATCCGTAAAATCGCGCCAGCACCGTCGCCCAGAAGGGGATCGTGACGACGCAAAGCAGCGTCGAAATGAGCACGAGCAGGCCGCCGGAGACCTGGCTCTCCGTCTCCTCGGGCATATAGCGGATGACGTAGGTCGGAATCATGGAGGCGACGGGGAGCGCGCAGTAGACGACCGCGCAGCGGGCCGCGTGGGTCGGGAGCCTGAGCAGCAGGCAGAGCCCCAGCACCGCCGCCGGCATGACCATCAGCCGCACGGCGACCGTCAGCAGCACGAAGGGGCGGCGCAGCAGCTCCTTGAAGTCGAGCTCCGTCAGCGTCGCGCCGCAGAGGATGAGGCCGAGCGGCGTCGCCGTCGAGCCGAGGGAGGTTATCGCGCCGCTTATGAAGGCGGGGAGCTTGAGGCCGGAGAAGTATATCGCCGCGCCGATGAAGACCGCGACGACCGGCGCGGAGAATATGTTTTTGAGCGTCTCCTTGACGCCGCCGCCCTTGCCGACGAGCAGCAGGGGCGTCATCATATAATACACGATGCGCACGGGGATGGAGTAGATCGTGAAGAAGAGCAGGCCCGCGTTGCCGTAGAGCGTCTCGACGACGGGGACGCCGAAAAACGTGAAGTTCGTGACGATTATTGAGAGCCTGTCGACCTTGCCGGGGGCGCTGCGGCCCCTAATCAGGCAGAGCACGTGCCCGACGACGAAGCCGAGGACGAGCACGCCGACGGAGACGAGCATGAGCAGCCCCACGTCCGCCCCGGAGAGGACGGCGCCGTCGGCGATGAAGGTCTGGATGATGATCGCGGGCAGCGATATGTCGAGCAGGAGGCGCGTCAGCGCCTTTTCGAAGCCCTGCGGCAGGACCTTGAGTTTTTTAACGACGAACCCGACGGCGATGAGCACGACGAGCTTGAGCGAGAGAGAAATGACGTTCAAGAATAACACCCCGGATAAAAGACGGATAATGACACGGGATCCCAAAGGCTCCCTTTGCGAAAGGGAGCTGTCGCGGCGAAGCCGTGACTGAGGGATCGGACGCGATCCGCCGAAGGCTCCTCTTTCCTCGGAAGCAGGCAAAATAAGGATAGATCGGATCCGATCCCCCTGACCTCGGGCGTACTGGGGATCGCCCGAGGCCACCCCCCTTTCGCAAAGGGGGGCTTGCTCGTACAAAGCCTTCAACGCAGAGCATTATACTCCCGCGCGGGAAAAATGTAAACGCTTTTCCGCTTGCGCGCGGGCCGCGTTTAGGGTAAAATCCGGGTATAGATCCCTGCGAAAGGAGCCTCGCGCATGAAGCTCGCGCTCACGATAATCCTCATATCGGCCGCCGCCTTCGCCCTGCTCAGCGTCATAGCGGGGCTCGTGCTGTACCTGCTTGGCGTCCGCCGCGGGCGGGAAACGCCCGTCGAGGAGGGCAGCTACGGCCCCTATTCCGAGCGCGTGCTCTCCGGCGCGCGCTGGCTCGACGCGCAGGCTATGGAGCGCCTCACGATGAAGAGCTTCGACGGGCTCGAGCTCGTCGGGTATTTTCTCCCCGCGGTGGGGGCGCCGCGCGGGGCGATGCTCCTCATGCACGGTTACCGCTCGACCTTCAAGGTCGATTTCTCCTGCTCGGCGAAGCTGCTCCACGAGCTCGGCTTCGATCTGCTGCTGGTATATCAGCGCGCCTGCGGCGAGAGCGGCGGGAAAAACATCTGCTTCGGCATAAAAGAGCGCTTCGACTGCCGCGGCTGGGCGCGCCTGCTCGCCGCGCGCGAGCCGGAGGGCACGCCGATATTCCTCTACGGCCTCTCGCTCGGGTGCGCGACCGTCCTCATGGCGACGGGGCTCGAGCTGCCGGAGACGGTCCGCGGCGTCGTCGCCGACTGCGGCTACACCTCGCCGCACGCGGAGTTCGTCCATATCATAAAGCGCGGTCGGCTCAGTTTCTTCTGGCCGTTTTACCTGAGCTTCCGCTTCTGGACGCGGCTGCTGGCCGGCTGGGGCGCGAAGGATTGCTCCGCGCCGGAGGCGCTTGCGGCGAACCGCATCCCCGTCATCTTCTTCCACGGCGGGGCCGACCGCTTCGTCTCGCCGCGCTTCAGCGTCGAAAACTTCCTCGCCTGCCGCGCGGAGAAGGAGCTCGTCCTCGTCGAGGGCGCCCACCATGGCACGAGCTGCATCGAGGGCGAGGAGGAATACACGGCAAAGCTGAAGGCTTTTCTGGACAAATACTGCACGAAATAGGGCGTCCGCACCGCCCTTCTCTTGCCGTAGTCTTCGGCAAAGTGCAAAGGTTTTTGCGGAGAAGGATCCCCGGCAGGAATAATAAACGCAGGGGAGGGGCTTGCCCCTCCCGAGACCTTGCCGCACCCACGGGAAGCGCGCAGGGCGCGGCGCCTTCGCCGCGCCGCCGTTCCCCGTCCCCAAAGCCTTCCCCCCTTGGGGGAAGGTGGCGCGAAGCGCCGGATGAGGGGCATCCTCACCGCACCCACGGGAAGCGCGTAGGGCGCGACGCCTTCGCCGCGCCGCAGATACGGGAGACGAGGGACGAAAGGTTCGGAGCGACGTGGGCGTTCGCGCCGAGCGCCGCCGGGGGCGGAAACAGCGAGGCGCGGGCGGCGCAGCGGTCGAAAAACGCGAGGTTAAGCGAATGCTCCGAAGCGCTTTTCGGGCACCGCAAGAGGGCGCGTCAGCGTCGCTCCCTACGCGGAGACAACCGCCCTTAGCGCATTACCGGAGTGAGCATATAGGCCATTCCCCGCATCGCTCCCCGTGCGGAAAGCTTCACCCCAGCAAGACCCATACGACAAAGGAGGCGCTGACATGCGCATAGGGATAGACGTCGGCGGGACGTGGCTGCGGCTCGGCGCGTGGGACGGCCGCTCGCTGACGCATTTTGAAAAGCTGCCCGCGGCGCGGTCCGCGCGGGACCTCGCCGCGGCGATAAAAGACTATATCTCGCGCCTCGGCATAGCCGCGGAGTCCGCCGCGCTCGCCATTCCGGGGACGCTCGACGCGACGCGACGCGCCGTCCTCAATACGCCGAATCTCGACCTCGGCGGCGAGCCGCTGGCGGACGCTCTGGAGCGAACGCTCGGCTTGCCCGTGGCGCTCGGCAACGACGCCGAATGCCTCCTGCGCGGCGATATCCGCGTGCTCGGCCGCGGGGAAACGGGCCTCACGCTCGGCCTCAGCGTCGGGACGGGGCTCGGCGGCACCATATTCCTCGACGGAAAGCCGCTCCCGACGAAAAGCGGCGTCTGCGAGCCGGGCCACATGCCCGTCCCCGGGCGGCGCGACCCCTGCCCCTGCGGCGGCGTCGGCTGCGCGGAAAACTACGTCTCCGGCCGCCGCCTGCTGGAGATACGGGACGAATATTTCCCCGGCGAGGACGTCGCGGGGCTTTTTGAAAAGCACGCGGAGCATCCCGCTCTGGCGGCGTTTCTGGAGGACTTCGCCTGCGTCGCGGCCGCGGCGGCGACGCTGCTGGGGCCGGACCTGCTCATTCTCGGCGGCGGCGTGCCCGCCATGCCCGGCTTCCCGCGTGAGGCCCTCGCAGCGGCAATAAAAGCAAAGTGCATGCGCCCGCTCCCCGCGGAAAGTCTGGAGATCGTCTTCTCCGGCGGCGAGCCCTGGCTCGGCGTCCTCGGCGCCGCGCTGATGTGAAAAAGAGAAAGAGAGCCCGCGCATCGGGGGATGCGCGGGCTTTTGCGTATTTTCGGGAAAAACCGTTACGCGGCGGGGTAGGTCGAAGTTATATAGTCGCGCCAGGACTTGTACGCCATGTGGAAATCCGTGCCGAACGCCTCGTCGAACGTCTTTTTGCCGAAGCAGAACGCGCCGACCGCCTCGAAGCCGTGGGCTTCGTCCAGCCACGCGAGGAAGGACGCCGCCGAGAACGCCGAGAGCAGCTCGTCGCCCGGCTCGGGGTGCATTTTGCGCGAGAAGTCGGGCTCGGCCGTGACCGGCCAGCTCTCGCAGAGGCTGCCCCAGTGGGTCAGGCCTTTGTCAAAGCCGTAGCGCGCGCAGGCGTCGTAGCACGTGCGCATGTCCGCGTAGGTGAAGTTCTCCGGGTCTATCCCACCGGCGACGCACTGCGGGTAGTAAGGGAGCTCCGGGGTCATGAGCCACACGTCCGCGGCCTCGGTGTAGGGGCTGAGGCACGTGCCGACGTACCACGCAAAGCCGAGCTGCTCCCAGCCGATCGCGAGGCCGTCCATCAGGGCGAGCACGTACTCAAACTCCCTGTGCGTGCCGAGCTCGTTGTAGCGGAGGGTCAGCCGGTCGTCCTCGAGCTTGTAGCCGTACGGGTTGTCTATCCTGACCACGAGCGGGAGCTCCGCGAGCTCGGAGGGGTACGCCCCGCCCGCGTTTTCGCGCAGATATTCCCGCACGAAAGCGAGCCCCGCCTCCGTCCTGTATACGAGGCCGGGCAGCTCCGACTCGTCCTCGAGGCCCTTCAGGCGCAGCATGTCGAGGTAGACGTGGAGCTCGAAGCCGTCGCCGTAGACCTCCAGCACGCGCGCGGACTTTATCTCGTCCGGGAACGCGAGCGCGGAATAGTCGGACACGCCCGTCACGCGGAGCGTCTGCGTCTTGGCGTCGTATTCGACGGTCGGCTCCGGGGAAGGCTCGGGAGTCGGTTCGGGGGTCGGCTCGGGGGTCGGCTCTGCGGACGGCGTTATTTCGGCGGGGGCGGGCTCCGGGGCGGAGCCGCATCCGGCAAAAACGCACGCAAATATACAAATGACAAGCAATAACGCGATCAGCCGTTTCAAGGCGTTCATCCTTTCATGCCCCGGCATTACGGAGCGTTTTTACTATGCCATGAAGGGGGGATGGTTGTCAAGCGGCGGGGCGAGGGCGTCGCTCCGATGCCCCTCATCAGTCACGGCTTCGCCGCGACAGCTTCCCCCCGGCGGGGGGAAGCCTTTGGGGAGCGTATCAAAGCCTTCCCCCCGAAGGGGGAAGCCTTTGAAATGGGCGCAAAAAACGGGGGAGCCGGTGCCCCCCCGCTTTTCGTTATTGACTTACGCGCCGAAGGGCTTGAGCTGGTCGAGGGTGCTCGGGTCCTCCTTGGCCTTCTTCGCGGCCTCGGTGTAGAGGCCCTTGTCGAACTCGCGGACGAGCTCGGCGTAGGCGGGATCGACGCGGTCGTTGCGCGGCAGGGGCACGTTCTGGTCGATGAGGATGTTCTGCACCTTGCGGATATCGACGGCGTGCGTTCCGACTCCGTCCGCGACGGCGACGGCCGCGGCGACGCCGGCGGCCTGACCCGTTCCGACGCACTGCGGGATGAGGTTAATCCAGTCTATCGCGAGGCCGTCGGCGGAGACGTGGCGGCCCGGAGCCAGCAGGTTATCCACCTTCTGCGGCAGGATGGCGCGGTACGGGATCTCGACGGGGCCGCAGTCGTTGAGGCGGCAGATCGTGGAGTGCCATGCGATGACGTCGTCGTGCTCTATGCCGAGCGCCCAGTCCTTCGCGGTCATGACGTACTCGCCCCTGAGGCGGCGGCTGCAGCGGACGCCCGTCTGCGGCGCGATGGAGAGCAGGTACATGTCCTTGTACGCGCCGGGGAGCGCCTCCTTGCAGTACTCGATGACGGCGCGGATGCCCTTGCGGGTGTTGAGCTCGGTCGCGGTCAGGTCCTTGATGGTCGAGCAGTTGACGTTGACGTGGCGGTTGAAGACGAGGCAGTTGCCGTGCGGCTCGGTCCAGAACGGGGCGGAGCCGGCGACGCCGGAGCGGGCCGAGACCTCCTTGCAAAGCTCGCGCCAGAGCTCGGGATGGTCGCGCTTCCAGTCGATGAGATACTGGGTGTTGACGCCGCCGACGCGCCAGGCGAGCGTCGTATTGTGCGAGCGGGTGCCGGCGCCGGAGAGGTCCTCGTAGGGGGCGCCGGACTGGCGGTAGAGGTCGCCGTCGCCGGTCGCGTCGATGACGACCTTGGCGAGGACGGCCTTGCGGCCCTCCTTGGATTCGAAGTAGACGCCCTTGCAGACGTCGCCGTCCATGATGGGCTTCGTGCCCCAGCTGTGGTAGAGGATCTGGATGCGGTCGTTGAGCTCGAGGAGCATGAGGTCGAGCTCGATCTCGAGCTGCGGGCCGTCGTAGTAGACCGTCCTGATGAGGCTGTGCGGCTCGCTCACGCTCGTTATGTCGGACATGTTGGAATAGGTATAGGCGAGCATCGGATTGACCTTGCCGATGTCCTTCATGCTCGGGCCGTAGGTCGAGCCGGGGGCGGCCTTCTCCATGCGCTCGAACCACTCCTCCTGAAGGCCGCGCACGAAGGGCAGGGTCTTCCAGCTGAGCTTCGGGACCATGAGCACGTAGTCGCCGGTGACGTCGCCGCCGGAGTAGCCGTAGCGCTCCATGAGTATGACCTTCTTGCAGCCCGCGCGCGCGGCGGCGACGGCGGCGCTGTGGCCTGCCGCGCCGGCTCCGACGACGAGCACGTCGCACTCTGCGTAGACTTCTATGTCGACGGCGGGTTCTCTTATCGTTTTCATGTTTCAGACTCCTTTTCGAAAGCATTTAACTTTTTTCTTGATTTTATCACCCGCGCCCCGCGCTGTCAATAAAGGGGCCGGATGAGGTGCAAAACGCTCCGCTCCATTCGTCCCGCGTCGGCGGCAGAAAAAACACAAACGTAGGGGAGGGGCTTGCCCCTCCCGAGAATCCGCCCAAGAGACGACGGGAGGGGCAAGCCCCTCCCCTACGCGCTCTCCGACGGTGCGGTGCGACGACCCCTCAGATCGTCGTCGCAAGCTCCGCATCGCTCGCGGCGTCTTGCGGAGCCGCTTGCTCGCTCCGCTGCTCCTCCTCTCCAAACCGGACCCGCTTCGCTGGGCTCCGGTTTGGAAAAAAGAGGAATGATATGTTTCGCACCGCGACAGCTCCCCTTCCGCAGGGGGAGCCTGCGGGGATTTTTGATTGCAAGATCCTCCCGCGCGGTGTAATATGGGAAAAAACGCGGGAGGAGGCGAGCGATGAAGCCGGGAAAATGGTACCTTAAGGGCCTGCGCGACGGGATACCCATCATGCTGGGGTATTTCGCCGTCGCGCTCGCGCTCGGCATAAACGCGCGCGGCGCGGGGCTGACCGCCCTGCAGGCGACTGTCGCGAGCCTTCTCAACAACGCCTCCGCCGGCGAGTACGTCGGCTTTACGCTCGTCGCCGCCGGCGCGAGCTACGTCGAGATGCTCGTCATGGAGGCCGTCGCCAACGCGCGCTATCTCCTGATGAGCACGGCCCTCAGCCAGCGCCTCTCGGCCTCCGTGCCTCTCGTTCAGCGGCTGCTGCTCGGCTTCGTCGTGACCGACGAGATATTCGGCGCGTCCGTCTCCGTCGAGGGGAGCGTCTCCCCGTACTACCCCTACGGGCTCTTCACCGTCGCGACGGTCGGCTGGGCCGCGGGGACGTGCGTCGGCGTCCTGCTGGGCAGCGTCCTGCCCCCGCGCGTCGTGAGCGCGCTGAGCGTCGCGCTCTTCGGCATGTTCATCGCCATCTTCATCCCGCCCGCGAGGAAGGACAAGGTCGTCGCCGTCCTCGTCGTGCTGAGCTTCATATTGAGCTTCGTATTCTCGCGCGTCGGGCCGCTGAGCGCCATCCCCGAGGGCATACGCACCATAATCCTGACCGTCGCGCTCTCGCTCGGCGCGGCCCTGCTCTTCCCGAGGAAGGAGGCGGCGGACGGTGAGGCATAACGTCTGGATATACATCGCGATCATGGCCGTCACGACCTACGCCATCCGCGTCCTGCCGCTGACGCTCATAAGAAAGCCCATAAAGAGCACGCTCATCCGCTCTTTTCTCTATTACGTGCCCTACGTGACGCTCGCCGTCATGACCTTCCCCGCCATACTCGACGCCACGCAGAGCGTCTGGGCGGCGGCCGCGGCGCTCGCCGTCGGCATAGTGCTGGCCTGGTGCGGCGGAGGGCTCTTCCTCGTCTCCGTCGTCTGCTGCGTCGTCGTCTTCCTCGCGGAGCTCCTGCTTGTATAGCGGCAACAGACCGAAATGAATTGCGCCCGCAGGCGCGCAGTCTGCGTTCCGCGCCGACGAATACGGAAAGCCCCCCTTTGCGAAAGGGGGGATATGGGGGGATCGGACCCGAACCCTTCCTTGTTCTTTCGTATTTGCGGTGCCTGCGGCGCATTGGACCCGATCCCTCAGGCGCTTCGCGCCAGCTCCCTTTCGCAAAGGGAGCCTATGGGACATCGTGCGCGCCGCCCTTCCTCGTCCTTCGTCCCGTTCGCGTCCCGAAATGACCGCCGTACTCGCGGGGTGCGCGTAGGGCGCGATGCCTTCATCGCGCCGCACCCTCGTCCTTCGTATCCAAAGCTCCGCCCCCGGCGGCACTCGCGGGGTGCCCGTAGGGGAGGGGCTTGCCCCTCCCGCCGTCTCGGAGGCGGGTCTCGGGATGCGCTTATTTCTCCCCCACGCTTATTATTCCTGCCGCCGAAAGGCCCTTCTCGCGCAAAAAATCTTGCAATTCCGGCTCCGAGCCGATACAATCAACGTATAAACTAAAATTTGGGAGGTTGTTTCAATGCAGGAAGTATATGATTTTCTGAAAAAGTGCGGCACCTACTACATAGCCACCGTCGAGGGCGACCAGCCCCGCGTCCGCCCCTTCGGCACCGTCGACATCTTTGAGGGCAAGCTCTATATCCAGACCGGCCACGGCAAGGACGTCGACAACCAGATAAAGGCCAATCCGAAGGTCGAGATATGCGGCTTCTGCGAGGGGCAGTGGCTCCGCGTCGCGGCGACGCTCGTCGGCGACGAGCGCATCGAGGCCCAGACCCACATGCTCGACGCCTATCCCAGCCTGCAGGGCAGGTACAAGGCCGGCGACGGCGTCTGCGCCGTCTACTGGCTCAAGGACGCGACCGCGACCTTCTCCTCCTTCACCGCCCCCGCGAAGGTCGTCAAATTCTGAGTTTTTCAAAAAGCTGCGATCAAAGAGAAAGAGCCGCCTGCGAATTGCAGACGGCTCTTTTTGCGGTTGTCTTATCTTCTTATGCGAGGGTGCGGTAGAGCATGGCGGCTATCTGGCCGCGGGTGCAGGGCTCGAGCGGGAGCAGCTTGCCGTCTGCGCCCTGAACGATCTCGTTCATGACCATCCAGCAGAAGCTCTCATAGCTCCATACGGGCACGGCGTCCTTGTCCGTGAAGTCAAGCTCGAACGCCCATGCGCCCTCGAAGCCCTCGCCCTTGAGCTTGAGCGCACGGTAGAGGAACGTCACGGTCATGGCGCGCTGGACCTTGAGGTCGGGCTCGAAGGTCGTCTCGGAGGTGCCGAGGGTCACGCCATTCTCGGCGGCCCAGAGGACGGCCTTGTAATAATAGGCGTCGGGCGCGACGTCTTCAAACGGGCAGTCGGCCGAGGTCGGCTCGGGCTCGCCCATCATGCGCCAGAGGAGCGTGACGGTCTCGGCGCGGGTGCAGACGCCCTCGGGCTCGAAGGTCGTCTCGCTCGTGCCTTTGGTTATGCCGTTGTCGTAAAGGTACGCGACGGCGTCATAGAAATAGTCGTCGGGGTCAACGTCCTCGAAGGGCAGATCGCGGTAGAAGCGGAAATTGATCCATACGTCGCTGGCCGGCATGACGAAGGTATATGTGCCGTCGCCGTTGTCCGTGAAGTCAACGGACCTGCGCACATCGTCGGTGACGGTCGGGCCGTCGATGAGGTATCCCTCGTCGGGCTTGAGCGTGAAGGTTATCTCGTCGCCCTCGCCCGCGGCCTGAGCGCTGGCGGTCGCCGTGCCGTTCGTTGTCTCCTTGGGCAGCTTTACCCAGTAGCCTTCGACGAAAGGCTCGGGCTCGGCCGGCTCTATGTAGCCCAGGATGACGACGTAGTCGGCGATATTGTCTTCGGCGTCGTATACGTAGCAACCGTCATAGGTGCCGCCCTCGGGCTCGACGAGTTCCGCGTCGGTGATAGTGATACCCTCACAGGCGTAGAACGCATAGGAATAGTCGACGCCGTCCGCCGTCACCGTGACGTCGGATGCTCTGATCGATATGGCGTAGTCGTCGGAGTAGATGCCGTAGGCGTCATCGGTGCAGGTGGCGTCGACGACGACCCTGCAGTTGTCTATCTCTATATCTCCGTAACAACTATATAATCCGTAAGAGCAGCACTCGCCGTATGTAGTGACGTCTACGAGTTCGCAGTCTGTCAGTTTTATGCCGTAGTAGCCGTAAATGCCGCCGTAGACGTCGTCGGTGCAGGTGGCGTCGACGACGACCCTGCAGTTGTCTATCTCTATATCTCCGCTAGAACTATATAATCCGTAAGAGCAGCACTCGCCGTATGTAGTGACGTCTACGAGTTCGCAGTCTGTCAGTTTTATGCCGTATTTGCCGTATATGCCGCCATAGACGTCGTCGCCGCAGAGCGCCTCGATCTCGATGACGGAACCGCTTATATCCACCGAGCCATAGCCGGTGTATATGCCGTAGACGTCGTAGTCTGAATACGCGTTCACGGTCAGGACGGAATCCCTGACGGTGACGACGCTCAGGTCGCCGTCGTCCTCGCCGTCATAGGCGTATACGGCGTAGCCGTAGCCGTAATTCTCACCGCAGTCGGCGGTAACGGTGAAGTCCGGGCAGCCGTCTATCAAGACCTTGCCGTAATAGGGATAGATCCCGTAGGCGTACTCTCCCTCCGCGCTTATGGAAACGTCGGGGCATCCGTCGAAGGACGCATCGCCCTCATAGACATATATCGCGAAGGCTTCGTCATCTGCACCCGCCGACGCGTCGAACAGGGAGTCCGTCACGTCGATGTTTCCGTACGCGTAAACGGCCTTCGCGTCGCCATAGCCGCAGAAGGCGCCGGCGGAGACTTCGGCCTCGGTCACGGTCAGGTCGCCGTAATCAGCGCACAGAGCGAGGGCGAATTCGCCGCATTCATTGTCGTCCGCCGTCACGGTGACGATGGCGCCGTTGTCGATCCTGATCCCGGCAAAAGCAAGGATGCCGTAGGCATACTCATAAGAGGAACCGGATGGGATGACGGAAGACGCGTTGAGCTTTCCGGGTCCGCTGATCGTCAGGTCGGTGCGGGAGTGATAGTCGTCGTTGCCGTCTTCCTTTCCTGCGCCGATGACTCCCGGATATATTGCGCTTTCGTCATATGCAAAGCCACCGGCAAAGCAGTTGAGCTCGGAACCCTGAGAGAGCGCTATCTGGAGCTCAAGACCGGAGATCGCCGAATAGCCGTCGTCGGCCGTAAAGGAGTTGACACCCTCGGAGACGACTGTCAGCTTGTCTTCCGACGTGCGGCGCACTGCTCCCGCATAGTCCGACGGCATCGCCGACGGTTCCGGAGGAGCTATGGTCGCATCCTTGGCATAGAGCGTGTTCTGGTCCGCGTTGTACCTCAGCCAGCCGCCGGATGCGACGGTGACGCCGGGCAGCCCGGACAGATCGGCCGCGTTTTCCGACGTTACCGCAACGCCGTTGACGAGCAGACCGTAGTCCTCGACGGCCAGCGCTGCGACCGGCAGGAGCGATACCACCATCAGGAGCGCGATGAGCAGGCTCAGGAGCTTCTTTGATGTTCGTTTCATGCGTTGATCAATCCCTTTCTTTCAAAATAGTAACTTCTTAATTGTAAATCCGAGGTAAAATTTGTATATCCGAGTAAAAATATACCATAAAGTTCCGTTTATTACAATAGATATTTCAATCAAAAGCGAAAGGAGCCGGAGCCTGCCTTTCCCGTGCCGGGAGCCCGGCGGCGAAAGCTCCTTCAATCGAAAAACTCGGAGATGCGCGCAGTGCGATGAAGTTGTCGCACCCTGCGCACTTCGCGCGAATGCGAAGCGGTCAGCCCATCCCCGATATGTGCCGACAAAAAACCGCGGCAGCCTCATCGAGAAGCTGCCGCGGTATCTTTATGCATTTTTCGCCTTTACGGCTCCGGGGTGGTCTCCGGGGTGGTCTCGGGCGTCGGCTCAGGAGTAGTTTCCGGCGTGGGCTCCGGCGTGGTCTCGGGGGTCGGAGTCGGATCCGGAGTCGTCTCGGGGGTCGGAGTTGGCTCGGGAGACGTTTCCGGAGTCGGGGTGACCTCCGGGGTCGGCTCGGGCGTCGTTTCAGGAGTCGGGGTCGGCTCCGGCGTGACGTAGTCTATCTTCTTGAGCTGCTCCGGCGTCAGATAGAGGGGGAGGTCGGCGTAGGCGCAGAGATAGACGTTGTTGTGCGGGCTGTAGATGCTGTTGTCGACCCACGTGCGGGAGATGACGTTGCCGTCGGCGTCGTATTTGACCTTATACGTGTCGCATATCATGCCCTTGCTGCCGCTGGTCTTGAGGACGGGCGCGGAGCCGGGAGCCATGGAGTCGTCGGCCTTGTAGTCGTTTTTCGGGTCGATCCATTCCTTGACGGCGTACTGCATGTCGATATGGTCGTAGGAGTAGTCGGTGCGCGTGCCCCATATCTCGCAGAATATCGTCTGTCCCTCGCGCCAGGTGTGCAGCTTGAGGGGGTACTCGGTGCTGTTTCTGAACTTGAAGTCGGGGGAGGGCCAGCTTACCGTCGCGTCCATGCCGTAGGGGACGTAGCTGGAAATGTAGAGGTGGCAGGTCCTGTAGACGATATCGAGGTCGGCGTAGAGGCAGGCGTAGTATATCGTCGAGGACATCTGGCAGACGCCGCCGCCGACCTGCGGGACGGATTCGCCGTTGACGTAGGCTATCGCTTCGCCGTAGCCCTTCTCGCGCGTGCGCTGTCCGACGGCGCCGTTGAAGCTGAAAACCTCGCCCGGCATGAGGACAAGCCCGTCTATCTCGGCCGCCGCGAGCTCGACGTTCTTCGAGCGGACGGCGATGTTGGTCATGACGGTGCTCTTGCCGGCGAGCAGATCGCGGAAGAGCGTCGCCTCGAGTGCCTCGGTCGTGACCTCGGGCTCGACGCGGTAGAGGTTGATGTAGACCTTGTCGCCCGTCTTCGCCTCGGCGAGCAGCGTCTCGGCGCGTTCACGGTCGAATACGACGCCGTCCTCGCTGGGGATGACGCTGAAGTTCTCGTCGAATTCCGCGTTGACCGGATCGCGGTGGACCATCTCCCAGATATCGTCGAGGTCGATCTCCTTGGGATCGCTCGTCTCCGGCAGGTATTCGACGGTCTCCGTGCCGCTTGCGAGCGCCTCGGCGACGAGGCCGTAGACCTTGTCCGTATCGACGAGGATGCCGCTCGCGCCCTTGATTATCGTGACGCGCGTATCCTCGACGACGAGGGAATTCTGCATCAGCTCGGTATTTATGCTGCGGGCGACAGCGTCGACCTTGGCGCGCACGGCGGCCTCGTCGATATCCTTCGTCACGTAGGAATCGACCTCGGTCCCGCGCAGCAGGCAGGTCAGGTAGTTTATCGTGTCGGATATGAAGCCCTCGCCGCGCCCGTACTCATAGACGCGCTCGGCGGCGCTGAGCGGCGTGTCGACCAGACCCGCCTCCTCGGCGGTGACGACCAGCTCGTCGGGCACGCCCGCGAAGCGGACGGTCACAGTGCGGCCCGCGTAGGGGTTGCCGCCGGCCTCTTCGAGCTTTGCAGCCGCCTCCTCGACGGTGAGCCCGCCGAGGTCGACGCCTCCCGCGGAGACGTTCGGGTATATCTTCCCGCTGGAGGCGGCGCTGCGCCCGGCGAGGACGAAGCCCGTCACGCAGGCAAGCAGTATGACCAGGACCGCGACGAGGAATACCGTCCCGCCCTTGCCGCCCTTTTTCGCCGGCGCCGCTTTTTTCGGAGCGGACTTTTTCGGCGCGGAGGTCTTCGGAGCGGAGGCCCTGCTCCTCTCGGGCGCGGCCTTCTGCCCGCCGGAGCGGGAGGAGCTTCCGGAGCCGCCGGAGCGGCCTCTTGTCGATTTCGAGCTTACTATTTTCATGCTGCACCGCCTAAGAAAACTAAGTATAAAGTATCACGGAAAGGGCCATGTTAGACCCGTTAATTCAAAACAGCGTTGAGAAATAATCCTTCTCGCGCCACGGCGTTCCGATATGGAACTTGCATTCGGTCTGCGCGTCGAGCAGCTCCCCTATGAGCCTGTTGGAGAGCAGAAATCCCGGCGGAGTGAAGCTCCAGCGCCCGTCGCGGAAGCGGGCCAGCCCGCGCACGGAGTAGTCCTTTAAAAGCTCCTCCAGCGGGCCGAAGCCGCCGCGGTATATCGCCGCGTACTCCTCCTCGCTTATCCCGTGCGTCGTGCGCAGGCCGAGCATGAGGTACTCGCTGGCGCGCTCGTACTGGTCGACCGTCTCGACCGGGCCGCAGAGTGGCTCGCCGGAGTTTACGCGCCTTATGTATTCCTCGACGTCCTCGACGCAGGTGTAGCGCCGGTCGCCTATGTTCGAGGCGGCGGAGGCGCCGAGGCCGAGATAGTCGCCGAGCTGCCAGTATTTGAGGTTGTGCTTCGAGGCCTTGCCCGGGCGACAGAAATTCGAGATCTCATACTGCACGTAGTCGTGCGCCGCGAGCGTGTCGACGGCGTAGAGATACATGTCCGCCTGCAGGTCGTCGTCGGGTATCATGGGGGAGTCGCGGTATTCCCAGAGCGGCGTCCCCGGCTCTATCTTGAGCCCGTAGCAGGAGATGTGGTCGGGCTCGAGCTCGATGACGCGCGTCAGGGTGTCGACCCAGTCGTCGCGCGTCTGCGCTGGGAGCCCGTATATGAGGTCGAGGCTGACGTTGTCGAAGCCGGCCCTGCGCGCGTCGGAAACGGCGCGGACGACGTCCTCGAACTTGTGCCTGCGGCCTATGAACTTGAGTATGGCGTCGTTGGCCGACTGCGCGCCTATGCTTATGCGGTTGAAGCCGGCCGCGCGCAGCTTTTTGAGGTTTTTGAGCTCCGTGCTGTCGGGATTGGCTTCCAGCGTGACCTCCGCCGTCTTGAGAACGCGGAACTTCCGCTTCATCTCCTCGAAGATGCGGATGAGGCTCTTCGTGCCGAACCAGCTCGGTGTCCCGCCGCCGAAATAGACCGTGTCGCAGACGCTCTGGGCGATGCCTCCCGCGGCCTCGCGGATATGCTTGAGCAAGGCATCCCTGTATGCGGGAATGAGGTCGCGGCGGTTCGCCGTCGAGCAGAAATCGCAGTATTTGCAGCGCGACGCACAGAATGGGATATGTACGTATACGCCTACCGTATTCAAAGCGCCGCGCCTCCTTTTCCAGTATCAGCAACTTACTCTTCACAATACATCAAACGTTGCATTATGTCAATCACAAAACGCTCCGGACGATCAGAGGAGGACATGCCGTCAGTACAGATTTGACGCAGGGAGCGGGACGGGAGTTCCCGATCACGGGCAGACGGGGCCGGAACTGCGGGTCCGCCGGAGCCGGGTATTGTCCCTGCGGAATAAAAAAGGCAATTCAGCGCACCCGTTATTGAATTATACCCTATTGAAAGTATATACTGTATACATACATAAGACAGGAAACGGCCGGTATTTACGGGCTGTTCCGGGAGGTCAGAAAGATGATATTCGAAAACATACCCGAAATAAGATACGCGGGCCCCGCCTCGAAGGAGCCCTTCGCCTTCAAGTTCTACGATCCCGATCGCGTCGTCCTCGGAAAGCCGATGCGCGAGCATCTGCCCTTCGCCATGGCGTGGTGGCACAACCTCGGCGCCGCGGGGACGGACATGTTCGGCTCGTCCACGGCGGACAAGAGCTTCGGCGCCGAGCCCGGCACGATGGAGCACGCGCGCGCGAAGGTCGACGCGGGCTTTGAGTTCATGCGCAGGCTCGGCATCAGATATTTCTGCTTCCATGACGCGGACCTCGCCCCCCAGGCGGACGACCTCGCCGAGACCGAGCGCAGGCTCGACGAGATAGCCGACTATATATGCGAAAAGATGAAGGGGACGGACATCAAGGCCCTCTGGGGCACGGCCAACCTCTTCGGCGACCCGCGCTACGCAAACGGAGCCGGCAGCTCCAACAGCGCGGACGTCTTCTGCTTCGCCGCGGCGCAGGTCAAAAAGGCACTCGACCTGACGGTCCGCTTCGGCGGGCGCGGCTACGTCTTCTGGGGCGGCCGCGAGGGCTATGAGACGCTGCTGAATACGGACGTCGGCCTCGAGCAGGAGAATATCGCCGCGCTCATGCGCATGGCGGTCGAGTACGGCCGCAGCATAGGCTTTAAGGGCGACTTCTACATCGAGCCCAAGCCCAAGGAGCCGATGAAGCATCAGTACGATTTCGACGCCGCGACGGCGATAGGCTTCCTGCGCCGCTTCGGGCTGGATAAGGACTTCAAGCTCAATATCGAGGCCAACCACGCGACCCTCGCGGGCCATACCTTCCAGCACGAGCTTCGCATCGCGCGCGAGAGCGGCATGCTCGGCAGCATAGACGCCAATCAGGGCGACACGCTCCTCGGCTGGGATACGGACGAGTTCCCCTTCGACGTATACGATACGACGATGTGCATGTACGAGGTCATAAAGGCCGGCGGCCTCACGGGCGGGTTCAATTTCGATGCGAAGAACCGCCGCCCGAGCAATACGCCGGAGGATATGTTCCTCGGCTATATCCTCGGCATGGATTCCTTTGCGCTCGGCCTTCTGAAGGCCGCCGCCCTCATCGAGGACGGCAGGCTGGACGGATTCATCGCCTCCCGCTACGCGAGCTGGGGCGAGGGCATAGGGAAGAAGATACGCGAGGGGAAGGTGACGCTGCCCGAGCTCGCGGACTATGCCAGAAGGCTCGGAAAGCCCGCCGCGCCCGGCTCGGGCAGGCAGGAGCAGCTCGAGAGCATTCTCAATTCCATCCTCTTCGGAGCATAACGGAGGGATAACATGGCTTACTTTCTCGGAATAGACCTCGGCACCTCCGGGGTCAAGGCCGCGCTCTTTGACGAGACGGGCGCGCTGCGCGCCTCGGCGAGCGCGGATTATCCGCTCGACCGCCCGCGCGACGGCTGGGCCGAGCAGGACCCGAACGTCTGGTGGAGCTCGACGGTCGAGGCCGTCTCCCGCGTGACGGCGGGCGGTGAGAAGATAGAGTCCGTCGGCCTCTCCGGGCAGATGCACGGCCTCGTCATGCTGGGCGGCGACGGCGAGGTCATACGCCCCGCCATACTCTGGTGCGACGGCCGCACCGGCCCGCAGTGCGCGGAGTTTACCCGCCGCGTCGGCCGCGAGAGGCTCATCGAGCTCAGCGGCAACCCGGCCCTCGCCGGCTTCACGGCGGGGAAGCTGCTCTGGATAGCGGAGCACGAGCCGGAGAGCATGGCCCGCTGCCGCGCGATACTGCTCCCCAAGGACTATATAAGATTCATGCTGACGGGCGTTCTCGCGACCGACGCGGGCGACGCCTCCGGCACGAACCTGCTGGATATAAGGACGCGCCGCTGGAGCGGCGAGCTCGTCGAGGCCGCCGGAGTCGATCCGGCCCTGCTTCCGCCCGTGCTGGAAAGCTGCGCTCCCGCGGGCAGGATAACGCCCCGCGCCGCGCTCCTCACCGGTCTGCGCGAGGGGACACCCGTCGCGGCGGGCTCGGGAGACAATGCCTGCGCCGCCGCGGGGACGGGCGTAGTCCGCGAGG
>JAEEGJ010008991.1_pt1 | contig 27127 bp, 18 predicted proteins | sample 8958761 | NCBI WGS metagenome assembly JAEEGJ01 (sample SAMN16246546, study PRJNA631951) | gut metagenome | biome: gut microbiome; feature: rumen; material: RS-attached | host: Bos | place: Iran: Karaj | collected 2018-10 | reverse complement strand
GTCACCATCTTTATTTTCAGCATACTCATGCAGTTTAAGTATTAAAAAAGGCATTACATGCTTATTGATTTCTATGTACAAGTCAAATAAAATGCCGTATTCAAGGGCATCTCTGTCTTCTATAATCTCTTCGTATTTTTTGTTGCCGATAACAAGCGCAAGTTCTTTCTTACACTCGGAAAGCAAGCCTTTAAACATATTTCCGAAATATTTTTTTCGATTGTCGCAGATCTTTTCAATAGTATTCATAGTTTATCCTTTTAATGTGGAGAGGCGGATAATCCGCCTCTCCTCTTTTACCTAGCAATTAGGTGTGCAACTCTTGGTACATGCCGAAGAAGGACATGCATCAAAGTTCATGGTAGCTGCAACAGCGCCGCTGATAACAGTTACGATTTTAATTCCAACCTCAATGCAGGGGATGGAACTGGGTGTAGCGGGTGTAGTACCGCCGGATACGTTGCCTTCTCCCAGTAATTCATCGATTTCCTGTTCTTCGAAAGCACCTACAAGTTCTCTGTAATTTTTCATGATTGTTCTCCTTTCTTTTTAAATTACGGGAATGGACCCGGTTCCCGTATCTCTCATAAAGAGTTATATAGAATAGCAATAAGATTGCTTTCTACCAGTTTTACAGCAACATGTCTGTTAAGGTTGTTTCACTGTCCAATGTTGCCAGAAATAAACCTATTCCGGATAAGCCAATCATTAATCCGTTAAAACGATTGCAAGATTTTTCCTCATTGTCCCAGGTTCCGTCAAGAAGGCATCCGAGCAAGCTCTCTTCGATTTTGTTTAATCGTTTCAAATCGTAAATATTGCCACATTCTTTTGCCCACGCTTTATAAATCATGGCATTTCCCAAATCACCGTGGCACAGACACAGTCCGTGTCCCAAACCCTTTTTTAAAAGATTGTCTTTGGCCACAGTCATTTCCTTTTCCAAAAGAGCATCCTTGAAGCCCTGTTTTGCAAGCATGAGTTTTCCAAGCAGTATTCCGGGTGAACCGTGGCACCATGCATAAGCATAATTGCCGTTTTCCATGCCACATTTCCAGTCCTCATCTTTTTTATTAAAATAATGGGTTCTTTCATACTCGATGGCAGATATTACGTACTCCAGATATTCGGGCTTTCTCAAAAGTTTGTAGAATCTGTAAATATACGGAATTATTCCGTTAATTCCGTGTGCAAATCCCGATTGTTCGAAGCAGATACGCCCGGTAATAATGTCAGCGTATTTTTCGGCAACCTCCAAAATCTTTATTTTGCGCTTAGGGCTTTTTTCAATGCTGTACGCTTTCGAAAGTGCCGCAAGATATCCGGCGTTTCCCAAAACGAAATCGTCCTCTTCGGAGTTTAAGTCTTCTTTGGCAAGTATGGCGTCTATTGCCTCATCAGCTTTTTCGACGGAAATACAGTATCCTCTCATCTCGTACAGAACTGCCAGGAATCCGCCTACGCCCTTTAAAAAGCCTGTGTTAAACTGTTCATCGCTTTCTTTGATTGCAACCAGAATCGGCGCTATGGTCTGTGCCGCCTTCTCCCTGTACTCTTCTTTTCCGGTTTTTTTGTATAAAACGGTATAAAACAGTGCCGTGCCTGCATTTCCGTCGTACATATCGATTCCGTCTATGGTACAGTTCCAGTTATCATCCTCGACCAGTTGAACGCTGCTTCCCCAGTAACACCTTTCTGTTTGGGCGTCATCGGTTAAGCTTCTTGCCGCAATTCTTTTCTCAATTTCTTTAAGCACTCTTTTTTTGTCGTGCTCGGGTTTCACGCTCTTAGGATGAATCGCATCGTTCCTTTTTCGAATAGAAAAAAGAGAGCTTCTGATTATTTCTATTTGCGCCGCCATATCTTCTTTATTCAAGGAATCAAGCTTAACCTTCCAGAATTCTTTCGGAGAGACATCGCACTTGTAGATTGCAGCGTCATGCATGCCTTCATACAGATTATTTGACTCAAATTTCATATAGTAATATGGAATCTGGCCATCCATCATCTGCTCGACTTCATCAATGGCTATAGTTTCGTTCCTTTCCTTTCCCAAAAGCACTCTGGAAAGTAAAATGGATCTGTCAGCCGGCGTTCTGAGATAGTCGGGATGAAGGCTTATGCTTAAAAGGTTGCCGTATAGCATTGTCGGTTTAATCACCACTCTGATTTTAGTATCCGCAAATATTTTTTCTATAGCGGTTACGCCGGATTTTCTGTGTCTCAGGAAATTGTTATATCCGTCCTCAAAACCTTCGACTATATCGGGTGTAAATTCGGTGACGTCGGAGACCGCTTTCGGTATATTGTTTTTTCCTTCGATTGTCGGATAATAATACTCGATTTCCGGGCCGTTGCTTCCGTCTTTAATCCTCATGGAACGTATGGGTGATACCTGATCACTTTTACCCGTAACGCCTCCGACATCCAGTTTTCTTTCTCCTATCTTTATATTCAAAGGAAGAAGGCCTGTCCTGTTTACAGACTGCTCAATTTTTTCCTTAACCTTCACAACCGCACATTTGCTGTCGCTCTTTTCATATCCGAACAGTCCGCCGGTAAAAATTGTCTCAAGGTCCACAAGATATGGCTCACCGTTACACGCTATAATGTTTTCATAGTGCATATCCGTCGCATTAAGCATGTACAGTAAAAACAAAAGCTGACCCACCATATGAAAATATTTGCCCGAATCAACTTCATCATTAACGGAATTGATGAACTCAAACCAGCCATGGGAGCCTCTGTCAAGCACATCCGCATATTTTAGTTTGTACTTCATATTCCACTTGCCGTTTACAAGCTTAATGAGCTTATTGAATGCAACATCAACCGATACGTCTCTGGGCTTGTATATAACAATGCTCTCCTCAAATTTAACTTTGGCCACAGTTTTAAAACCGCAGTGAGTATCTCCCATGTCAGCATAAATCTGCTCTATTTTTCCACTCTTAATTCCGAATCTGTTCTTTATTTTTTCCCGATCTTCAAGGTAATCATCAAGAATTTCAGTGATGAAATCGTAATACCCTTCCGCTCTTTCTTTGCACAATCTGAACAGCTCTTCATATTCAGAAAAGAACGTCGCATATTCAATCGGAGTCGTGTCCTTTGTTTCTCTTTTATAATTACTTTCAAACAAAAGCGTTCTGTATGATGTACCGATAATGTCCCGGCGTATTCTAAGCCTTACGGTATTCCAAAACTCAATAGGATTTTTAAGAATTCTTTTGTATTTGTCCTCTTTATTAAACAGGCCGATGCTGTCTATCAATGCATCTGCCCATGCATCGCAATTATCCGGCAGAATCTTATCTTTGTTTTCGATATATAAATATCGATTGCCGGCATCATAAGCGTAAAATCTATGCAAAAAGCTGTCATCCTTAAGGAAAATGCCCTGTGAATCGACACTGATGCCCAAAAGTTTATTTAAAATATCATGAATGTCTTCTATCTTTTTCTTTTCCGGAAAAAGTCTCATCCAGTATCTGTTTACGTTTTCGGTTTTCTCTTCGCAAAATAATTCTTTCATATCCAGATTATGCCTTCGGCCTTTTGGCCGAAGGCATATCCTCCTTGTAATTAGTGACGGCAGTTATTCTGACATTCTACTGTAGCAGTACAATATTTTCCGGGGTTGCCGAGGTTAGCGCTGAAATCGTCATACGCTTTGGAAACAAGAATAACAAGGGTAGCTATCGTTTCTCCAATCTGGGGAGTATACGGAGTAGCGGGTGTAGCAGGTGTTGTTCCGCCGCTGGCATTTGTAACAATATCTGCATTTTCATTAATCTCGCTTAAAACATCACCGCAGCCGTAAGCTGAAAGTGATTCCTCACTAAATCTTGATACAGGTTTCTTGCTCATAATAATCTCCTTTCTTTTTTAAGTTATTTACTATAAATGACTCAAAATACTCATTCAGCGAAGCATAATCAAGAACTTTTTGTCGGGCCCAGTATTCTCTTTCATACGGCGAAAAAGCATTATGTTCATATAATAGTTTAATGTTTTTGAAGTATTCCTCCTGTTTGTCGGTGAATTTCACCTCGTATTTGTTTAATACGCCTTCACGTATTTTCCTTGCACTCTCCTTAACAAGGTATTGATAATACTCGGGGTTAACAAACTCCATCTGAGAGAAGACCACTATTTCAATAACTTCCAATCCCAGAAAGCCTGCTATTTTATTCAAATAACCCGCAACGTTCATGTGTCCGTTGGAAGCAGTTGAAACTACGATAGTGCACTTCTTTCCCAAAAGCTTTATAAGATGAGTCCAAAGAGCAATTCGTTCCAGGAAAACACTGAGCGCAGAATTTATATTGTGCAAAAAAACTCCGGTACCTATTATCAGATAGTCAGCCTGAAGGATCTTCTCTTTAATGGAAGCCATCTCATCTCCCTTACTTTTATCAAGGGGACAAATCCCTGTGTCAAAGCATGAGCAGCATTCTCTGCAAGGTGTAATGCACTTTTCCCAAAGATTAATATAATCAACATTGAAATCATCTTTCATTTCTCCGATGATGTCCCTTATAGCTCTAAAAGTATTGGAGTTGTTACCTTTTCTACTTCCGGTTATCACACATATATTCATTTTTTCAATCTGCTTTCTTTATTTCTCGTTGAGTACAATCAAAAATTTATGCCTTGTGCTTAAGTCGAGTTTATAAACCTTTACATACAAAATCAACGGACATTGTTGGCAAAAAAAGTTGCCAACAATGTCCGTTGATTTTGTCACACACGCGGTTGTACTATATAGTTATCTCAAAACTTAACGAAAGGGAATGGGGGTAAAAATGAAAAAAATTATCACAGCTTTACTTGTATGTTTTATAGTTGTTCAGGCTGTATCTAAGGTTCAGAATTATTCTGTGAACCTCGACAGAGTAATCACGATTGCAGATTCGGATTACTCTACCTTTGCAGATAATGATAATAATGATGATGATAAGACCCAGACTATATAAGATACTATTCAATCAGTTTGGATGTATAAAAGTCTTCATCTCTTTTATCATAAGAGTATCTGCTTAAAGCTATGCATTGGGCAAGGGCCTTTTTGTTCTCCGGCCCGAATTGTTTGGCATTCCAGTATTTGTTATAAATGCAGTCACCCACATAACCGAGTGAACTGATACGAAGGCCTGTATGAAGTATTCTGTCGCTTATGGCATCAGATTCTTCATACAGGTTTTCGTTGCCAAGTTCACTTGCATAAAAGCAAAGCAAAAAAGCATTGATGCGGTAATGCATGAGTAATTTAATATCTCCGCTGTCATCCGTCAGTTCTGAAACTATCAAGTCAAGATAATGCTTCTTTGGACCGGAGTATCGTAAAGCAAGATTCTGAAGAAGCATCTTCTCAGAATCCGTAAAGCAAACGCATTTTGAATCGATCTCATCGATATTCCCCACCGTCAGATTTAAAAGTCTTCTGATATTGTCACAATACTCTTCATCCGATATTTCTTCGTTTTCACGTTTCATATTGTATAAAGCCCGCTCCCAGCACTGCCTGTTGCTAAGAACTTCAAGATTCATCCTATCTTTAAGCTTATTTAAATTGTTTCTGAGTTCTTCTATATTTTTGCCGTTGTCGGCTTCTTTGACCTTCTTATATATTTCATAAGTACCAAGATCATCATAAACTATCTCGCCGTGAACATAGTCGGGCACAAGCTTTAAACGCTCGCAAAGGTTCTTAAAAATAATGTCCTGCACGGCGCATTTACCGTTTTCCATTCTGGCCATAGTCTTGTCCGTGCATATATCCTCACACAAGTCCTTTTGGTAAAGTCTGAGCATCTTTCGTCTGCGCTGCAAAATGTCTCCTATGGCATAGGCACCGCTTTCTACCAATATGTATGCGCTGTTGGAATTGCACGCTTTCATAGAAAGGCCGTGATCTATGTAGACGCTCTCTATAGCCTTAACATATTCCACGAGTTCCTGCAGGTATCGCTCTTCGGACTCATTCAAACAGCCGTTTGTGCATAAGGCATCCATAATATCCGTAAGGAAATAGGTTTTTCTTGCTTTTCTTAAAAATGCTATGGCTTCAAAACATCTTTCCTTTTCCTCAAACAGTAATGTACTGTCTTTTTCGAAATACTTTCTGATGCCTCTGGAGAAACAAGCAACAGCCATGGAGTATATTTTTGAAGCTATATCCTCATCGGAAATATTGCTTTCAATTTTATCCATTACCGCAACCAGCTTTAAAAGAAGGAGTCTGACCCGTTCGGAGTCATCATTCTTTGCTCCTTCAATCTCCGCAAAGAGATATTTCACCAAAACACTGTATTCCTGTATGGACAAAAGCGCCGAATCGATATATGCATCAAAATCTTCAACCAGATGGCTCATGGAGCACTCCGCCGCTTCCTTGTATAATTTCAACGTATCGGCAGATTTTTTGCCCCGGTTTGCCATAGCCTCGGCACGAACATATAAATAAAACTGCTTGGAAATAACATCATCGGAACTAAAGAATATTCCGTATTTATCTATGTTTTTTTCCAAAACCCTGAATTCATCAAATAAAAAATTGTGAGCAATTTCCTGTCTGAGTTTCCATGCCTTGTATTCTTTGGGTTGAAGATACTCGTAGAAGTTTTCTCCCGAAACTCCCAAACGACCCATAAGACACTCTCTCAAAAGATACGGAGCCTTTCGGTCTCCGCTTTCAAGTCTTGACAGAAAGCTTGAGCTGCAGATACCCATTCCCAGAGTCTCCAAATCCACTCGCTTCTGCTTTCTGATAGATTGTAAAAATGTTTGAAATGTAATCATATAAACCCCTCTAACCTCTCTGACTTACCATATCAACACATTTATAGCCTACCATAACCGATATGGACAAGAATTTCCTTCTTTGGCCGCCCTTAATTCCACGTAGCAACCGCAGGCGGCACACATGCCATCCGTAAGCCTTTCGCATTCGGTACATGTGCGGAGCCGTTTCTCGTATAAATCGGAGGGAGTCTTAATCTCCTCCGGAATATTTTCTATAAGTTCCTGCAGTGTCTTAAAGTACTCATCTTTGGTAATCATATCTCTTGTAAGACATTTTCTGCAAAATCTGAAGTTTTCTTTTTCCATATGGTGATTATAAGTTATAATAACGGAAGTGTCACCATGTTTTTAATAATGTCCCCGGGCAGGTAAAATAAGTAAAAAAGACCTCACAAAGCAATATAAGACCAACCTGCCGCAATTTTTGCAATATTACCCAAGTAAAGAAATTAAGTATAATATTTATATCTGTTCGTATGGACACCTCAGGTGTCAAATGCACGAATTTAAGGAGAAGAGTATGAATACTTTCATGGACAAGGATTTTCTGTTAAAGACCAAAACGGCACAGAAGCTTTTCCATAGTTTTGCGGAAAAGATGCCGGTTTTAGACTACCACTGTCATATCAATCCCGAGGAGATTGCTCACGACAGACGTTTTGACAATATCACTCAGGTGTGGCTCGGCGGCGACCACTACAAGTGGCGCTTCATGCGTTCCTGCGGCGTTGAAGAAAAATACATTACCGGCGACGCTTCGGACCACGACAAATTTATCGCATGGGCCAAATGCCTCGGCAAGGCCATCGGCAACCCTCTTCATCACTGGAGCCATCTTGAGCTTCAGAGATATTTCGGCTACAACGGCGCCTTGAACGAAAAGACCGCCGAGGAAGTCTGGAACCTTTGCAATAAGAAGCTTCAAAGCCCCGACATGTCCGTTCGCAATATTATTAAAAAGTCCGGTGTCACCTTAATCTGCACCACCGACGACCCCATCGACGCTCTCAATTTCCACGATGAAATTGCGGCAGACGACACCTTTGACGTACAGGTTCTTCCCGCATGGCGCCCCGACAAGGCCATGAATATTGAAAAGCCCGACTTTACCGACTATCTTGATAAGCTTTCGGAGGCTGCAGGCTTTAAGATTCTTTCTTTTGCCGACCTTAAGAAGGCACTTTCCGTTCGTATGGATTATTTTGCATCAAAAGGATGCTGCGTATCCGACCACGGTCTTGACTTTGTAATGTACAATCCCGCTTCCGATGCGGAGGTTGAAGAAATCTTTTCAAAGCGCTTAAAGGGCGAGGCAGTTTCTTTTGAGGAAGAGCTTAAGTTTAAGACCGCCTTCATGCTTGAAATGGGCAGACAGTGCCACAAGAGAAGCTGGGTAATGCAGCTTCATTACGGATGCAAAAGAAACAACAACACCCGCATGTTTGAGACCCTCGGTCCCGATACCGGTTATGACTGCATAAAGTCAGAGACCTCGTCCACCTCTCTTGCCAATTTCCTTAATGAGTTGGATAAAGATAACACACTTCCCAGAACCATTCTTTACTCGCTTAATCCAAACGACAACGAAGCCATCGGCACCATTCTCGGATGCTTCCAGGATTCCACGGCCGTTGCCAAGATTCAGCAGGGTTCCGCATGGTGGTTTAACGACCACAAAATCGGCATGGAGCGTCAGATGTTAAGCCTTGCAAGCCTCGGCAATCTCTCGGGCTTTGTGGGAATGCTTACAGACTCAAGAAGTTTCCTCTCATACACCAGACACGAATACTTCAGACGTATTCTTTGTAATCTTCTCGGTCAGTGGGTTGAGGACGGTGAGTTTCCTTATGACGAAGACATTCTTTCAGAGATGGTTAAAGACATTTCCTATAATAACGCCGTAAGATACTTCGGCTTCAATCTCGAAACCAAATAACAGACACACGAAAGCCCCCGGGGATTAATATCCTTTCGGGGGCTTTCTTTTTATGTCAGTGCATTCTCAATCATAAAATGATGAAGCGCTTTATGTATTACTCAAGAATATAATCGATAGTGCTGCCGATTGCGCCGGAGCCCTGGATTCCGAAGTAAGCGCCGCCATTAACATAAAGGGTAGCGTTCCAGTCTTCGGGAGTGATTACGTAGTAGTTGCCTTCTTCGGTAACCTTTACGCACCAGCTGGAGTCGATCTTGACATCGTTCTTGTTAAGTTTTAACTTCCAACCGCGGATTTCGCTGTTAGTGGTATTCATAACAGAGAAGTTAACCGTGTAACCGGTTCCCCAGCTGTTAATCTGATACTCAAGCTTGCGGTCAGTGGGAGCGGGACCGGGTTCAGGCTGAGGTTCAGGTTCGGGTTCGGGTTCAGGTTCGGGCTGAGGGTCGGGTTTAACGGGTCCCTTAAGAGCAATCCAGGAGTCAAAATCAACTTCGCCGCTCTTGCCAACAAATACTATATCTTTTGCACCTTCTACATCACTGAAACTAAAGTACTTAGTCTGGAATTCCCCATTTGTGCCTACAATTCTTAATGTAGCAAGAAGTTCTCCGCCGATGCCGCCTACTCTTACTTCAACGACTGCGGGGCCGTTTGCTCTGTATGTAACTCCGAGAAGCTTAGCACCGTCAAATTCCACGTTCTTAAAGGAAACGAGGCATGCTGCGCCAAGACCTGAAACGTATGTTACATCGCCTTCTGTCTTAACTTCTGTTCTTACGCCTGTGCCGGACTCTGCTTCAACTCTTTCATAAGGGTTGATTGCTTCGGGTTCGGGCTGAGGTTCGGGTTCGGGTGTAGCAGTCTTCTTAACAACGTACCAGGAATCAACATCCACTTCGCCGGTCTTGCCTACGAGGCAAATTGTCTTTGTTCCCGTTACATCCGCAAACTTAAAGGTCTTGGTAAGGAATTCACCATTGGTGGTACCAATCTTAAGTGTGCCGAGTAATTCGCCTGCAATGCCGCCTGCTCTGACTTCTACCAAAGCTGCGCCGTTTGCTCTGTATGTAAGGCCGAAAGATTCTGTTCCGTCAAATACCACATTGTCAAAAGAAATAAGGCTGCCGGATTTAAGAGTTGCAACATATGTTACATTGCCTTCGGTTTTAACTTCTGCGTTAACGCTGTTTCCTGCTTCTGCCTGAACTGTTTCATAAGGATTGAAAGTTGTGGGCTGAGGTTCAGGTTCAGGCTGAGGGTCGGGTTCGGGTTCAGGCTCGGGTTCGGGCTGAGGGTCGGGTTTAACGGGTCCCTTAAGAGCGATCCAGGAGTCGAAATCAACTTCGCCGGACTTGCCTACGAATACAACGTCCTTGGTACCTTCTACGTCAGCAAAGCTGAAGTACTTGGTCTCAAATACACCGTTGGTATTGCCGATTCTGAGTGTGGCAAGGAGCTCGCCGCCGATGCCGCCTGCTCTTACTTCAACGATTGCAACGCCGGTGGTTCTGTAAGTAACGCCGATTGTCTTAACGCCTGAAAATTCAACGTTCTTAAAGGAAACAAGGCATGCATTTGCAAGGCCGGAAACGTATGTAACGTCACCTTCGGTCTTAACTTCTGTTCTGACACCTGTGCCGGACTCTGCCTCTACTGTAGCGTAGGGATTAATGGTCTCAGGCTGAGGTTCGGGCTGAGGTTCAGGTTCGGGTTCGGGATCGGGTTCAACTGTGGAAGCGGGTTTGCCCATCCAGTAGTCGAGGTCCACATTACCGATTTTACCTACAAAATAAACATCATGTTTACCTTCAACGTTTGCCATATTGCCGGTAGCAATTTTGAAAGCGCCTTCGGTATTGCTTACTTTGACGGAGCCAAGCTTTTCACCGTCAACAGCATCAAGATATACTTCAAAAAGTCCAACGGAGCCGGATCTTACATTAACGGCTATAGCGGAAAGACCTTTTGTGAAATTAATGTCTTTAACCTTTACATAATCGCCTGCCTCAAGACCTGCAATATATGTAACGTCATCTTCGGATACTACTTCTACCCCTGAAGTACCGAAGTTTAACTCGGACTGAACGACACCATAAGGATTAACAGCGGGAGCTGCGTAGGATTTTACTGAAGGAACCGCAGCGGAACCCATTAAAAGAACAGCCGAAAGAATCACCCCACCAAACGTGGATATTATTCTCCTTTTCTTCATAAAACCTCCTCAATAATTAGGATTTACGTTGGTTAACTGGTAACTTAAACGTTTTCGTTTGCTCGAGCATCTTAATGCTAACACCATTTTTATAGCCCAAACTTATCATTCGTTGCTCTTTATTGCCCATCCATTGCTAAATTCTGAATATTCAATCGTTTATCAAACTTTTACTTATATTGTATGCGCTTTGAGATACTTTAGCACAAAATTAACATACAACATTCGGGCTGTTTCACTCATTAGTGCGTTAAAATCGCAAAGAAGCATGACGTGTGTTATTTAATCCGGATTCTTTTTTAATAATTTTACCTGTTATTTTACCTAATTAAGTCCGAGGAGCCCCCATTTTTAAGGCAACTGCTCCCATACCCCGCTCATAATATTTCAAACGTTTTCGTAACTTAACAGAAGAAATGATAAGCGAAAATCACTTCTGTTATTTAATAATCCATTTACCCCTGTATTATAAAATAATTGCAACAAACTAATTGTGTATTGGAGGGAATACTATGAAATTAATACGTAACCTGAAAATCAGGGCTAAGCTTCTGCTGGTAGTTTTACCTTTGGCTCTTTCCCTTGTTGCGGCACTTGTATTCGGATATGTAAGCGTCAATAAGGTTGAGGGCGAACTTACAAAGGTATATCGCGATTCCTTGTACGAGGTAAACAATTATCTGTTATCCGCCGACAGAGACTACTATCAGAGCTTAACCGGCGCGGTAGGATACTTTGATATAAATATGAATCCAATCCTGTCTCCGGAAACCCTGGCGAAGTTAAACGAGTCCTATTATGGTGACTATACCAAGAATCGTCAGCAGGTATATGACAATGTGGAAAGTGCAGTAGCGATAGCAAAAAATATTCCTACTCTTTATACGGGAACTCAGGTTGACGGAAAAACCTTTAAAGGAATGTATGAACAGCTCTTAAGCGATCTTGCCGCCTGGGACGCAAGCTACGACGTTAAGAATCTGACCGGTGACTGGTCAGCCTTTAACCAGCTCTTTGGCGTTGCAAGAGAAAACATCGACTCAATGCAGGAAATTACCGCAGCCTGGTCCGTAACCGAGCAGGCAAAAGTAAGGTCCACGGTAAACGGAATTCTTAATTCCCTCGTCGTACTCTTTGGTATCATCATCATTGTTTTATTTGTACTGACGGTAATCGTAGTGGAATCCATCATCAGACCGATAAAGAAAGTATCGGGACAGTTAGGTGAAATTGCAGACGGTAATCTTTTGGTGGAACTTCCCGCCGACGAAGATATCGGCCGCGACGAGCTTGGTGATATGCAGAGAAGTACCAAGAACCTTGCCGAGAAGCTTGCCGATATAATCGGCAAATCCAAGCGTGCGGCAAAAGAAGTGGACGACCAGAGCCGCGAACTTGCAGACAGCGCAGTTCAGGCCAACAATACTTCCGGGCAGGTTACGGAAGCTGTTTCCGAAGTTTCCAAGGGTGCAGTATCCCAGGCTGAGAGCATTGAAAAGGCAGCTATGGATACCTCCGATATCGGAGACAATATTACTGATATTACAAACAGTGTGGAAGAAATGGACCGTTGCGCAGCCGACATGAAAACCTCCTGCGACAAGGCTATGAGCGCTCTTAACACACTCATAAGACAGAGTGAAAGCGTTACCGCTTCCGTTAAGGAAATCGGCGACTCCATCACCTCCACCAACAATTCGTCAAAAGAAATTTCACAGTTTACGGATGCTATTACAGACATCGCTTCCCAGACCAACCTTCTTTCTCTTAACGCTTCCATCGAGGCTGCAAGAGCAGGCGAAGCAGGTCGAGGATTCGCGGTTGTTGCAGATGAAATCAGACAGCTTGCAGACCAGTCAGCAGATTCCGCAGATAAGATTAAGGCGGTTGTTGAAAGACTCTTAAGCGACTCACAGTCCTCACTGAACGTCCTCGACAAGTTAAACACCAGCTTCAGCGAACAGGTTACCCAACTTGATGTAACCCGTTCCGACATGGAGAGCATGTCTGAAAGCGTTGAAAACGTTAAGGCTACATCCGATGACATTAACAACCGTATTAAGGCCCTTGACAAGGCCAAGAACGGTCTTACCGAAATCATTGCGGACCTTTCCGCAATATCCGAAGAAAACGCAGCTTCCACCCAGGAAACCAACGCTTCCATGGAAGAGCTCAACGCAACCTTCACCATTATCTCCGACTCCGCAGAAAAGCTGCAGGAACTTTCGGACGATCTGGCAGAGACCATCAGTTACTTCAAGAACTGACAACCCTTTTATACAAAGAAAAAAGCGGCGGATACAATCCGCCGCTTTCTTTATTCAACAATCACTCTAATCTGAAGTTGTTGACAATCTCCGTAAGGGAACTTGCCGTATACTGCTGATTGGTAGCCTGACCCGCAATTGAGTCGATGGCGCCCGATGCATTGGCTACGGAATCCGTTACGTCTGCACTTCTGGCCGCCGTGTCTTCGGCGCTTTCCGCAATGTTCTGAACTGCGGAATTGACCTCTTCCATGGTGGACTTGATGCCCTTAATCATCTCTGATATTTCTTTAGACAAATCACCGAAGAGATTGGCGTCTTCTTCGTACCGTCTTCCGATTTCGCTGAACTTGTCGTAGTCCGGCGTTACGGTTTCGTTAACGAAGGTTAAAAGCTTCTCACTGCCCTCTACAAGGTCCGTAAAGGCCCCTCTCACGGCCGTGGTGGTCTCCTGAATGCGTCTGACGGTTGTGGCGGTCTCTGTGGCGAGTTTACTAATCTGTTGGGCCACTACCGCGAAGCCTCTGCCCGCATCTCCCGCTCTTGCGGCCTCAATGGAGGCGTTAAGGCTTAAGAGATCGATTTCATCGGCTATATCGTTGATCATGTCAGCAAGGTTGGAAATTTCCTTAACAACCTTGGCTTTTTCGCGAGCCTCGGTAATTTCGTCCTCGCGTTCTTTGGCTATCTTAATTGCACTGTTGTGAGCCTCGATGCTCTCGTGCTGAATCTGTGTGGCGCGCTCGGTAATGGCCTTGACTTCGCTCATGATGCGGGCGGTTTCCTCGGAAAGAGATGTAACGGAATTGTTAACCTCTGTCACTGAAGCGGAAACCTGTTCCGTGGCGGCGCTTGAATTCATCATGGCTTCGTTGACGCTTACCATGTTGTCCTGAATCTTTCCAAATTCCGCCGCAAGCTGCTGGCTCATGGCGCTTAAGGTCGAAGATGAGTCGTTGATGTTACCGGCTTCTTTGGATATGTTGCCGATAATGTCCTTGTTGTTGACAAACATGGAATTAAGGGAATGACCCATCTCTCCCACTTCGTCGTGAGACTTAATCTTAAGTTCCTCAATCGTGAAGTCGCCTTCCGCAAGTTTGGAGGCAAAAGAATTAACTCTCTTAACATCCTTGGCTATGCTGTGAGCTATAAGCACTACTACAAGGGCGCTGAGAAGCATTACGCCGATGCTGATGGGCAGGGTAACGGAAAGCATCTGTGAGGAAGCTGCGTTAATCTCCGAATAGGGCATGTATACGATAAGCTTCCAGTTAACCTTCGGAACGGTGCCAAAGTACGCGTACACTTCACCTGTGCTGTCGCGGTATTTGGAGATGCCGCTTTCTTTTGAAATAATATCCCCGGCTATGGCAGATATGGGGTCATCGTCCGCTGCGATATTGACTCCGTTCTGAGCCTTGGTGATATTGGCTGTGTAGATATAAGTACCGTCGGCGGTAACCATTCTGGCCTTGCCCGTATTACCCACCTTAATATCTCCCAGCATGGCGGTGAAAGAGTCAAAGCTGATGTCTACGGTTACACAACCCACGAATTCGTTTTTGCCGTTGTAAATGGCCGATGCACAGGTAGCCATAATCTTGCCGGACTCTGAATCGTAGTATGGGTCCGTAATAATGGCTTCGCTGTTCTTCTGAGCCTTGGCGAGTTTGTAGTATTCTTTGGCAAAGTAATTGTACTCGGGATTCGAGTATTTCCAGGTCTCCGCTACTCTTTTTTCTCCCGGTACCCTGTACCAGTAAGGGCCTACATATTCGCCTCTCAAATATCTGATGTCACCGGTATATGCTCCCGATTCAAACCAGATACCGCTGCCGCTTACCATTTCATTCTTGTCTATGAAGTCCGAAAAAATCTTCTTGTAGACCGTCATGTCATTGTTGGTATAGGTGTTGGCTACGAGTACCGAAAGGGTCTCGGCAGAAGACCTTACCGCCTGTAATTTGGCGTCGATACTGTTAATGTTGCCGTCAAGTTCCGCGCTCATGTACTTGTCCGTGGTGCCCAAAAGGGCATTGGTGGCAAGCTGACCGCTCAAAAACGAAACGGCATTGATTCCTATAACGACTACAGGAATTATTCCAAGCAAAAGTTTTCCGAGAATCCCCAATCTCTTCCTTTTTGTCATAAAAGGCCCTCCGCTTGTGAATTTTTATATATGTTTGTGCACAGGCACAAAGATGGGAACTGCAGAGCAGTTCCCTGATATCCCATATTAAGTTAATATTACTGTTTGTCCATAGCAACCGCTGTGTTAAGAGCAACTTCCATCATCTGGGTGAAGGAGTTCTGACGTTCCTCTGCAGTGGTAGCTTCGCCGGTTACGATGTTGTCGGAAATGGTAAGGATGGCAAGTGCTCTCTTGCGTGCCTTGATAGCGTTCATGTAAAGAGCAGCCGCCTCCATTTCAACCGCCATAACGCCCATGGATGCCCAACGGTCATTAACGGTAGGATCTGCATCATAGAAGGTGTCGGAAGAAACAACGTTACCTACATGGAAACGTGCGTTGGCATTTTCGCAGGACTTGATGGCTTCTTTTAACAAAGTATAGTCCGCAATGGGAGCCAATGTGCCGGGAAGATTGAACTGACGTGCATAGTCGGAATTGGTGCAGGCACCCATAGCCACTACGATGTCACGAATCTTAATGTCCTTGCTGAGGGAGCCGGCGGAACCGATTCTCATAATGTTCTCAACGCCAAAGAAATTGTAAAGTTCATAGCTGTAGATGCCGATGGAAGGCATACCCATACCGCTTGCCATTACGCTTACGCGGGTGCCCTTGTAGGTGCCGGTGTAACCCTGAACGCCACGTACGTTATTAACAAGTACGGGATTCTCAAGGAAGTTCTCTGCTATGAATTTAGAACGAAGAGGGTCGCCGGGCATAAGTACTGTCTTAGCGAAATCCTCGGGTTTTGCATTAATGTGGGGTGTAGGATAATTAGCCATTATTTTTCTCCTTTGCTGGTTTTATTATATTCCTCCATTACGGCTTTATCGAAGGCATCTGAATATACCTCGAATACTTCCAGTAAATCGGGATTATATGCTTTGTATTCCGCCTCCTGAATCTTGCGCATGACACTCTTGTGAGGCTTGACGTTACCGTCTTTTCTGAAGCGGTACTCGTCGTATTTGTGGCAGAGGCTCACTACCTGGGCACAGATGGGTATCTCATCGCCGGACACGCCCAAAGGATAACCTTTGCCGTCGTATTGTTCGTACATGTAACGGCAGATTTCATAGGCGTATTTGCGCTCCAGCTGGTGATTGGAATTGGCAAACATTAAGATTATGAGTTCGGAGCCCGCAATGGGACGCTTCTTAATCTGCATAAGGGCTCTTGCCGCCGAAGCTCTGTGTCCGTCAAATAAAGAATCAGGTATGATAACATTGCCGATGTCGTGAAGAAGGGTCGCATCGGTGATGGCTTTGTTGATACTCTTGGAAAGACCGTATTTGGGATAGCGCTCCATAAGTCCGTCCAAAAGAAGCTCGGTACCCACCCTGATACGGTTTCTGTGGGGTTCATTGCCCGGTAAGAGTTTATTCATAAGGGCCGTGATGTTGTCTTCCCACTTGACGCGGTTAAATCTTTTGGCCTTTTTAAGGGCTTCGTACTGATTGGTAAAATAAACTGATTTTTCTTCAATGATGCTTTCAAGATTCTTCTCAAGCTTGCAGATCTCCACGAGATTGTCTACGATATTGCGAATATCGGCAGCTCTGAAGGGTTTGTAGACTATATCCACAGCCCTGTTCTTTTTGGCCTGGATAAGTACGTCCGCGGATTTGTCGGAGGTGGTGACTATTACGGGAATCTTCTCATTGAGACCGCTCTCCTGCAGATAGTCCATTACGCCGAATCCGTCGAGTTTGGGCATGTGAATGTCCAGAACGATAAGTGCTATGTCAGACGCTTCCGCCTGAATGCAAAAAACAGCCTGATGACCGTTTTCGGCCTCCAGGATTCTGTATTTGTCCTTAAGAATTTCTCTTAAGATGGCTCTGTTTATTTCTTCGTCTTCGGCTATTAATATAGCCGTTTTGTTTTCTTTTGCAGAAGCCACTTTATCCCCCCTCTTTTAAGGTGCTGTATTAACAGTTTAGCCGATTTTCACAACTTTTTCAACTGTTTGAGAACTTTATGTAAATCAATTTTGCAGGTTAAACGTTATCGGATTTTTACGCATAAAGAACCGTGGTACCGGGTGGCACCACGGCTCTTTTAAAATGCATTTTTATCCGATTTTAAAGAAGTCTAAGTCTTCGCTTAAGGAAGCTGACAGACGTTTAAGCTCCTGAGCTGTATCCGCAAGGGAAACGGTTGCGATGTTAAGATCGCGCATTGCTTCACTGGTGGTTTCCGCAGATGCTGCGTTTTCTTCGGATATAGCGGAAAGGTTGGTCATAAGGTCTACGAGCTGCTCGCCTGCCTGACCGGAGGATTCGGCCTGCTTAAGTACACCCTTAACCTCGGCGCCCGTAAACTTAATACCGTCGCTGACACCGTTAAATTTATCTCTGGTATCGTCAACCTTTTCCTTCTGTCCTTCAATCATGGCGGTAACTTCATTGATGGTTTCAACCGTCTGCTTGGACTCCTCGGAAAGCTTCGTAATAATCTCTTCGATTATGCCGGTAGAGCTGTTGGTCTGCTCGGCAAGCTTGGAAATTTCGGTTGCAACAACTGCAAAGCCCTTACCCATTTCACCCGCTCTTGCAGCCTCTATGGAAGCGTTGAGAGAAAGAAGGTTGGTCTGGTTGGCAATGGAAGAAATAAGGCTTACGGCTTCCGCAATCTTACCTACGGATTCGTCGGTTCTTCTTACCTGGTCCGCAATACCTGCAAATGCTGCCGTAGTCTTATCGCTTGACTCGGTAAGAGAAGCCATGATGTCGGATGCTTCGTTTTCTTTCTTGCTCATCTCTCCCGTAGTCTCGGAAAGAGTGGTTACACTTGCAATAATGTCGTTAATGTTACCGCGCATATCAAGAATCTTTTGTGAGGATTCCTCAATATCGCGAGCCTGTTCTCCGGCACCCTTGGTAATTTCGGCAACGGTTGAATTAATGTCGCTTGCAACGTCCTTGGTTTTGGTTGCGCTTTCTTCAAGACTTGCGCCTGATTCTGCTAAAACCTTGGTAACATCTTTAAGTTTAACAATGGTACCCTGCAGGTTATCAAGGAATCCGTTAAGGCTTCTTGAGAATTCCGCAAATTCATCTTTACCTGTGCTGTCTGCTCTTACTGCAATGTTACCGTCTGTAATCTTTCCGAGAGCTTCTTCGAAAGAGGTAACACTTCTTGTAATACTGCGGCTTACCAATACTACGATTGCCGCAAGCACTGCTATGGAAACAATCAGAACGATTATGATAATGGTTCTTACGCCCTGAGTAACCTTCTGCATGTTTGTGGTGGCTGCGGACTGTACTGATGTACAGATTTCCGAAAGTTCACCGTTGATGGTGCTGTTCTCGGCCTTAATGGCAAGTGTTCTGGTATCCGACTGCTTTAAGGTATCAAAGAATCCCTTCTTTACCGCCAAAGCAGCGCTAGAAATTTCTGCCAAAGAAGGATCTGTGGTGTACTTGGGGATTGCGGTCTCGATTTCCGCAAAGAGACCTTCTATCTCCTGAATATTGGCGGTAACGTCTTTACCTTCCACTACCAGCTTACTGTATTCTTTTGTCATTGCATCAAGATTGGAAAGGCTTGAAGCAAATCCGTAAACACCCTGGATAGCGCCGCCGTACTTGTATTCGTAATCACCGTCTGTGGCTTCAAAGAAGATATCGTACTGAAGTACGGGGTATTTCTCAAGGTCGTAATCTTCCACGTCAATACCTACGGATACTTCTTCCCAGCCCATATTCTCGGCATTGAATTTACCGGTAACCTTAATGGCCGGGTTGCCGTCGAGTTCGGCGATTTCTGCAGTCAGCAGACCGTCGCCGGACATTGAACGAATCGAAGTAAGCTCAATGGGCAGCTCTTCCGAACCGTTAATGAGTTTTACGTTGGTTACGTAATAGTTGTTGGGATAGGTAAGTGTACCGCCCACACGGAAGTTTATGACATTTCTTTTGCCCACAACGGGAAGTTCTCTGTTATAAACCACCTTGATGTAGTCCTGTCCGTCGATTGTAAGTCTGTCGCCGGTGGTCCACATGCGGGCGTCTATCCACTTTATTTCTACCCAGTCGTTGTTGTTGACAAGGTTTTTAAAGCTGTCCGAAAGCTCGGTGCTTGAATCAAGATACTGCTTGTAAACGCCCGAATTTTCGTCAAAGCCTCTGCTGTTGTGGATGCTTAATATTTCTTCGTAATTGGCTGTAATTTTTGATACGTTGGAAATAAGCGAAGAAACGGATGAACTGTAAGAAGCGTCACTTATGCTTTTAAGCTTGGTGGCTTTCTCGTTCATGCTCTGCAGGTTTGAAATGGTATCGTTGATATAACTCTGGTCTACGTAATACTGATACAGCGCGTCATTTGCAAGATTCTTGTTCTGCATAAGGCTGATATCATTTACGAGAGATACTATTTCACTGTTTTTGGCATTTCTGGAACTGGATGTGAGTCCTACGAGACCGATTAAGAGCGCTGCTATAAGACCGAGTGCTCCGGTTAATAGGAACTTGCCTCTGATGGACGAAAAGAAAGAACCGCCTTTAGAGGACTTTTGTGCTTTGTCAGTACTCATATGTTTTCCCCTCTGAAAATGTGATAGGTTTAAAAAACAAGACCAAGTTAAACATAACACAATCGTATTAATGAAATGATAACAATATACGCACAATTAGAGCAAAACAAGAAAGACCTGTGTGAAAAAATCACACAGGTCTGTATTTTATTCCCATATTATAATCGGAATGTCCGATTCCATGTTGTTGTAAACCGTTTCTGCGGTAGCAAGTCGTAAATTGACACAACCGTGAGAGCCGTTACCGAATCGGTTGGTGCCTCCGAATTCCTCCTCGGTACGCCAGGTGGCATCGTGCATGCCGATGCTTCCGTCAAAGGGCATCCAGTAGTATACGAAGTCCTCCCATGTAGGTCCTCTCAGGACTCTGTTGGTGGTCTTGTAAGTAAGTTTGAACATACCGGTGTTGGTGTGGCACTCGGGGTCTTCAACCATACCTGTGGTGCAGTCGTCACTCACTATCAGCTCACCGTTTTTGTACATCCATATCTTCTGGTCTCTTAAGCTTACCTCAACGTAAGTATCGGAGATTTCGTCGTTTGCGGGTCTTAATCCCTGAACCTTGTAAACCGCTTCAAGCTTAACCGTGGGCTTGTCGCTTGCAAGAGCCTTCTTGACAGCCGCTACCGTAGCCTTCTCGTCTATAAGCCAGCCGTAATCGCCGCCGGGTACATTAACAGTCTCGCCGGTGCTGGTGGTAAACTGACGGGTGTTGCCGTAAGTGTTAAACTGAGCCGCAATCTTGGCAATATAAGCCTTAATGATATCATCCGAAAGACCGTCTTCGGCATCCACATCAATAAACTGACTGATGTCATCGGATCCGATGGTGACACCGCTTCCGCACAAAGAAAGCTCAATGGTCTTGTTAAGGTAATTCTCTATGGTTTCTTTTTTCTCCGTGAAGGCCTCATCGGTGGATACGACCTCGGGAAGAATGTAGTCTTCTTTTTCAAAAGAAACCGTATCGTCGTCGGAAGAAACCGCCTCGGAAAGCTTGTCAAGGAAAACCCCTTCTTTGAGGACGTTACCGTAGACTTCTCTGACTACGCTGAGCTTACCGCTTTTTTTGTCATAGGTAAGGGAAGCGTCGCTTGAGGGAACTTCCTGATGCTTGTCAACGATGGAAATGCCCGACAAATCGGCTCTTCTTAAATCCACATCGTGGGAAAGGTCGTACTGAAGCTTTCTTTCGTGGGTACCTGTTACAAACTCTTCCTCGGAAATGCCTCTGGTGTCAAAAGAAGCCTTTACAAAGGCCTCCAGACCCGAATAGTCCATGTTTAAGGATTTGTAGCTTAACTTGTCCACTTTATCGTTCCAGGGATTGGTAATGGTAAGGGTCTTGCTTTCAAAGTCCTCCACCAGCTTCTTAACCGCGCCGTTACTGTCAAGACCGGTTACGTCAACGCCGTCGATGTAGGTGTTGTCGTAGAAGGTGGTATTGTCGGCCACGTATTCCTCGTAGGCCGCTTCAAGCTGTTTACGGGTAATGTATTCTTTTATTAACTTATATCCCTTGGGAGCGAGGCACATTAAAACCAGTGCGAGGGCCCCTGCAAGGGTGATAATTACGTGTTTCTTCTTCATAAATAAATCTCCGATGCACCAATTGCCATCATCGAGTGTAGCAAAAATACAAAAAAAGTCAATCAGGTTAAGTAAAAATTAAGGAAAACATTGATTTTACGGGCATTTCTTAAGCTTTTGAGATTACTGCCGCAAGGCTGCCCCTGACTCCGTCGGAGTAGCGGTGGGAATAGTAAAGTGAAGGGTTGCACATGGTGCATCCTCCGCAACGTTCAATGTTCTCGGGCTTGAGTCCCAGTGCTATCAGGCGGGCCCTTACTACAGCGCGAAGGTCTAACATAAACTTGCCGTTGTCCTTTCTTGCGACAAAGGGACCTGCTTTTCCGTCAAGGAGTTTCTGTACCGCCTCGATTACTTCGGGACCAACTTCAAAGCAGCATACGTCTATGGCGGGACCTATGGCGGCGCGAATGTTCTCCGGCCTCGAATTAAGCTCTGTAAAGCGTTTAACCGCGTTACCCTCTATATCTGCCACGGTACTCCTCCAACCGCAGTGTATGGCTCCCACAACCCCTGCTACGGGGTCCTCCATGAGAAGGGGAACACAGTCGGCTGTGAAGATGGCGAGGGGAAGGTTTCTTTCGGCGGTAACGTATCCGTCGGCCTCGATAAGCTCTCCCGGACCGTAAGCGGGTCTTGCGTCTGCGTGAGTGGCTATATGAACGTTATTACCGTGAACCTGGGCTCCGCATACGAATTCTTTTTCAAAGATGCCGGCGATGTGAAGGAAGCGGCGCCAGTTTTCTTTGACGCGGTTGATGTCATCCCCACGATTCATGCCGAGGTTAAGACTTTCGTACACTCCGTCGCTTACGCCCCCGATTCTGGTGGAAAAAGCATGAGGCGATGAGATGAGTCTTGATGTATGTACCTCAACGGGCTTAGTGTCGTCGGTAAACTCCACGAGCACGTCGTTTTCGTAGCGAACCGTCATGTTAAGGTTTCTGCGGCCAGCCAGCATGGGCTCAATAAAGAGGTGGTCACCCTCCCAGGTTGGAAGTGAAAGAACCCCGTCACGGTCCACCCATTCAAGGTCACCCTCGGGGCAGTCGGTCTTAATCTCACCGGTAAAGTCCGTTCCCATGAACAGGTACATGTCCTGGTCGCCCCCGGCATTGTCGTAAAACTTAATCACGCCTACGTGTTCATAGGCCGTAAGGGTAAGGCCGGTCTCCTCGAATACCTCTCTTACCAGGCATTCTTCGGCGGTTTCACCGGGCTCGAACTTGCCGCCGACGCCTATCCATTTGTCGTGGTTTATGTCTTTTTTCTTTTTATTACGGTGCAAAAGAAGGATTTTACCGTCCTTCTCTATATAGCAAAGTGTGGTGCTAAGCATAACCCGCTCCTCAATGTGTTCTTTTGTGAGTGGGCAATATTATATCATGAATCGTGCTTTCAGGCAAAAGAAATCCCCCGGAATGTTCCGGGGGTGTCAGCCGGTTATTATTTACTTTCTGGCATTTTTCTTGCCGTTCTTTTCTTCGTACATTTTTTCGTCGGCTTTGCTGATGCAGGTAAGGATTCCGTCTTCGGGATTGTATTGTTCGTAGCCCATACTGAAGGAAAGCTCGTATTTCTTTCGCTTAAGCATGTTGAATCTGCTGACTTTGCGTCTTAGGTATTTGCAGATTTTTTTGGTATCCTCTTCGTTGCCGAGCACCACTATCAGGAATTCGTCGCCGCCTATTCTTGCACAGCCCACCCGGTCGTTCTGGGTACTCCTTAGGTAGATGCTTAACTCCCTGATGGCAAAGTCGCCTTCCGCATGTCCGAAATTATCGTTGATATATTTTAGTCCGTCCATATCCACACTTACGATGTAGAGACCGAACTCGTCAATCTTATCGAGTGCCTTCTGAAGATAGTGGTCCAAGCCTCTCCTGTTCATAAGACCTGTGAGGCTGTCCATGTTGCTTTCTTCTCTGTATCTTAAGAGTTCTTTATTCTTTTCATACATGCGAATCTTGTCAAGGTAGTTGGCAAGACCGTTGGCCCAAAGAATGAAGCCTTCTTTTAATCTTTCAATGTTCTCGATTGTTACGGCCAGATAGCCCATGCAGTGGCCCCTGAAGTGAAGGGGGAAGACGGATATCATGTCCGCTTCGTTTTTGTATCTGGCGGGAAGAATTTCCTCTCTGTCAAAGTATTCTTCGCAGCGCAGATATCCTTTTTCTTTTGACAATACGGCGGCCAGACACATTTTCTCGGTATAACTGCCAAGGTCAGCGGAATCCTCGGTGTCACGGTCGTCACAGAGGCAGATATAAATATCCTTGTGACCAAAGGATGAGGAATAGTTATAGGCGTTCCTTAAAATGTCGTCTATGGTTTCGCAGTTTTCGAACTCACCGCTGAGGGATAATTGCGAGTGAACCGAATCCTTCAAAAAGCTTAAGCTGGTGTAGGCGCTTTCGTTGAGTCTGTTGTCGTGTTTGGCCTTGCAGCCGCAGGTGCCTTCAAGAACCGGAACCGCGGAAACAAAGGTGTTTTTCGGAACATTCTTCTTTTTGCCCAGAAGTTTAACCATTATTTCTATGGCTTTCTTGCCCAGTTCCTCAACGGGAACGTCGGCAGAAGCAAGTCTGTTGGTTAAAAGCTGGCCTTCCATGAGGTTGTCGTATCCCGAAAGTTTTATGTCTTCGGGGATTCTTTTCCGCGCTCGTTAAGTTCCCTGTACAAAGAAAGTGCCATGTAGTCGTTGGCGCAGACGATTGCTTCGGGCTCGTCTTTGTCCTCCGCAAAGTGCTCAAGACATAACTTGGCGCGGTTGGTCCAGTAGTTGCCGTGGTAAATCATGGATTCCCTTACCGGAAGCTTGTGACGTTTCATAACGGTTTTATATGCTTCCAGGCGAATCTGGGCATCCTTCATGTTTGGAATTCCGGACATGTAAAAAATCTTCTTTAAGCCATGAACCTTTATGAAGTGTTCAACTATTGCTTCCATGGCGACTTTGTCATCAACGAGGACGTTATAGAATTCTTCTTTTTCCGTACGGATACAGACTACGGGGCAGGAGCATTCTTTTTCAATCTTCTCGTAGAGTTCCTCGTACATTCCTTCAACCGTGAGGGTGTCGGGAGCGATTATGATACCATCGTAGCGCTCAAGGTTCGGTACATTGATTACGTTAATTTCGCCTCTGGTGTGAAGATAATTTGTGGCATATACACCAAAGTTGGTAAAAACATCAATTTTCACGTCATTTTTTTCCGCAGCAGCCTTAAGCCCCGCATAAAGCCGGGACTGATAATCCATAAATAATTCGCCTGCAAAAAGAGCCACCCTTTTTTGCATAAATGCCTCCCCTTGATATAACCTTTTACAGTATTGTACTCAAATAGTAATAACATAGGATTAATTCGTTATGTCTGTTTATTTATTACGAGTTTTATACTATTATAGAATTAAAGGAGGGAATATGGTTATGTACCAGAATCTTTTTATATATCGATGCAGTAAAAATACCTCCTATAGTCATCTGGAAGAAATATTTGCCCGGATAGAGGCCGTTGTTTCGATTCGTATTCGCGATATTTCCCGCGGAGCCGATGCGGAACGGGCAAATGTTTTCAGTTCCATTATTGCGGCTCTTCATAAAAGAGTTTCCGACGATTATGAAAGGCCTCTTCTTAATGTGCTTAAAACCGGCGAGTCCGAGTATTTTCTTATTTTATCCGTTCCCGCAGCCATGAAGGACGAGGAATTGCGAAACCTTCTTGCCAAAATCTGCGGAAGTTACAATTACGAATCTTTGCGCCTTCTCGGCGGCATGCCCCATTCAAAAGAAGAAAGTGAAAAATACTGGTCCGGTATCCTTGAGGACGAGGAAACCCTTCCTGTCGGAATGGTCGCTACGGCCAGATGTACAAAAGAAAGATTCGAAGAAGTCCTGACCGTAAGTCCCGATATTACCGGAGCTCTTCGCAATCCGACCAACAGCAGACTGGATCTTGAATCCCTGTGCGCCACAATATGGGGCTCCATAGCCTGCAAGTATTTTGAGACCGAAAGTGTATTAATCGAATGCAAGCATGAAAACGGCAAACTTTTCAGAATACCCTTAAAGGTTGATACGTCCTCCAAATTTATGGATTCATATGCTTTTACGGAGATGCAGTTCAGAAATGCTCTTGATTACGACAATCTTTTGTTTGATGAGCTGGAGTCGGCTTCGTCCAACGATTTTTCAGGTGTTATGGCCTTCTCGGTAGGTTATTACAATCGCTTCAGGTATGCGCCTTTGCTTAAAAGCCTTCATGCAGGTATTCCTTACAAATTGAGGCATCTCGAAAGCTCGGATCTGCCTTTCAGAGTCTATTGTTACTACTGCGACACCATCATGCGTATCAGATACAATTACGATGTGGGACTTGTAAGAAACGCCGGCATATACTCCATGCATAAAGCTTTCTGTCAGACTTTGGAACGCTTTCTTTCGTCAAGAGACAACGTTGATATCAACAAAATAGTCTTGCGCCCCGACAAAGATACTCCGGAGCAAAGAAGTACTGATTTTATAAGCCAGTTTCTTTCGCGAAATGAAATATTTAAGTTCTACAATCAAAAAGAACTGGTGGCTTTCAGTTCCAGATGTCGGAGAATATGCAAATTTTCGGAAGAGACTATTCTTGAGGACGGTAAAAAATCAAACGCTCTGTACGTTGTGACTTCCGGAAAAATTGTGGTGGAAACGGTAGGAAAAGATAAGAATGTTAAAATGATTCACGTCTTAAGACCCGGCAATATCTTCGGTATTGAGTGTATGCTTCCCAATTCCACCGTGGATTTTACTTACAGAGCCGTAACGGAAATGGTTGAACTGATTGAGATTCCAAGCGACTTCTTAAAAAGTGAGTTGACGCTGCATCCCAAGCTCAACACGGTTATAATGAATATCCAGAACAATCAGCTTAATAAGCTGGCCAAGCTATTGGCTGCTAAAGATTTGTAATATTGGACATAAAAAAACTGACAGTCGATGACTGTCAGTTTTTTTAATGCACGTGGCCGGACTTGAACCGGCACGGTGTTGCCACCGAGGGATTTTAAGTCCCTTGCGTCTGCCTATTCCGCCACACGTGCACAAGTGGGGCCTATAGGGCTCGAACCTATGACCCTCTGCTTGTAAGGCAGATGCTCTCCCAGCTGAGCTAAGACCCCATTAGGAATCACAAGTCGGTAGTTGCGACTTGTGATAAAAAGCTGAAGCTTTAATCAGCTTTTTACGCGGAGCGTTCCGCTGTCATTGAGGTTCTGTCGAAATGACAGTAGTTCAATCTTGCGTGTACTCTACCGCGATCATGAGTTGGTATTAAATTTGTGTAGCAAAAACGACCCCGGCGGGACTCGAACCCGCGACCTCCGCCGTGACAGGGCGGCGCTCTAACCAACTGAGCCACGAGGCCAGGAAAAATCTTACTTCTGTCCAAAAGATGATTAGCTTTAGAATCATCTTTTAGAAGTTAGACCCGTAGGGGCCGGAGGCTTTTTCTCGTTTTGGTATTGTCAAAACGAGCCCGTATCAAGTCTCTATCCCTAAAACGGTATCTTAAACGAGCTTCAA
>JAEEGJ010008986.1_pt1 | contig 27138 bp, 25 predicted proteins | sample 8958761 | NCBI WGS metagenome assembly JAEEGJ01 (sample SAMN16246546, study PRJNA631951) | gut metagenome | biome: gut microbiome; feature: rumen; material: RS-attached | host: Bos | place: Iran: Karaj | collected 2018-10 | reverse complement strand
GCTTTCACAGGGTTCCAATGTACTGTCTGGATAAATACGGAAGAGATTCATTTTATAAAAAGAGCGATTACAATCTTGAGCTGGCAGATTATTATAAAATGAAGTTTGACATTGCCGTTGAGGATTCTCCTGCGGCTTTCAGATTCTTTGATCATCTGCCGGACTTGAGAGTGATGGTGTATGACAGGCCGTGGAATAAGACGTGTGAGCTTCCGGAGAGATATGTGCGGTGCAGTGACTGGGATCATATCCGCATGAATGCAGGACTCTGAATGCCGGACCTGATGCTTGTCTGCACATCCCGAAAACATGTAGCTGAGAGTATCGGCGATGGGATCATAAATAGGAAAAATATTAGAAAATTACGAGGAAAAGAAATTGAGGATCATATTTGTAAGACACGGAGAACCGGATTATGAGCACGACTGCCTTACGGAAACGGGAAAGGTTCAGGCACTTCTTGCAGCAAAGAGACTTAAGAGTGAGGGGATAAGCGAGATATGGGCTTCACCCATGGGAAGGGCCATGCAGACTGCGCAGGCTGCGTCGGAGGAACTTGGGCTTCCCATCAAAACTGTGGAGTGTATGAGGGAGGTTACCTGGGGGAGCAAGGATGGGAATCCTATTTTCTCAGACGGACATCCCTGGAATATAGTTGATGATATGGCAAGGAAGGGCGTGCCTCTCAATTCTCCCGATTGGTGTAAGTATCCTGACTTTAGCAATAACAGGGTGCTTGAATGTATTGATGCCGTTGAAAAAGGCATAGACAAGTGGCTTGAGGGATTCGGATATTATAGAAACGGAGAATATTACGATCACAGATTCGCTGAGGAGGATCATAGGACGATTGCTCTTTTTTCCCACGGAGGTTCTTCCAGTGCCGCAATAGGTCATATCATAAATATTCCGTTTTCTTATGCCTGCGCACTGCTTCATTTTGAGTTCACAGGTATTACCATTATCAGGATGGACAGAAAAGCGGGGCCCGGAACGCTGCCATGTCTGGAGCTTTGCAATGACAGCAAGCATATCACTGAGGGACATTATTTCCGCCTGCAGGATAAGTGAGACACTTTTTTCCGAATATACTATAATATAGGCGGCGCCTCCTGCTGCCGAAAGCGGATGCGGGGTGTATCGTAAGCAGTATCGAAAGAAGGTTCCTATGAAGAAAAGTGATAAGGAAAAAAAGATAAATAAACTGATCAGGGGACATGGCTGGTTCTCACTGATAGTGTTCCTGGTGTTCAGTGTCATAGCGGCAGTTCTTCTTGCCTACACCGTCTTTACGGTAGGATCGTATATGCTGCAGACCAAGATCGCATCGGAATATGAGTCTGTTTCATATATGGCGAGGATATACGATCTCAGCCTTCAGAGTGAATACGGTGACACTGTATGGGATATCCTTGATGCGGAAGGCTCGGAATATATCATAAGGGATAATGAGGGAAGGCTGATCCACGGAGATAAGAACAATACCTGCTTCAAAAAGGGAGGCTTCACCCATATTGCCAATGTTGAGGGTGAGGTTGAGATATATCCCGACAATGGCAATACCTATATATGGGTCGGTGATAATGGTGAGATCAGGCTTAACTGGATGGGGCTGATCTCACTTATCGGACGGGACGGCGATGATTATGACGGAGACGTTCTGATCATCAATGAAGATGCCATTAATGAACACTTCAGCTTCTTCGGAGGCTTTGCGTTTACCTTTTCAACCGGTATTCAGATCCGGCTTCCTCTATGGATCGGATTCGACGTGGGCGGGGGTACTGAGAAGTTCATCGGAAAAGGATATGTTTCGATGATGCTAGGAGACCTTGCCATCACCATTTCGGCGCTGTTGGCCGTTGCGGTACTCCTTGTGGTCATATTCTTCCTGCTTCTTACCAATATGGCGGGAAATATAAGGAATTGCAGAAGAGTAAAGAAGGTCATGTTCGGAGACCTTGCTACCGGCGGACATAATCAGACATATTTTACCTATTACGGAGAGAGAAATCTTCGGAAGGGCTGGGCTGCCAGACAGGATTTTGCAGTCGTCGATCTTCACGTAGTCAGGTACAGCTCATTTTGTATGTGTCATTCCGTTACGGATGGAGAGGATATACTCCGAAGGATAAGCGCATGCGTCAAAAAGCAGATCAAATGGAGAGAGCTGTATGCCCATGCATCGGGCGGGGAGTTCCATCTGCTTCTCAGGGTTAAGGATCAGGATCAGCTGATGGGAAGGCTCCGCACGCTTATCTCGGAGCTTGAGAAGGTGGAAACGGCTCATGCATTCAGATACCATCTGGGAGTATCGATGATCCCTCCCTTCAAAAAGCCGAGTGGAAGCGTGGCAAAACGCAAATGGGTGGATCTGGAGCAGGAATGCAATAATGCTGCTACGGCAAGGAAGACTATCGACAGTAAGGAAAGTTCTGATATTGCCTTCTTTGACGTTAAGCTTATTCAGGAAAGAAAATGGCAGGATCTTGTTGAGGAGAACTGCAGACAGGCACTTGAAAACGAGGATTTTGTTGTATTCTATCAGCCTAAATATGCTCCGAGTTCCGGACTGCTCATGGGAGCGGAAGCTCTCATAAGGTGGAGGTCATCCAATCCTGCATTTGCTGAACCCGGCAGTTTTGTTTCTCCCGGAAAGTTTATCCCCATATTCGAACAGAACGGTTTTATTACTGAGATAGATCATTATATGCTGAAGCATGTTGCGGCGGACCAGAAGAGGTGGCTTGATCAGGGATTTACCTGTGTGCCTGTTTCGGTCAATGTATCAAGAGCCCACTTCATAGAGCCTGACCTTGCAGAACAGATAAGGGATGTGGTTGACGGAGAGGGTGCACCGAGACATCTCATAGAGATAGAGCTTACGGAGAGTGCTTTCTTCGATGACAAAAATGCACTGGTCCATACTATCAACAGGCTCAAAGAGTATGGCTTCACCGTTTCCATGGATGATTTCGGATCGGGTTATTCTTCTCTTAATTCCCTGAAGGATATGCCTCTTGATGTGCTTAAGCTGGATGCGGAATTCTTCCGCGGAGAGAATGCGGACGACCGCGGCAAGAAGGTTGTATCGGAGACCATAAGACTCGCACGCAGACTCGGTATGCGCACAGTTGCAGAGGGCGTTGAAGCCAGGGAATATGTTGATTTCCTCGCTGATGAGGAATGCGACATGATACAGGGCTTCTACTTTGAAAAGCCCATGCCCGGAAGCGATTACGAAGTGAAGATGAAAGAACGCATCAGCGATAAGCCCGCCGCCCATTCCGACGCTGCCGCAGACACGGTGATACAGAATGCCGTTGCAGAAAGTACCGTACAGGAAGATGCTGCAACGCAGAACGCTGAGGCAGAAGGCGCTGTACAGGATGGTGCCGCAGTACAGAATGCTGAGGCAGAAGGCGCAGAGCAGGAGAGCACTGTACAGGATGGTGCAGCAATACAGAACGCTGAAACAGAAAGTGCTGAGCAGGAGAGCACTGTACCTGAAAATGATACAGAGGGTAAGGCTGATATTTAAGATAGGTATGGTTTGATGGAACGGAGGAAGATATGACTGTTCTCTGCAAAATACTGGATGCACTGATCAATCCGGCTATATACATATTAGCCATGGTTGAATTTGTGCTTCTGTGCGTATCCGTGTGGACATTAAAGGGTTTCAGGAAGAGGATATCCGATCTTAACAGGGATAATATCAGGAAGGTTAATCTCAGTAAGACAAAGGGTAAGCGTGAAGTCCGGAAGACTGTCGAGATCACGGAATCCAGAAGCTGGGATGATTTTGAGAGATTCCAGAGGGATTATCAGAAGGGCAGCGTATATTATTCCGTCTTTTCCCTTATCATCCAGCTTTTTACTTTGCTTGGTATCCTGGGAACCGTTGTGGGTCTGTATATCGCCATGAACAACGGAGAGGATCTGTACAAAGGCGTAGGGCTTGCGCTTTCCACCACCATAAACGGAATTCTGTTCGCAGTGATCTATAAGCTTGCAGATATAGGCATCACCGCAACCCTTCTTAACTTCATTGATGACGGAATGGATATCTTCGTCGATTCCTACAAGGCTGACAGTGACGATGCCACCAGATCTGCCATGATCGGGCAGGGAAGTTCAAAACCCGAAAACACTAAGACCGGTGATGCTGAATCTGCGCAGACTGAAGCAGATCCCGAAGGGGATGTAGGTTCATTACTTCCGAAACCGGATGATGATTACGATCCTTTTGCATGAGCAGACCCGTAGAAGATCACAGAGCATATGAGAAGAAGGCGAAGGAAAAATCTCACAGAGGTCAATCTCACACCGCTCCTTGATGTGCTGTTTTCCATACTTTTCATCGTGATGATGACAGGTGCACAGAGCAGGGATGCAATGGAGAGCAGCCACAGCGAAGAGGTCGCGGCGCTGCAGAGCGAGAACGATGCATTGAGGGAATCGCTGGAGGCGAGTGAGGACAGGCTTGCGGCTTATGAGCTTCACGAATCCGATTCCGTGATCCTTACCGTAAGAAATATCGTCAGAGGCGGCGAGCATTATCTGATGATATACCGCGGGATCGATGAACAGGAGACGGCAGACATAAAGCTCGGATTAAACAGTACGGAGAATACGAAAGTCCGCATAAGGAGCCTGGTTGATGAGATCATCGCAGAGAATGGCGGACAGCCCGTATACATAATCTTCTATTGTGATAAGGCATCGATATATACCAAAGAATACAACGCTGTGGTCGGAGCCTTTGATGAGCTCCAGACAAAATATAAAGAAGTATTTTTCAAAACAGGGGAGGAAAGCTGATGAAAAAATTTCTCAGAATATTGGTACTGCTGGTTATCCTTGGAGTTGCCCTTCTGCTTTTGTTCGGTGACAGGTTCGGACTGGGATTCGGAACGGGTCTCGGATTCGGACAGGCTGCAGATTCATCTGAGCGTTCAGACAGCACGGAAAGCGATGCTTCAGGTTCCGGAGATTCCGTAAGAGGAATGGAGACGGATCCAGCCGATCTTCCCGATACCATCACAGTGACCATACGTGAAGACAAGGTATATGTGGAGGATAAGGAAATAGCTGATGCCGATGCGCTGAAGTCATATATCGAGACCATCAATACCGATGACAGAAAATATAAGCTTGTGGACGATAATTCCATAAGGGCTACATATGAGTGGGTTACCGGGGTTTTCGACGAACTGAAGATCCCGCTTTCAGAGGAGTAAATTAGGACGTTACAATAAACCTATGGATGTGGTAGAATTAACAACAGTTTTTTGCACCATATACCAACATATATATTGAAAGGAGAAACGGATATGGATCTTATTCCAAGCTTTTCCGTTGACCACACCAAGATCGTTCCCGGGATCTTCACAAGCAGAGTTGATATCCTCGGGGATCAGAAGGTCACAACCTATGATGTGAGGGTTACAAGGCCAAATGTAGAGCCTGCGGTTGATGTTATGGCCATGCATTCGCTTGAGCACATCGTTGCCACATACCTGAGAAATGATCCGGACTGGAAGGATCAGGTTATCTACTGGGGACCCATGGGATGCCTTACAGGGTTTTATCTGATACTTAAGGGAAACAGGGAGCCTAGGGAAATCCATGATCTTCTGCTCAGAGCCTTCAGGTCCGTTGAGGATGCTGAAGAGGTTCCCGGCACATCACCTGAGAATTGCGGCAATTACCTGCTTCACAACCTTGGAATGGCAAAGTGGTATGCAAGGAGATTCGCTGATTATCTTGCAGAAAATGCGGATAATGACCGGATCTTTGAGTATCCCAGATCTGAAAGATTTGTAACGGACGATGGCCGTCAGTTTTTTGATTCATAAGTAAATACCCGGAGGATTCATGGTAAAGGTCGGAATAATCGGAGCAATGGAGCTGGAGGTCAGCAGCCTCAAAGGACAGCTTTCCGGATGCAGGATCAGCAAAAAAGCAGGAATGGAATTCTGCGAGGGAAAGATCGGCGGAGTCGATGTGGTGGTTGTGCGCTGCGGTATAGGCAAGGTTAATGCCGCTCTCTGCGTACAGATACTGTGTGACGATCATCATGTAACCCATGTGATCAATACCGGCGTCGCAGGTTCTCTCAACAATGACCTGAACATAGGAGATATCCTGATATCCAAGGATGCGGTACATCATGACGTGGATGTTACTGTTTTTTCCTATAGAAAGGGTGAGGTGCCCCAGCTGGGCGTAAGGGAATTCCCTGCAGACCCGCATCTTATCGAGGCCGCAGAAAAGGCTATCAGCGATAACCAGCCAGAGCTCAACTACAGAGTCGGAAGAGTCGCAAGCGGAGATCAGTTCATATCCAGTTCCGAGGTCAAGGAACGGATCATAAGCGAGTTTGAAGCTGACTGTGCGGAAATGGAAGGTGCTTCAATAGCGCACGGTGCATACCTGAACGGTATCCCCTTTGTTATTATAAGAGCGATATCCGATAAGGCGGACGGTTCTGCGGAGGAGGATTATCCTACATTTGAAAAAGCCGCAGCCGCACATTGTGCCAAGCTTGTTGCGGACATGCTCGGACTCATCTGAATGACCGGGGGTCTGCAGTAGAAGCGGACAGGAACGGGAAATTTTAAGGAGATTAAATAATGGAACAGACAATTGAATTTCGTTATGATACACAGCTTCTTATCGAGAGCGAGAATGAAGATCTCGATGAGGACGTGATCAGGGATTATATTACAGAGAATTTTGTAGGTGACAGTCTTGTTGCCGCAGGAGATGAGGAACTTGTAAAGATCCATTTCCATACAAACGAGCCCTGGAAGATACTTGAGTACTGCAGGACCCTCGGTGAGATCTATGATATAGTGGTCGAGGATATGGACCGTCAGTCAAGAGGACTCCACGGCTGATGTCATAAAGTATGAAATAAGCTCCGGTCTTTTCAAAGGCCGGAGAGTTTTTGCGTTTTAGAAAGATAGATATGAGCAGTAAAGAAAAGTCATTAAATAAGAAGGTTCCATATGCGCTGTCGGCACTTTATGCGGTGCTGTTCTTTGGTTTTTCATTCTTCTACATGGAGCTTGTTTTCAAGTATTCGGTATCGGCGAAGGTCATTGATTTTTCGGTATTTTACTTTTTGATCTTCTCCTTCATGACGGGAAGCATCGTTGCATTCCTTGTGTATATGCTCCCGCCCGTACCTGCGCACATTGTAGCAGTGCTTACGCTGCTTTTGACAACCATAGGATTTCTCATAGAGTTTTTCATTGAAAGAGAGTTCTTTAATTATTACGATATCAACACGATACTGAATGCTGCAACGGATGCCCTGGGAGGATTCGGAGCGGATATAAGGGAACTCATATTCTGTTATGACGGTATCTCTCATATACTGCTGTTTGTCATGCCTCTTGTACTCTACGGAATATTCGGAAGAAAGATAGTATCCGGGATAAAGAGAACGAGGATGATAGAAAAGAACTACTCTGTCCGTAAGAAGGACGAGGAGATCGAGATGATCGATCTTGCTACAGCTGAGGAAGAAGAGCCTGAGACTGTGACTGTGGAAGAGCCCTCCGGAAGTCTTCTCTCAAATCGCGGAAGAAGATATGTTGCGGGGCTTATCACCATAGGATCATCTCTCCTTGCTTTTTCACTGATCCTTATCCTCATATCCGTCGGAAAAGTAGGTGACGATGCCTTCGGAGACAGGTTCAGTTTTCAGAGTTCCGTTGCTTCATACGGTCTTGCCAGTACGTTCGCAAGGGACGTGAGGAATATAGGAAAGCCTTCCGTACAGGAAGATGAATTCGTGATCGTGGATATACCTTATACAGATCCCGTCCCGGTACCTGTTCCGGTGAATGTTCCCGATGTTGCGGTTACAGAGCCCGGTACCGAAGGCGGCGGGGAGGATGTGCCGGAGCCTGTTGTCTACGGTGTGAATGCGTATGATATCGATTTTGCGGCGCTTGCCGAGGCGGGCGGAGCCTACCAGAATCTGAACACATATGTGGCATCCCTTACACCATCGTCCAAGAATGAATACACCGGGCTTTTTGCGGGAAAGAATCTGATCGTATTTTGCGCGGAAGCGTTCTCATCAAGTATCATAGATCCGGAGCTTACACCGGCTCTTTACAGACTTACTACAAAAGGTATCAACTTCACGGATTATTATGAACAGGCAACTGCCGGAACCACGGGCGGTGAGTTCGAGCTTATATTCGGACTGATGCCCATGCGCGGAGGAGAGTCCATGCTCACCATGACCGCACAGGGTTCATACACCAATATGGGAGCCATGCTCAGTGCGGAAGACGGCTATTACGGAATGGCCTTCCATAATAACGACGATCTGTATTACAGCAGAAACATCACCCACAATCTTCTCGGCTACAGCGAGGGCTTCATGGGATATGGAAACGGCATGGAGAAGCTGATCACAAGACACTGGCCTGAAAGCGACTGTGAGATGATGGAAGCTACACTTCCGCTGTATAGCGATCATCAGCCTTTCAATATTTACTACATGACCGTAAGCGGACACAGCGGATATAATTTCCATTCCAATGCCATGTCCGTCCGCAATAAGGATCTGATAGATGCGTGGTGTGAGGAAAAGGGTCTCACATACAGCGAGGAGGTCAAGGCATATATCGCTTGTCAGCTGGAGCTCGAGAAGGCGCTTGAATATACGCTTCAGTATCTGGAAGAAAATGATCTGGCTGACGATACCGTTATCGCTCTGGCACCGGATCACTTCCCCTACGGTCTGACAAACGGAGGATATCTTGGAAATCTTCCACTTCTTGATGAACTCTATGGTTACAAGGTGGAGACACAGATGGACCGTGACAGAAATACCGCGATCATCTGGTGCGGAGTACTTGAGGATATGGATCCCATCATAATCGACAAGCCCACATCACCTCTTGATATCCTTCCCACACTTCTCAATCTCTTCGGATGCGAATGGGATTCGAGACTGTACATCGGAAGAGATGTGCTTTCGGATGCTGAGGGACTGTATTTTGACAGCGGATACAACTGGAAGACAGAGGTCGGATATTACAGGGCGGCAACCGGCGTATTCACTCCCAGTCCCGGATACGAGGAGGTCGGAGAGGCGTATATCAGGCGTCTGAATGCCATAGTTGCCAACAAGATCTCTTTTAACAGAAGTGTCATCAACAATCCGTATTTCCCATATGTTTATTCCCTGGTTGCTGAGCAGAAGGCGCAGCAGGCAGAGACTTCTTCACAGGGAGAGGACGAACCTTGAAGATACAGACACGAATGGTAATAACGTTTGTGGCGGTGGCTCTGATACCACTTTTCCTTATAGCGCTCATTTTTCTTGTGGTAAGAATGTCCATGAGCAGCAGGGCCGCGGATTCATATTCGGGCCCTCAGGGAATCACGGATATAGGTATCAATATCGAGGAAATCGTAGAGAGGACGGATAAGGTCTATAACGAGCTGGACAGAAAGGTTCACTCTTCACCCGCAATGATGGAGGACAGCGAATATCTGGACGGAATATGCGACGAGCTCTCCAAGCTCTCCAGCACTATCGTTGTGAGAAAGGGAGATGCGCTGTACTATGCCGGGAATGAGCATATGGCAGAGGCAATATGGGACAGGCTTCCTCCCTACGGATACCTGGAGCCGGGCTACAATTCCAGTCTCTACTACGAAGATCTGGAGGAATATGTAAGACAGCTGGATTTTACATTCCAGGACGGAGTCAAGGGCTCTGTCTTCATCGTGGTACGTGTCAATACCGGTATAAGCAGAAAGCTTAAGACGGATCTGCTTATAGCAATGATCCTCATAATGCTCATCACAGCCTTTCTTGTCACGGTATGGAACAAGAAGGGACTTCTGGATCCCATGACCGAGCTTTCCAAGGGACTCACCCAGATAAGCGAGGGCAATTTTGAGCATGTCATTGAGATGAAGGGTGTATCCGGCGAGGTGGGAGATCTTCTCAGGAATTACGAGGACATGAGAAAGAGACTTCGTGAGAACGAGGTGGAGAGCGCCGAACAGGAAAGAAAGAACAGGGAGCTGGTATCCAATATAAGCCACGATCTTAAGACTCCCATTACATCGATCAAGGGCTACGTCGAGGGAATCCTTGACGGCGTGGCCTCAACTCCCGAAAAGCAGGAAAAATATCTGAAGACCATATATAATAAAGCTGTTGATATGGACAAGCTCATCAATGAGCTTACCCTTTATTCAAGAGTCGAGAATGACAGTATACCCTACAATTTCCTGAAGCTTAATGTATCGGATTATTTCAAGGACTGCTTTGAAGAGGTGGGACTTGATATGGAGACAAGAGGGATCGTTTTCAACTATAAGAACAGCATCCCCGCCGATACCCTGATAATGGCAGATCCGGAGCAGCTCCGCAAGGTCATCAACAATATAATCGGAAACAGCGTCAAGTATATGGATAAAGAGTATAAGACCATATCCATAAGAGTTTCTGAGAATGAAGATGACATTATCGTCGAGATAGAGGATAATGGAAAGGGGATCGCCGCAGCTGATATACCCAGAGTGTTCGAAAGGTTCTACAGGGCTGACGCCGCACGTACCACATCACAGGGCGGAAGCGGGATAGGACTTTCGATAGTAAAGAAGATCATAGGTGATCACGGCGGATATATCTGGGTCACATCACGTGAGGGCGAAGGTACCTGCATGCATTTTGCGATAAAGAAATACAAGGAGGAAGATCATGTCTAAGATTCTCATAATCGAAGATGAAAAAGAGATAGCCGACCTTGAAAAAGATTATCTGGAGATGAACGATCTTGAGGTGGAGATCTGCGACAGGGGAGATACCGGACTTGAGGCTGCCCTGAACAATGATTACAACCTGATCATACTTGATGTCATGCTTCCCGGAGTTGACGGATTCGATATATGCAGGAAGGTCAGGGCAGAGAAGAACATCCCCATAATCATGGTATCTGCCAAAAAGGATGACATCGATAAGATAAGGGGACTGGGCCTTGGAGCTGATGATTATATGACCAAGCCCTTTTCACCCGGCGAGCTGGTGGCGAGAGTCAAGGCTCATCTTGCCCAGTATCAGCGCCTTGTGGGTGCCGGCACCAGGAAGCAGGAGAACAGCACCATCGAGGTCCGCGGTATAAGGATCGATAAGAGTGCCCGCAGGGTTTTTATAGACGGGGAAGAGAAGATCTTCACCACCAAGGAATTCGATCTGCTCACGTTTCTTGCTGAGAATCCCAACAAGGTCTATACCAAGGACGACCTCTTCAGGACCATATGGGGGATGGAGTCCATGGGTGATATCGCAACCGTAACCGTGCACATCAAGAAGATACGTGAAAAGCTTGGCGATGTGAGCGGGGATTCCAAGTATATCGAGACTATCTGGGGTGTGGGATACCGCTTCAAGAGCTGAATGCGGCTTTTTGACAAATGATTATTGACACGGCCTTTGGGCCGTGTTATTTTTATGTCACAAGTGTATTAAATGTCTTAATACACTAATGGTGAACGGAGGCTTTATGATAGTACTGGATTTTCGGGACAAGCGCCCATTAAATGAGCAGGTTGCCGAGAAGATAATGAATCTCATAGCCCAGGGCGGTCTTGCGCCGGGAGAAAGACTCCCCAGCGTCAGGAATCTTGCCATCGATCTGTCGGTAAATCCCAATACCGTCCAGAGGGCATATGCTGCGCTTGAGGAAAAGGGATACATCACCACCATAACCGGCAGAGGCAACTATGTCAGCGATGAGTCCGGCTGGAAGGACAGTCTTTACGGGGAGGTTCTCGGTGAACTTAAGGAGACGGCAGTCCGGGTCAGGGCAGCGGGCGTTGCGAAGGAAGAGGCCCTGAAATGTGTGCGGGAAGTTTATGAGAGGGATTAAGAAATGATAGAGATAAAGGGAGTAAGTAAGAGCTACGACGATATAAAAGCCCTGAACAATGTTTCCTTTGAAATGCCGCAGGGACAGGTGTTCGGGCTTGTGGGAACAAACGGCGCCGGAAAGAGCACGCTGCTCAGGTGCATCTGCGGAGTGTGCAGACCGGATAACGGGGAGATCCTGATAGACGGAGAACCTGTATGGGAGAATCCTTCGGTGAAGGAGAAGATATTCTTCATATCGGATGATCAGTATTATTTTCCCGGATCCACTCCCCTTGAGATGGCTTCATATTACAGCACCATGTATCCGAAGACTTTTTCCATGGACAGATTCGGACATCTGATGGAGGCCGTGTCACTTGATCCAAAGAGAAGGATACAGACTTTTTCAAAGGGGATGAAAAAGCAGCTGTCCATCATGCTTGGAGCAGCATCGGGATGTAAGTATATCCTGTGTGATGAGACCTTTGACGGACTGGACCCTGTTGTAAGGCAGGCGGTGAAGAGGCTGTTCATCCACGATATGGAAGAGGTGGGGATCACTCCCGTCATAGCATCCCATAACCTCAGGGAGCTTGAGGATATATGTGAATATGTGGGTCTCCTTCATAAGGGAGGAGTTATCCTTTCCAAGGATCTCGGTGACATGAAGCTCGGAATATTCAAGGTTCAGGCAGTGTTCAAGGATGAGGCATCCCTTGAAACCGTTAAGAAGAACTGTAATGTGATCGCTGAAGAGCACAGAGGATCCCTGATAACTCTGACCATCAGGGGACAGAGGACGGAGCTTGAGACCATCATCACATCACAGCTTCCTGTTTTCTATGAGGTTCTTCCCCTTACTCTTGAAGAGATATTTATAAGTGAAACGGAGGTGCTGGGATATGACTTCGCCGGAATCACAAAATAAAGACAAGATCACGGAAAATGCCATGGCTATAAATGAATTCATAAATGAGAAAACTGAGAAAAAGAACGGAATCTCAATGCTTAGTCTTATGAAGGAGGACTTAAAGCACAGAAGATGGATGCTTGTGATATCCTCGATCGTTCAGTTTCTGGCAGGTCCTGTCATAGTTCTTTTCTGGCTGACAACCATGAAGAGTTCGAGTGATTATATTTCGAGTGTTGAGTACGATGCAATCGTACAGTCCTCAGGGCATACAGTGAAATTCTTCCGCAGTATACTGACCGGATATCTTCCCTTAATGCAGATAATCATAGCGGTATGCGCAGCCCTGATAACCGGACTTGGCGGGTACAGACATCTGTTCAACAGACGTATGACTGACATGGTGAATTCCCTTCCCGTAAAAAGAGGGAAGCAGTTCGCGGTCATTTATCTGAATGGTCTTCTGATGTGGTTTGTTCCATTCATGATATCGATCGTTTTATCTGTCGCAATGTGTATGATCAAAGCATCCGGCTGGGGGATAGGCGGTGATATCGCCCTGATAGGATTGCAGATAGTCGCCGGAAGCGCCCTCAGCTTCATAACCTGCTACAATCTGGTCATACTGGGAGTTATCCTTTCCGGAACGATATTCAACGCTCTGGTAAACATCGCTTTTATCGGATTTGATCTGATCCTGGGATATGGGATCCTGTATTTCCTGTGTGAGCTTTTTTACGATAATTTCCTGCAGCCTGCCATTGGCTTTGAGTATGTAATGTGGCTGTCATCGCCTGTATCCGGCTGTATATGTGCATATATTGTTGCCTGCGGACTGGACTTCTCAGAAGTCTTCTCTTCGGGAGTATTCATCTTTAATCTTGCGATGACCATTGTCATAGCTGCCATGAACCTGATACTTGCCCTTATCATCTATGTCAGGAGAAAGAGCGAGGAAGCGGAAGGCGGTGTATCCAACAAGCTATACAGATTCCTTATCAGAACGATTAATTCCATATATGCCGGACATCTGATGGTGTTTATCGTAAGAGCGATGATCGGATCGGAATATGGCGGCACAGGCTGGATATTATTCTTTGCCGTATTCTTTACCGTACTTGCATACGGACTTATCGACAGCATACACGGAAGGTCATTCAAGGCTTTCTTTTCCCATTGGAAGCAGATGACAGCTGTAACGGCAGCCATGGCACTTATCCTTATCGTATTCATCTTCGATCTTACCGGATATGATAACCATATCGTTCCACAGAGCAATCTGAATGGCGCATCGGTACTCTACAACGAGAGTAACAGAAATACATCATCCTTCGATTATGTACCGGTTCCCGGCAGGGAAGGATATATTATATACAGATGGGGCGGAAGTGAGTTCAGACCGGATTCAAGAAACCTGGAGGTGGGTCCGGATCTTGCTTACCGCATTATATGCGCCGATAAAAAGTATTACTCTCCGGGCGCTCAGTATATATACGATCCGGTTGAAAAGGAAACCGTCAAGACATGGAGATATGAAAACCATGGGCAGGAGGAAAGCCCGTATTCAGAATATCTGACTATAGTGGCTGACAGGAAGGTGGGCCCCGATTTCTGCAGGGCGTATCAGGTAGCCGATCCCGGTATCATAAATGAGCTGATCATGACAGACGGATTCAGAGATGAGCATTACAAGCTGGAGAGCGGGGTTCTCGGTTATCCTGAGTCCATTAGTGTTAACGTAGGCGGTTATCAGGGAGAGAACTTCAGGATCCCTGCAGAGTATATCCCCATGATCATGGAGGCGTATTATTCGGATTTTGAGGATAATTACTCTGTAGAGTATCTGGATGAACCTCAGGGGGATATAATCCTGCAGCTGAAATACAGAGTGTTCTATAATGAATCAAATTATAAAAATGATGATTATTCCATAACAACATTATCCGTATATCCGGTCGAGGATGATGTAAGGACCATGAGGGTCCTTGAAGAACTGGTCAAACTGGGAGTTATAGACTGGTATACCTGGGCGGAGAGAAATAACCCGGAACTGGAGGACTGGATAGAATACTATGAGGAATATGAACTGTATGATTCATACGGATATTGACGCAATTTAACCGGTGTTACAGGCGGTGCCTGCAAAGCACAGCCTGTAAGATGCTGACTGTATATCCCGGAGAAGTGTTAATGAAACTGCCGCACTTGAGATCTCAGGTGCGGCAGTTTTTTATCATACCGTTACAATGGGCTTTTTTGTGATAATGATATATAATAAAAAGTTAGTTGATATGATCCGGATAAGGTTATGGATGATGGGAACGGACAGGGAAGCTCAAAATAGTAAAAAAAATAATACCGGTAATACCATCGCGGATAAAGGGGCATGGCTTGATAAGGCTGCTGTGATACTGAGTGCGGTTCTTCTGATTGCAGGGGCGATACTGCTTTTTGTTGCAAACGGCAGGACTCCCTTTATGATGGATGATGAATGGTACTCCACCAACCTTGTGACCGGCGAGTCTCTTAAGGGACCCGGAGATATCATCGCTTCACAGATATGGCATTACCGGAACTGGGGCGGCAGGAGCATCACCCACGGACTGTTGCAGCTTTCCCTAATGTCAGGTGAAATGTGTGCTGACATCATCAATGTCATTGCGACACTTCTTCTTGTTTTCGAAATGTATATCCTTACGGGGATCGTTGCGGGAAAGGATAAGAGTCCGGACAGAATATCTCTTTACGGATTGCTCTTCGGAACACTTATCCTGTGCTGTCCCAATTTCAGGATGAGCATGCTGTGGCAGGCAGGATGCGCCAATTATGTTTATTCATCGGTGTGGATCCTGCTGTTTTACATATGCTATCTCAGAGCACTTGATGAGGATGGGAAGGACCTTCCCTTTACATGGCTCTTTATAATTCCCCTCGGACTGATCACGGGCTGGAGTACCGAAAATATGGGCCCGGCGGCTTGTGCCATTGCATTCTTCATAACGGTCATATGCATCAGGGAAAAGAAGGCCATTGGACGTAAAAGATTCTGGATGACGGCAGGCTGCATAGCCTCTTTTGCGGGATCTGTTATCTGCATCATTGCTCCCGGCAACTTTATCCGTAAGGACGACAGTGCCGGAGATCTGTCACTGACATTTACCGCAAGGATGCTCCAGATGCTCAAGGGTGCAGGCTCCTATCTGTTCCCGGCATTACTGGTCTTTGCGGTTTCATATATCCTGTACAGGGCATATTTTAAGGAAAAGCTTGGCAGGGAGATGATAGTTACCCTCATGGGTGCGCTTCTTTCATACGGGGCTATGGTATTGTCTCCCCATTATCCCGACCGTGCTGCCTTCGGAACCTGCATACTCATTGAGGTCTGCGCCGGTGCTTTGATAAGCAGGCTGTCGGCCAAAAGAGTACTTCCTGGCTCCGCGCCGCTTTCATGCATGCTGCTGATCTCCTCGATTTTGGTTATGTATACGGTTATTGCCTTATGACAAATACTATATCAGATGAAAAAAAAGGAATATGGATCGTTACCGCAGAGGCTGTGTTGGTTTTTATCCTGGCGGTCCTGACGGTGCATGACACCAATACCGCTACGGGTACCGGATATCTCCTGTATTTGGAGATGGAGGGGCTGTCAAGAGAAGGCTGGGAAGTTGTGGTGGATGCATGGGTGTGCCTGCTCGTTGTCCTGGCAGCGATCATCCCGTCCATATTGTATAAAACGGATCACAATGGAACCGGACTTTTCTTCATGGCAGGGACGTCACTGCTCTTCCTTGTGCGTCCGGACAGGCTGCTGACACCCTTTGCAGGGGGCGAGGCTATCGCAAGAAGCGAAGCTATATACTCCCTGTTGTCTTATCTGCCTGCATGGATGATGACTGCCGTGATCATCTATGCACTCTATCATCTGCCTGATACATCAGAGAAAGAATCTGATTCGGCGGAGATATGTGCCTGCGTCTCCATTGTGTTCATGTTCCTGGCCGTGATATTTACCCGCTTTTTTGAGATACTTATGTTCATATCCGGGTATGTGCTCCTTGTGCCCATGGCAAGGCAGATACCTAAGGTGAAGCAGGGAGGAAGGATCCTGGCAGGCACCATATTCTTCCTGTGCAGTGTATGGAAGCTGTACTCGATCATGGCCGGGTATCATGTATGACGGAGGAAGCTTCGGAGAAAGTTATGAAAAATGTCACATATATCATTGACATGAATGATACATATCCGGAGGATCTTGATAATGAACTCGGAGACTCCCGCAATAATGACACCATTGTCAGGATTTCCATGAAGGATATATCCGGAAGAAATATGTACTGCTCGGATGAAGCCTTTGATGAACTCCGCAGCAGACTGTCCGCATATGAAGATCTGCAGTGCGGTATCCACTTTATCGATACCGGCAACTATCACTACATGACAAGGATCGTTACCTCCTTCATCAGTGAAAGATATGATCTTATACTCTTCGATCACCATACCGATATGCAGGATACAGCCTTTGGAGGGATACTCAGCTGCGGGGCATGGGTAAAGGAGATACTGGAGAAGGATGAGCATGTAAACTCGGTACTGATCGTGGGACCGCCGGAACCAATCCCTGGCGGGTGCCGGGAAGTCATCAGATATCCTGGAGGTGAAGCCTGCGGGTACAGATATTACAGAAATGCACCGGATGACAGCAGGCAGGATCTGGCGGTGCAAAGCGATATTCCCGTTTATGTATCAATAGATAAGGATATACTGGACAGATCGGAGTGCATTACGAACTGGGACCAGGGAGAACTGTCACTGGAGGAACTGTCCGGGATCGTCACTGAAGTTGTCAGGGGAAGACGTATCATCGGAGCTGACATATGCGGCGGGATATCCGTATCGGATCCTGAATATGATTCATCCTCCGATATGATAAATACACGCTCGGATGTGAGAATGCATGAGCTTTGCAGAGAACTCATGACAAAACCTGCAGATTGATAAGACCCTGCGGGGAATCTGCCTGTAAAGAGAAGATAATGTAACGGCTTTATCAACTGCGCGGACTGTTACAGATCATATAAAGGTCAGGTGAAACTTGCTGCTTCCTGAAGGATTTAAAAACAGAATGATGTCACTTCTCGGAGATGAGGAATACCGTCTCCTTGAAGCATCCCTGTCCGGAGATCCTGTGCAGGGTCTCAGAGTCAATCCATTAAAGGGAAGTGAAGAGGGCAGAAGGAAGCTTGAAGACTTATTTGCTCTCAGGAAGATCACTTACGAAGATACAGGATACTATTTTGATCCTGATACCTTCCCGGGAAGAAGACCCTATCACGATGCGGGGGCATATTATATCCAGGAACCGGGGGCGATGGTCCCGGGAGCGATACTGTGCGAAAGACTTTTCGGATGCGGCGCAGAAGATGCAGAGAGTGAGTGCCGTACCGGTTTTGCCAGCCTTCGCGGAGAAAGCGGCCGGGACGGCTTAAGGATCCTTGATCTGTGTGCAGCGCCGGGAGGAAAGTCCACACAGATCGCTGCTGCAATGGCGGGCAGGGGAATCCTTTTTTCCAATGAGATAAACAGGTCCAGAGCGGAGATACTGTCCCGTAATATCGAGAGGATGGGTATAGTAAATGCCATAGTCCTTAATGAGACTCCTGAAAAGCTTGCGGAAAGATTCACCGGATACTTCGATGCCATCATTGTGGATGCACCGTGCTCCGGGGAAGGGATGTTCAGAAAGGATGAAGAAGCCATAACCCAGTGGAGTGATGAAGGCGTGGATATCTGCACACAGAGGCAGGCTGATATACTGCAGAGCGCATACAGGATGCTGAGGCCCGGCGGAGTGATGGTATATTCCACCTGCACATTTGAAAGCCCGGAAGATGAGGATATGGTGAAGAGTTTTATATCGGAATATCCGGATATGAAACTGACAGATATGTCGTTTTTTAAGAGTAAGGCTGAAGGCACCCGTGACGGACTCTGCGGACTTAATGAATGTATAAGGATGTGGCCAATGTATTTTGCCGGAGAGGGGCAGTTTGCGGCTCTTCTTGAAAAGTGCGGAGAGGGAGCGGGAGCACTGCCTGCAGGAGGGTTTGAACCTTCATCGAAGATTAAGGACATAAAGTCTCTTGAGATGTTCCTGAAAGATGCTCTCAGCAAAGATGCGGCATCATGGATACTGAATTCTTCTGACAGATTCCGGGTAAACGGAGACAATCTGTATCTGATGCCGGATGATACACCTTCGCTTTCCGGATTAAAGGTGCTCAGGTGCGGTCTGCATATAGGAACATTTAAAAAGGACAGGTTCGAACCTGCCCATGCGCTTGCACTGACACTTCATGAACAGGATGCGGTGCTTGTTAAGAAGGTCAGCGAAGATGAAGCTGAAAGCTTTGTAAAAGGGATGACCCTTGAGGGGGAAGGAAACGGATGGTGTCTTGTGAGTCTGGATGGATTTTCACTCGGATGGGGGAAAGCCTCCGGAGGCAGGGTTAAGAACCACTACCCCAAGGGACTGAGGATACCCGGATGAGTCTTAAGACAAAGATCATATCAGAAAATGAAAAAGTCATCGTGATATATAAGCCTGCGGGCCTGCCGGTACAGACTGCCCATGCATCCAGAGAGGATGTGTGCAGCCAGCTGAAGAATCATCTGAAGGGCGGTTATCTTGGCGTGATCCACAGACTGGATCAGCCGGTTGAAGGACTGCTCGTATTTGCAGGGGATAGTAAGACTGCTGCGCTCCTTGGTGAGGATCTTCAGGCAGGAAGACTTAAGAAATCATACATTGCCGTTGTGTACGGTACAGTTCTTAACGGCGGTACGGATGTGTGCTATATGCGCAAGTCTTCCGGCGGCGTGTGCGAGATCGGAGAGGGTGAGGATTTCAAAAAGGCTGAGCTGTCATACGAAGTACTTGGCAGTAAGGACGGAACTTCCCTGCTGAGAATAGATATCAAAACAGGACGTTTTCACCAGATAAGGGCCCAGATGTCCCATCTTGGATTTCCGTTGCTCGGGGATATGAAGTACGGATCCGGAGAAAGCCTTGGATATTCCCGTGAGCACGGGATACAGTTTCCTGCACTGTGTGCGGACAGACTTATGTTCACTGATCCGGTGAGCAGGAAAATAGTACGATTTGAATGCAGGCCGGAAAATCCGGCGTTTAAACCATATGAACAGATCATTTTTTAACAATATATCAGGAATCGGATACGATCCTGTTAATTACAGGGGGCTTCCGGGCAAGGTCAGATATTTTGCACTTGTCTATTCGGTGGTCATCCTTTCCATATACATGGTCCTTACAGCAGGTGTTCTTCCTCTGTTTATAAGAGGGTATGAATCTTTGGGGAGTGATAAATCCAGATTCTGGATGATGAACTATGAGTTCTGCGGAAAACTTCTGATCGCAACGCCTCTTTTCATATTTTTTTCCTTTATACTCGGCGTGATCGCATACTATGACAGCGAAGAAGAGAAGGTGTCCCTTCTTGAAAGCGGATATATCATCTCGGCTAACTCGTCAGAAACAAGCGTGTCGGTATACATCTGGACGATGCTTTTTCTCCTGGCTGCCGCCATATCATTTTTCCTGTCCGGTCATAAGGACATAGCCATATCGGGAGAAGAGGGATGGTATTGCGGCATGCAGCAGTACATGGCTGTCGGGGTGACCATCCTGCTGATCCCTCTGTTTAAGTTAAAGCACACATTTTTCGTTATCGTGGCGATGCTGGCATCCTTTGCGGTCAACATCACCGGTCTGATAATGGACATATTCGGCAATGTGTTTTCTCTCAGGGGCTGGACCGAGGGGAAGGTTTCAACCGTTGGAAATGCCAACTGGTATTGCGGATACATTGTAACGGTATTTTTCCTCGGGGTTGCACTTTATTATTCAAGAGGTGGGGGAAAGCAGATCAGGGACCGTATCAATACGGTGTTCCTGACTGTATTTATTGCCGTCGGCGCATACATGTATGTGGCACAGGGCTCTGCCAGCGGGTTCGTAGCACTTTTTGCGGTGTTTTTACTGCTGCTGATCATATCGGGCAGGGATCTTAAAAAGCTGCTGAGAGTTTCGGAGATATTCGTTATATTCGCATCGGGACTGTCAGTGTGTTCGGTTGTGGCGGTCATCACAGATCACATCAGGGCCAATGATGCGGTCAGCAGGCTGTTTGCAGGGATCCCCTTTTCTGTCTGTACAGTGCTGCTGTCTGTGTTGTGGATGATATCCATTCGCATAAGGATAAAGAAGGGCTGTGACAGGGCGCTGCTTCCTGTCGGAAAAGTACTTGGTATTGTGACGGCTGTGTCACTTATCATCTACTTTATCCTCCTTATAATAAATACCGCAGCAGGCGGACGGCTCTTTGGAAACGGTGTCCTGTTCTTTGGTCAGGACTGGGGAAGCAGCAGGGGTATGACAATAAGTGTGGGTGCAAGGCTTTTTAAGGGAATGACTGTTTCGGAGAAGATATTCGGAACAGGGCCGGATACTTTCTACTCGCTTCTGACAAGCGGAAGATACCCGGCACTTGCTGCTGAATGTAAGAAGTACTTCAGCGGCGCAAGACTTACAAATGCCCATTGCGAGCCTGTTACGATGCTGGTGAACCTTGGGGCCTTCGGAGCTACGTGCTTCTACGGAATGCTTTTCAGTGTGCTGGTCAAGGCTGTAAGAGCGGCACTATGCAGGGGGAATGGATCAGGCTGCTCCGCTGAGCGCAGGGCCGGAGATGAGAATGCATCCGAAGGGGGTGACTCTGCGGCTGAATCTGCAGATGAGCATACCGGGGACAGAGGATTCATACTAGGAGTCTCTCTTTGCATAGTTGCTTATATCGTTAATAACCTGTTCAGTTTTCAGACGGTAATGAATCTTTCACAGATATCACTTATCCTTGGATTCGGAGCGTCTGCCGTAATGAACGGTAAATCGGAGGAATGATGGACGGATTAAAGGCTGTAAAGGTGGCTGAGCTCAGGAACAAGCTTACTGCCATACCCGCCAAGATAATACTTACCATAGTCATCACGGGGCTTTTTTTCTGGGAGACGGATTTCGATACCACCCTTGAATGCATGAAGGGAGATCTCGTATATACCGCCAAGATGCTGATCATCCTGTATGGCATCATTTCATATATCCACTTTTTTGTAAGACTTTTTCACAGTTACATTGTGGGGCTTATCGTGGCGGCAGCCGCGGCCTTTGCCGTATACAGCATCAGGGGAAAGTTTACGGACACCCAGTTTCTGATGATCGAGCTGTTCATGATATTCGGCGGTCCCATATGCGATGCCCTGAGATTCCTGAGATATATGCATCTTAAAAGGGAAGTTATCGAGGAGTCCAGAAGCCTTAGGGACAGGATCGATGATATCTATGATAATGTCCACGGGTATGAAGAGGGCTATGAACGCGGGTATGAGAGCGGATATTACAGGGGAAGGAATGAAGGGATCTCCTATGACGACAGGGACCGCATCGGGGACTACGGCAGGGAAGATGAATACGATGACGGATATGATGACGGTTACGAGGATGAATATGTGGAGGAAAGAAGATCTTCCGCAGCCCTTCCCGGAGGCTTCTTTGAAGGCTGCAGAACTCCCGAAGCCATAAAGAAGCGATACCGTGATCTCTGCAAGGTATATCATCCGGACAGCGGCAACGGCTCTGAGATCATATTCGAAGCCATCTGTGACGAGTACAACAGCTTAATGGACGAATAATGGCATTTGTGGTAGATTAACATATTATATTTTTATTTCGTAAAGAAGGTGACCTGTATGCAGAACAAAGGACCATACTATATAACAACCGCTATAGCCTATACCTCGGGAAAGCCCCATATCGGCAATTCATACGAGATAGTGATGGGCGATGCGATCGCAAGACATAAGAGACAGCAGGGATATGAAGTTTTCTTCCAGACAGGAACCGATGAGCACGGCAAGAAAGTGGAAGAGAAGGCGGAGGCCGAGGGAATCTCACCCAAGGAGTTCGTGGATCGCATCGCGGGCATCATCAGGGGGATCTGTGACAGCCTGAATGTTTCCTATGACAAGTTCATACGTACGACTGACGCGGATCATGAGGTTCAGATCCAGAAGATATTCAAGAAGATGTATGACAAGGGAGATATCTACAAGGGAGCCTATGAGGGCATGTACTGCACTCCCTGTGAATCTTTCTGGACCGAGAGCCAGCTTGTTAACGGAAAGTGCCCCGACTGCGGAAGGGATGTACAGCCTGCCAGGGAGGAAGCTTATTTCTTTAAAATGAGCAGGTATGCCGACAGGCTCATGAAATATTATGATGAGCATCCGGAATTCATCCAGCCCGTATCCCGCAAGAACGAGATGGTGAACAATTTCCTCAAGCCCGGTCTTCAGGATCTGTGCGTATCGAGAACCTCCTTTACCTGGGGAATCCCTGTGACCTTTGATGAGAAGCATGTTGTATATGTATGGCTTGATGCACTCAGCAACTATATCACCGGTATCGGTTACGATGCTGACGGCAACAGCTCCGAGATGTATAAAAAGTTCTGGCCCGCAGATCTTCATCTCATAGGAAAGGATATCATCCGCTTCCATACGATCTACTGGCCCATATTCCTTATGTCCCTTGAGCAGCCCCTTCCCAAGAAGATATTCGGTCATCCCTGGCTTCTGCAGGGCGGTGAGAAGATGAGCAAGTCCAGGGGGAATGTCATCTATGCGGATGATCTTATCTCGCTCTATGGGGTTGATGCGGTCCGCTACTATGTGCTCCACGAGATGCCTTATGAGAATGACGGAACCATAACATGGGAGCTCATGACCGAAAGATACAATTCGGATCTTGCCAACATCCTTGGAAATCTCGTAAAGAGAACCATATCCATGACCAATAAGTATTTTGGCGGGATCGTGACAAAGACCGGTGCATCTGCCGAAGTGGATGAGGACCTTAAGGCGGTAGTTACCGCAGCAAGGGATAAAGTCTCAGCCAAAATGGACGATCTCAGGGTTGCCGATGCAATCGATGAGGTTTTTGCGATATTCAAGAGATCCAATAAGTACATAGACGAGACCGAGCCCTGGACTCTGGCTAAGGACGAAGCCGGTAAGGAAAGACTTTCCGAGGTTATGTATAACCTTACCGAGTCCATTGTGATCGGTGCCAACCTTCTTAAACCCTTCCTGCCTGAGACTGCGGATGTGATCCTTAAGCAGCTGGGCGAAGAACAGTTAAGGGATTATGAAGATCTCGACAAGTTCGGACTGTATGAGTCCGGCAAAAAGGTAACGGAGGAGCCGGAGACTCTCTTTGCAAGACTTAATATCGAAGATATCATGAAGAAGGTCGAGGAGATCCGTGCCGTACAGAGGGCTGAGTACGAGAGAGAAAACGGCCTTACTCCGGGCAGTGCTGATGCAGAGAGCCTAAATGACGGGGCCGGAAAAGCTTCCGAAACGGGATCCGGGGCCGCCATAGACCTTGAGCCCAGGGATCAGATCACATATGATGATTTTGCGAAGCTCCAGCTTCAGGTCGGCGAGATAATCTCATGTGAAGAGGTACCCAAGTCCAAGAAGCTCCTCTGCTCACAGGTTAAGATCGGAAGTAAGACAAGACAGATACTTTCAGGCATAAAGTCCGGATATTCCGCTGAGGAGATGGTTGGAAAGAAGGTCGTAGTACTCACTAATCTCGCTCCCAGACAGATAGCCGGTCTTACCAGCGAGGGAATGCTCCTTTGCGCAGAGGATGCGGAGGGAAAGCTGTCGCTTCTTTCCGTGGACAGGGATATGCCTGCCGGAGCAGAGATAGGTTGATACCGGGGAGGATACTCCTATGAAAAAAGAAGAATTTTATTTCGATTCAAGAGACGGCGAGACGAGCATACACGGAGTAAGGTGGATGCCCGATGAGGGAGTAAGCCTTAAGGGGATCATCCAGGTCATACACGGCATGGAAGAATATGTCGAAAGGTATGAGGATTTCGCCGGTTTTATGACTGAGAGAGGGTTTATCGTAACCGGTGAGGATCATCTCGGGCATGGCGGCACTGTGGGTGAGGGCGGAATAAAGGGCTACTTTTGCGAGCAGGATCCCGCGACCGTTATAGTGCGGGACGTACACAGGCTCAAGAAGATCACCCAGGAGAAGTATCCCGGTCTTCCCGTGATCATAATGGGACACAGCATGGGATCCTTTATCGCAAGGAATTACATCTACCGTTATGGTACCGGGATAAAGATGGCGGTCATAATGGGAACCGGCAGCATGCCTGTATCGGTCCTTAATGCCGGAAGCGCCCTTACGAAGATGACGGCTCTCTTTAAGGGGTCTAAGTGCAAGCCTGCCATGGTGGCTAAGATGAGTTTCGGCGGATACTTTAAGAGGATACCGAATCCCAGAACCAGATATGACTGGCTCAGCGTCAACGAAAAGAATGTGGACGACTATATTGCCGACCCCATGTGCGGGTTCGGTTTTACGGCAAACGGGTATCTTGCTCTTTTCGAACTGATGAAGAGAATGCAGAAAGAGGATAATGTTGCCGCTGTTCCCAATGATCTTCCGCTTCTGTTCGTAGCCGGAAGCGACGATCCGGTGGGTGCATACGGAGAGGGCGTAAAGACTGCGGCAGACAGCTATCGGAATGCCGGAGTTAAGGACGTCACCGTAAAGCTGTATCAGGGTGACAGGCACGAGATACTTAATGAGGATGACAAAGAAACCATCAAAGAGGATATCCTTGAATGGATAACGGCAAGGCTTTCCTGAAATCCCGAATAAGCTATGAATGGGCAAAGCCTGAGGATTGGACGGAGGCCATCTCACTGGTCTGGACGACCTTCATGGAATTTGAGGCTGCCGATTACGGCGAGGAAGGAACCGGTCATTTTTTCGAATTCATCACCGATGATGACCTGCATGATGCGTTCCTCAAAGGCAATTATCCCATGATGATAGCAAGGTATGAAGGAAGCATCGTCGGTGTTGCCTCGCTTCGCGGCGGAAACAGGCTGTCACTTCTGTTCGTCCGGAGGGAATTGCACAGAAACGGCATTGGCACCGAGCTGGTGGACAGACTCTGCAGGTACCTGAGGGATATATGCCATGAGAACTGCATGATCGTCAGAGCCGCACCTTATGCAGTGGGTTTTTACAGGAAAATAGGATTTATGGCGCTGGAACCGGAGAAGAATATTTCCGGGATACGTGTCACAACAATGGAATTGATTTTTTAGAGAGGTTTATCGTGAAGTTTTTAAATCCGGATTCAAAGTTTATGGCAGTACTTAATAAGATCAGTGACGTTATGATCCTGAATCTTATCACACTTGTGATGTGCGTACCCATCATAACGGCGGGAGCTGCACTTACCGCCAAGGATTATATGTGCTACAAGCTTGTAAAGAATGAAGAGGGCGGGATCTTAAAGGGATTTTTCCATTCCTTTAAGCAGAATTTTAAACAGGCAACCATTATCTGGCTGGTAATGATGGTCGTAATGGGAATTGCCGGATTCGATATGCTCTTTGCTTACGGTCTTGAGGGAGAGGGAACGGGTATCGTCAGAGCGATCATGATGGCAGCGGGCTTCTTTGTCTTTATTGCCTGCATAATGATATTCCCTGTGCTTGCAAGGTTCGATAACACCATAAAGGGCACCGTAAAGAGCGGGATCCACATGACGGTTGCCATCCTCCCGAGGGCTGTTCTTATGGGAATATTGTACATAATCCCTCCCGTTGTGGGACTTTTCTGGTTCGCATCGGTTCCTGTCGTGTTCCTTTTCGGTATCGCAGGTCCCGGGTATCTGAGCGCCATGCTGTATCGCTCCGCTTTTGAAAAGATAGAGAACAGATACTACGAGGAACATCCCGAGGAAGCACCCGAGACCGACCCTGTTGAAGAGGCCATGCAGAGAGCGATTAACGTGGACAGAAAATGACGGATCCCGGGCTGTTTTGGTGACATTTTTGTATACTAGCATAATGTGCTGTCAAAACGCCGAAACAGGTGGCTGTTTGGTTGGCAATATGACGATAGTTTAGTATCTTTTTATGGTCGATGGGCAAAATGCCCAAAGGTTTGACAAAAGTTTGTCTATCTCGGTTATTTCAATTATTCACCGCAAGATAGTATACTTTGTAAGGTATTGGGCGGCAAACGCCTAAATTGGTATTCTGAAAGGAGTATATACTAATGGCAAGTCTTTCACTTAAGCATATCACCAAGGTATATCCCAACGGCTTTGAGGCAGTTAAGGATTTCAACCTGGAGATCAACGAT
>JAEEGJ010008984.1_pt1 | contig 27140 bp, 18 predicted proteins | sample 8958761 | NCBI WGS metagenome assembly JAEEGJ01 (sample SAMN16246546, study PRJNA631951) | gut metagenome | biome: gut microbiome; feature: rumen; material: RS-attached | host: Bos | place: Iran: Karaj | collected 2018-10 | reverse complement strand
AGGAGGGGAGAAGAGATGAAACGATAACGGAAACGGGAACGAAAACTACTTTCAATTTTCAATTCTCAACTTTCAACTTTCAAATTTCAATTTTCAAAATATGAAGTACGCATTAGTTACAGGAGCAAGTCGCGGTTTGGGTCGCGCCATTGCTGTTCGCTTAGCCCAAATGGGTTATAATATTCTTATCAATTATGCAGGTAATACCGCAGCGGCCGAGGAAACACTGCGTCTCGTTCGCGAAGCAGGTACAGATGGCGAGTTATGGTGTTTCGACGTTGCCGACCGCGAGAAAGCAACGGCCACCATTCAGGCATGGCAGGAGGCACATCAAGACAACGACGAGTACATCGAGGTATGCGTCAACAATGCAGGCATCCGTAGGGATGGCGTAATGGCCCTTATGCCTTTCGAGGATTACACCCGCGTTATAGACATAACCCTACAGGGCTTCTTCAATGTAACACAGCCTCTGTTGCCTGCTATGCAGTTCCATAAATTCGGCCGTATCATCAATATGGCCAGTGTTAGCGGAATCAAGGGTTTGCCCGGCCAAACCAACTACTCAGCCGCCAAGGGAGGTATCATTGCAGCTACCAAGGCACTGGCTCAGGAGGTTGCCAAGAAGAATGTCACCGTTAATGCGCTGGCACCCGGTTTTATCAAGACCGATATGGTTGAGGGGCTCGACGAAGCTACACTCAAGAAGACCATCCCTGCCGGTCGTTTCGGTCAGCCCGAAGAGGTTGCCGAGGCAGTTGCCTTCCTCGTATCTCCAATGGCCGGATATGTTACGGGTAATGTCATCTCCATCAACGGAGGACTCTATACGTGATGAAGTTATGAGGTTATAAGGTTCATGGTTAAATGTTATAGGAACTCCCCAAACAACGGTAAACCATAAACTCTAAACACTAAACGTTAAACTTAAATAAACAGTAAACAGTAAACTAAAATAACTTTCAATGAATAAAAGGGTCATCTTATTTTTTGTACTTTCATTCCTTCATTATTTCGTTTTCTCGGCATTAGCAATAACTACGGGGGGGCGTCTTTTCCAGTTTGAGCGTAGTACCAACAAGAATTATATCTGCTACGATGTAAACCTGAAGGATGGGAAATTAGATCAGAAGGAGCCTGTTCATGCGTATTGGATTCGAGCCGAAGAGGGTGGGGAGAAGAAAGAACTCTCTTACCTCCAGTTTACCTTTGCCTTTGGCTATAAGGTGGACAGCAAGAAGGACAACGAGGTTACCATCCACCTTTCGCCCTATAAGAACCTGCCCATCCGCATCCTCAAACGCGGTGGCAAGTGGATAGCCCTTGTAACGATGGAAGGGCAGGAGATGATAGTAAGCAGGTTCTTTGCCCAAATGAAGGGCGAATCCCTTACCTGTCTGTATGTAGATGTTACCGGCACCACCTCCAACGGCAAGACCGTAACCAAGCGGATCAACAATAAGAAATGAAAAATGAACTAACAGACATTACAGAGATACAGGTCAAGTTTAGCGAAATGGATGCCATGCTGCGTGTATGGCACGGAAACTACGTCAAGTACTTCGAGGATGGACGCGAGTCCTTTGGCCGTCATTATCCCGGCATAGGTTACGAGGTGATGTTGGCTGCCAATATTCCCGCTCCCGTCTATGATGTACACGTAAGACATTTGGCCCCTTTGGGAATGAACGATATAGCCGTGATACACACCTCCTATATCCATAAGCCCGGTGCCCGCTTGGACTTCAAATATCAGATTTTCCGCCAATCCGATGGCGTTCTCTGTTGCGAAGGTACCACCACACAGCTATTCATAGATCCCGATGGTCAGCTAATGATAGAAGAGCCGCAGTACTTTACAGATTGGAAGAAGAAATACCTCTGAGAGTAACTGATCATTGTTAATTATTGGTCAAGAGTCAAGGGGCCCGATTATTAAACTGTAATATCTCCTCGAGCCTGATCCATTTGATCTCATTGACCTCGAACGCGACTCGTCAGTGTCAGAGCAAGCTCACACTGCGCTCGCTGCTTACTCGGTTCGAAAGAGTTGATTATTTTCCTACAAATTTAGTGTCAAGGTATGTCTGAAAGGCTTCCTTGTACATGTCACCGATGGGGAGATAGGTGTCTTTGTCCATGATTACACGATTTTTGTTAACCTCCTGAATCTTTGTGAGGTTGACAATGTAGGAACGGTGGATGCGCATGAAGTAGTCGGGTAAGTGCTCTTCCATCTTCTTCATCGACAGAAGGGTGACAAGAGGTTTCGTCTCGCCCACTATCCATACTTTCAGGTATTCGCTCATGGCTTCGACATAGCGAATATCGGGGATGCTGACTTTTACGATGCGATAGTCGGTCTTGAGGAAGAGTGTGTCGTCGGCAGGAAGACTATCGGCAGCAGGACTGCTTACCGTTGACGAACTGCTCTCAAAACGTTCTTTCAACCTGTTTGCTGCCCGCTGGAAGTCCTGCAGTCCGAAGGGTTTTAGCAAATAATCGACGGCATTGACGCGAAAACCCTCAACTGCATATTCGGAGTAGGCAGTAGTGAAGATGATAAACGGCGGCATGGCGAGCGACTTGATGAAGTCCATGCCGTTGAGGTCGGGCATGTTGATGTCGCAGAAGATAGCATCAACCATATCATGTTCCAGATACTCACGCGCCTCCAAGGCACTCTGACATTGGGCGGCGAGTTGCAGGAACGGCACCTTACTGATATAGGCGACTAGTTGTTTCAGAGCCAGTGGTTCGTCATCGATAGCCATGCAACGTATCATACTGTTATACATTTTTATTTATTAGAGAAATGGAATGACAAGACGGACGGAATAGACATCGGGTGTGTCGTCTATGCTGAGGGTATAATCTCTTCCGTAAAGCAGGTCAAGACGCTTGCGGACATTGGCAAGACCCACACCACCCTTTTCCTCGTCGGACGAGTCTGCTTTCGAATTAAGGCACGAGAACTGCAGTTCATTTTTCTCTACAGCAACTTCTATGCTTATGAATGATTCATGCTTATAAGTGATGCCATGCTTAAAGGCATTCTCGATGAAAGTGATGAGAATCAGCGGCGGAATCTGACAGTCGGGCACCTCTGAGGGCAGGTTTACATTGATGTGAACCTTGTCGGTATAGCGCAACTGCATCAACGTGATGTAATGGCGTATGAAGTCCATCTCGCGGGAGAGCGGCACGCCCTGCTTATTGCCTTCGTAGAGCACGAAACGCATCATCTTCGACAGTTCCAGTATGGTGTCCTTCGCCTTCTCAGGGTCTATGTCCACGAGTGCATGGATATTGTTGAGAGTGTTCATGAAGAAGTGCGGGTTGATCTGGTAGCGAAGATATTCTAACTGCTGCTCCAGATTCTTGTGCTCCAGTTCGGCAAGCCGCTTGTGGTCGTCACGACTGCGGAAATAGTATTTGATACCGAGATTGCCGCCCAGCATCAGAATGAGCACCACGATTGCCATGATGTCGCGCTCGCCAACAATGGGAGGTAGAGCATTTTTAGGGCGAAAGGCATGACGTTTGCCGTCCAATTCTTTCGGCGATTCACCGATGTGTGGCGGCCGGTGTCTGTCCATATTTTCCATCGGATGTCTGTGTCTCATCGGCTTATTCATGTCAGGTCGGCTGCTACATTGGAAAATGGCAAACAACGCAATGACTACGGTCACAATGGAGAAATATGCCACGCGCCTATGTCTATGCACCAGCATAGGTGCCAGCAGGAAGTTGTGGATGAGGAATATCACCAAATAGACGGCAAACTTGCGAAATACAAAGAACACCTCCGACCAGTCGAACTCAACAGACGAGTCGTTCACCGTCCGCACATACAAACTTAGTAGTGGGCTTACAAACAGCAAGCCCCACACTATCAAGTAGAAGATATTCTCCTGACGCGACTGCTTCATCCAATTTATTCTTATCATATATAATAACGCAAGAATCAGTATAATATTGTTTCAGTGCCAGCCTGGACCGCCATTGCCTGGACCTCCGCCCATGTTGTTACCACCGCTATATGACGAGAGACTGACACTGGAGCCACCGCTGACTGTGCCGCCTGAGATGCCAAGACCGCCAAAGTAAGACGTGCCACCACTGACACTGACTCCCGACAGAAGCGTTGGTTGCGAAGCACCACTGACTACGATGCCAGAGCCACCGCTCGATGGGGTTTTGAATGAGAAGGAGCTGCTGCCTACAGTCAGCGCATACATCGTGTTGGCACTCCATGACGAAGCTGCATAGCACGACTGCGAGAGGCTTGATCCGCTCTCCAGTCCGCCGATGGCGATAACGGTGCCGCCTGTGAGGTAGAGTTTCTTGCCTCCCTCGGTATTAGCATCGATAGCCACCTCTGGCTGTCCGCTGCAGATGGCATATACCGTACCACCTTTTATGTAGCAGTTGCCGTTGGCGTCAAGTCCATCGTTATTTCTGCCTTGGGCATAAACATAGCCGCCGCTGATGGTCATGTCGCTCTTCGAGTTGATGGCGTCGTCATAAGCATACGAAGCCACTTCACCACCAGTGATGCTGAGTGCGCTCTTTGTCTCGACGCCCTCACCGTTACTACCACTGGTACGTACCCATATTCTTCCGCCGCTGACACTGATATCACCGTCAACTTTGATACCTTTTGGGGATGATGTATCGCCTGAACTGCTGAATAGTCCGCCCGTAGTGACGACATATACTTTGCCTCCACAGAAGGTAGCATAACCATCCACATTGATGCCTTTGCCGCCGTTGCCAGTACTCTTCAGCCAGAGTTCTCCACCGTTGATTGTGAGAGTTGAATCAGCTTTGATGCCAGCCGCGCCCTTTGCTTCATTATCTTCTGTGTCGTACGTGCCGTTGCCTGTGGTCAACACAGTGGTACGACCGCCGTTTACGATGATGTGACTCTCGCAGTTGATTCCCTTGGTAGCTGCTGCCGTCACCTCTACATTCAGAATGCCACCATTGATGTATATGCCGTCGTTTGCCTTGATGCCGTGGTTGGCAGTAGAACGGACATAAATATTATTCCCCTTATTGAAAACAATATAATCTGCAGAGTGAATTCCGTTGTTAGAGTTGCCCATAACGCTGAGCGAGCCACTACCATTAAAAAACAGTTTACCCTTACAGTATAGAGCCCCCTTTTGTGCCCCACCTGTGCCATCGGTCAACGTGTTCGTAGTGCCTTCGGCAAGAATGATGAACGCCCGTTTTCCACTGAGCAGATTCAGCGCCGCCGAGTCGGGGTTGGTAATATTTACGCCATTGAGCTTCACAGCGTATTTTTTCTCGCCGAGAATAGTCAGCGAACCATTGGTGGTCGTACCGCTTAATACATAGCACACATTCTTCTCAGAGCCATGATATGCTATCACGTGGTTGCCGCTTACCGTCACATCTACGCCGTTCTCTGTCTTCGCCACTGGGCTTGACATATCAATCGTTACTTCCTTCGTAAACTCGTTGTTTTCCAGCACGTCCTCTTCGTCGGGGTAATATGCTGCGGCAACGTCTGTCGGTTCTGTCGTCGTCTTGTCGATAGCAATGTCTAACGTAGCCAATTCGCCAGTAGTGACCGAACTGCCACCAGCGGTTGAAGTGCCACTGTTCCAACTGCTATTACCGTTGTATTCCTCTAATTTGTCATCTGCCGAACAACTCATCATAACTGCTACAGATGCTGTAAGTATTATATTTAATATTGCCTTTTTCATGTTATAATTCAATTTAGTTTAACAATTACCAACGTGGACCACCGCCTCCGCCGGGACCGCCGCCAGGACCGCCGCCACCGGAATAGGTGGACAGAGTTACATTACTGCCTCCGCTACAACTGCTTTGTCCGTAGCCGTTCCAGAAGCTGTCGCCGCTACCTGTCACACCACTCTTCAAGGCTGGAGTGCCGGTAGTATAGACTGCCATTGAGCTACCCATTCTGCTGTTTGAAGGCACCTTGAAAGCAAAGGCGAGTGTGCTGCCATTGTAGATGCCATACCATGTGCCCTTGCTGTAGGAACTAGCCTGCTTGGCTGTGCCGCCCGAAATGCTGGCACCATTCTCGAAACCACCGAATGCCACTACATTGCCGCCTGTGATGTAGATCTGCTTCTGCTGCTCGGTATTGGCGTCGATACCCACTTCAGGCTGGGAACTTGCCACAGCAAATACGTTTCCGCCCTTTATGTAGCAGTTGCCATTGGCATCTATTCCGTCGTTGCCGCTGCTGTTTGCCATCACATAGCCTCCGCTGATAGTCATGTCTCCAGCCGAATTGATTGCGTCGTCGCTTGCCTCGACATAGACATAGCCGCCAGTGATAGTAAGGGTTCCCTTCGACTCTATGCCTTCGTGACTTGCCGACTTGGCATAGATTGTACCGCCGTTGATGACGAGTCCGCCGTCAGCCTTGATTGTCTTTGGCGATGCCGTGGCACTGCTGCTGTATTTATACTGGCTGCCGCTGCTTGTTGCTGTTACGGAACCGTTATTGATGGTAAGTATTGCGTCAGCCTTTATGCACTTACCACCCGAGCCGGTAGAGGTTAGCGTGATGGTTCCGCCGTCGATGGTCATGTTGCCGTCGCTCTTCAAACACGCACAACCCTTAGCATCGCTGTCGTCGCTGTCGTATGCTCCGTTGCCAGTAGTTTTCACAGTGATGTCGCCGTCGCTGATGCGCATGTCGCCAGCAGCCTTGACACCTTTGGAAGCAGCAGCTGTAACGGAGACATTGAACGAGCCTCCCTCAAGATAGATATTACCGCTGTCCTCATCCTCGTGGTCGGTAGTTTCGCCTGTTGAGACAGAGCCTCCGAGGTCGCACTGGATGCCGTCGTCCTGTGTGCCACTGATGCTTACCGTACCGCTCTGCATCTGGAAATACTCCTCACAGTTGATTCCGTCGCCTACGGCTGAGGTGATGTTCAATGTCAGGTTCTTAATCTGTATGTATGATGCCGACTTGATGCCGTGCTTCAGATTGCCTATCACGTTCAATGTGCCCTTGCCCTGCAACTGCAACTGACCCTTAGAATAGATACATGCCTTCTGCGAACCGCTACCATCAATCAGCGTATTCTCTGTATCTTTCTTTGCGCTGATCTGTATGCGCTTCGAATTGGTGATATTGATGGCTGCACCGTTGGGGTTGGTAAGTGTCAAGCCTGCCAACGACACAGTACACTTATATGAGCCGCCCAAGGTCAGCGAACCGTCTGTCGTCGAACCGCTAAGCACATAGGTAATCTCATCGCCATCCACTGCATCAGTATTGCTTTGAGTAATGGTGACATGAGCTCCGCTGACGGAAGCAGAAACGTAAGCTGCTACATTGCTGGCAGCCGTTACAGTAGCTGTAGAGCCGCTATATACTATATTAACTGTGTTTGCATCTATTTCAGTAGAACTGCCAGTAGATACAGTCATCTTGGTTATGTCGCTGATGGTATAAGTATCAGTACCGACTGTCATCGTTGTGCCGTTGGAAAATGTTACCGGAGAATCAGAAGTGAGGTCGGCTGCACTATACGTTTTTGTTACTCCTGAAGAAGTGATGTTCAGTGTCTGTGCTCCTGCTGCCATCGTCAGCATAAGGGTTATTATAGATAATAATGTATGTCTCATTTTACTATCATTTTATATGTTTTGGTTTTTGTCTTCAAAATATACACGCCTTTCTGCATCTGATCTCTGGTGACTTTCTGTCCCCGAAGATCATATATGTCGGTGGCTTCATCGAGAGCAGCATCGGTGATTTCCTCTATACCAGTAGTAGTTTCGTCGGATGTAGAGAAGTACATCTTGCTTAGGTTAGAGAGGGCAAACGACTGTGAGTCAACAGTCAACGTAGTTTCGCTGATTGTCAGCGTCAAATCCTTGACGGCAACAGAGACCTTAGCTCCGTCCGTCGTCTCAAAGGTCAGGTAGGTATATTCATCGGCTTTTGCCGTCAGTGTACCTATCAGGACTGTCAGTAATAAAAAGATTTTCTTCATAAACGCATATCTGTTCTTTTGTGTGAATCATTATTTTGACGCAAAGATACGGTCTTTGTCACCAAGGTGTCAAATCTTTTCAACGAATCGCCCGATTCCTTCAACGAATGGGATTAAGAGTTTAAAGGTTTAAGGGTTTAAGAGGTTTAGGAATAAAAATTTTGAAGAAAAATATTTGTGTAGAACTAAAATGACTATATTTGCAACATGCAAACAAAAAAATACGATTGAGTATGAATTTTCTGGAGGAAAAAATTTTACAGGAAGGTAGTATCAAGCCGGGTAATGTGCTGAAAATCGACAGTTTCCTGAATCACCAAATCGACATTGATATTATGCGACAACTGGCAAACGAGATTAAACGACGTTTCCGGGGTAAGGAGGTGAATAAGATTCTGACCATTGAGGCAAGTGGTATCGCTATAGCTACGGCGCTGGCAGAGATGTATGATGTACCTGTGGTGTTTGCAAAGAAGAGCGAAACTGCCAACAGTACTGACGATAAGTATGTGGCTCAGGCTTATTCGTTCACTCATAAGCAGATGAATCAGGTGTTCGTTTCGAAACCTTATCTGAGGGCTGACGATAAGGTGCTCATCGTGGATGATTTCCTTGCCGACGGACAGGCTATGCATGCTCTCATCGACTTGGTTCATCAGGCTGGAGGTGCCGTAGTGGGCATCGCCGTAGCTGTGGAGAAGGGACAGCAGAACGGAGGTAAGATTCTGCGAAGCGAGGGTTACCACCTGGAGTCGATAGCTATTGTGGAGTCGATGGACTGGGAAACTCAGACTATCCGTTTCCGCGAGCAACCAAAGGAGGTGTGTGAGAGTTATAATCTGAAGTTGATAAATGAGTAGCAGCAAGGACAATCTGTACACCCTGGACGGAAGGGTGCCACTGTTGGAGGCTGTGCCTTTCGGTCTGCAACATGTGTTGGCGATGTTCGTGTCGAACATCACTCCTATCATCATCCTGGCAAATGTAGTGGGCATAGAGGATGGAGTGAGTGCCACGCTGATTCAGAACTGTATGATCATTGCCGGCATAGGTACTCTGATACAGCTCTACCCTATCTGGCGAATCGGTTCGCGCCTGCCTATTGTGATGGGTATCAGTTTCACGTTTCTGTCGCTTTCCATATATATCGGCAAGACACACGGAATGGGTTCGCTGATTGGTGCTGTAATCATTGGCGGTATCATTGAGGGATTGCTGGGACTCTGTGCGAAGTACTGGCTGAAGATTATACAACCTATCACGGCTGCTACGGTGGTGACTGCCATCGGTTTCTCGCTGCTCCCTATCGGTGCCAATTCGTTTGCCGGCGGTCAGGGTGCTGCCGACTTCGGTTCGCTGGAACACTGGATTGTAGGAACCATCACACTGTTTGCCTGTCTGGGATTCCAAGTGTTTTCGAAGGGAGTTATGCGTTCTCTGTCGGTACTCATCGGACTGATTGTGGGTTATGTAGCTTCGATAGCGATGGGTATGGTAGATTTCTCGGGTATGCATAATGTCAGTGTTGTTTCGATGCCTAATTTCATGCCGTTTGAACCTGTGTTCGAATGGGGACCAATCCTTTCGTTTCTCGCTATCTATCTGGTTTCTGCCACTGAGACCATAGGCGACACGAGTGCGTTGTGTTCCGGGGCTCTGAAACGCCGAATACACAAGGCTGAGATGGGTTCGAGCATTGCCTGCGACGGTTTCGTAAGCTCTGTGGCAGGTCTGTTCGGATGTACCCCAATCACTTCGTTCAGTCAGAATGTAGGACTTGCAGCTCTGTCGGGTGTGGTAAACCGCTTTGTCATTGCAACCGGTGCTGTCATCATGATTGTAGGAGGTGTGTTCCCGGCTGTTGGCGTGGCACTGACAACTATTCCTCAGAGTGTGCTTGGCGGTTGCACCATCATGATGTTCGGTTCGATTATGTTTGCCGGATTCAGCATGATTGCCAAGTGCGGTTTCAGCAACAGAAATATGATTATCGTTTCTATGTCGCTCAGTGTGGGTCTCGGTTTTACCCAGGCAACGGGCATGTTCAATATTTTCCCGCAGATTGTGCAGACTGTGTTTGCAGAGAATTGTGTCGCTGTAGTTTTCCTCCTCGCTGTAGTTCTGAATCTTGTTCTGCCAGGAAAGAAGTTTATCAGCGGAAAAGAAGAAGACGAGAAGGAATTGAAAATTGAGAATTGAAAATCAAGGCAGCCTCGACATAACGACATCACGACAAGAAAAGCGCCTAACTAAAAAAGCCTCCGTGCGGAGGCTTTTTATAATTTCGGACCATTGAGTGTGGGTTCGACTGGGATTATGTTTCCTTTCTTGTCGAAGGTGAGGCGGTCGATGCACACTTCGCGGTGGGTTCCCGGAACACCACCTCCGAATTTGCGGTCAACAAAGTTCTTGTTGATGCGGTGGTAAACGATGTACCATTCGTCTTTACCCGGTACCTGAAGGATGGAGTTGTGAGCAGTGCCGTAGATTTTGTCTGCAGGTTTCTGCTGGATAACCATGTAGTGGTCGGGATTGATGGTGATAGGACCGAGTGGCGACTTGCTTGTACCGTAACATACATGATAGTTAGGACTGCCTGTGTCGTCAACAGACCAGAGGAAGTAGTATGTGCCTTTGCGATAGAACACATATGGAGCTTCGCGATATGCCCAAGTCTGCAGGGTGCCTCCCTGAGGTGTCATGTGGGTGATGGTCTCTTTATTTATTGAGAGCATGTCGTCGTTGAGCTGAGCTCCTGCCATGAAGCCATTTCCCCAGTAGAGATAGTGTTTGCCTGTCTTTGGGTCGGTAAATACATCTACGTCGATTGCCTGTCCACCACGAGCTGTTGCTGGACGGTCGGCATCGGTTACAATAGGAGCACCTGAGTCAACGAACGGACCTGTAGGAGTGTCGCTTACAGCTACTCCGATTTCCTTGCGACGAGTCTGTGGGTTGTTGGCTGAGAAGTAGAAGTAGTACTTATAGCCACCACCCTTCTGACGCACTTCTTCGATACATGGAGCCCAGGCATTGCCGTTTGCCCAAGTGACCTGATCGCCTCTGACGTCGAGCATCTTGCCTTCGTCGGTCCAGTCGATGAGGTTGGTAGAAGAGAATACGCTGAAGTCGTGACCACCCCATCCTGGAGTGCCGTCAGTAGTGCTGTAGATGTAGTATTTCTTTGTAAGGTTCGAGTAGAGCACTTCGGGGTCGGCATGGAATCCTTTGAGGATTGGCTGCTTGTGGTTGCCAAATTCCTTGAGCAGACGGTCTTTCTCTGCCTGAGTGATAGGAATGATGGTTCCGTGACGAGGAGTGAACTTACCCTTTGTCTTAGTGTTCTGAACGAACTGGAAGGTCTTGAGGTCTTCTGATTTGCAGAACTGATAGTGTCCGCTGCCGTAGCAGTCGTACATGATAATCCAAGACTTGCCGTCGATAGCTTTGCAAACGCCTACTCCCTCAACTGCTTCCTTGGTCTGCTCTACATTGCCGTCGAGCATCTGCCAGCGGTCTGTGAGGTTTTTGGCAACTGCCTGATAGATGCCGCGACCAGACTCCTGCTTGTAGAAGAGGTGGTAGAGCTGGTCTGCTTCATTATATACTATGTCGCCGTCGATGGTTGCATTGCCTGCATCGAAGAGCCAACGAGGTTCGCCTTCAAGGTCGGTGAAGTCGGCATTTGCATACTGATAGTAAATTTTATCATACGAACCAGGGTCGCTGGTGCGCAGAGAATAGAACACCATATACTTGCCAGCCTTGCGGTCGTAGATAGTTTCCGGAGCCCATACACGAATCACGTTCTTCCACTCTTTTGTGTAACGAGTTGGGAAGTTGATTGCTGAGTGCTGCCAGTTGATAAGGTCGGTTGACTTGAGGAGTACCATGCCGCGGTTGCTTGACCAGCCATATGCTGAGCGCATGTCAGTTACGACCATGTAGAAGGTCTTGCCGTCTTCGCCACGCAGGATGTGCGGGTCGCGAACACACTGGGTGTAGGCGATGGTATCGGATTCGATAACAGGGTTTCCGTGGTTGAGCGGTGTGTAGTTGTAACCATCATCGGAGATGGCATAACAAATCTGCTCGTCCTTCGGGTCGTTACTGTTGAAGTAAGTAAAAAGGTACGCCACCATCTCCTCTGCTGAGAGAGAGGAGATAAAGAGTGACGAAAGGATAGTTAAGAATGTCTTTTTCATTTTCTTATAGGACTAATTATGTATGTATATGTGTAGTCTTGCCAAGGCATCTGGTATTCGCGACGAGGGAATGCGCCCCAAGAGTTTACACAACCGATACCCATAGAACGGGCAGAGATGTGTACGTCGTTGAACGGTTCGGCGATGAGGTCGCCACTGTGGAACTGCTTCTTCTCACGAGTAGGCTGCAGGTCGTGTTCTGTGTATTCGAGGGTCTGGCACTCAAGTGGTTTTGTACCTGCAAAACAGAGTCCTGTGCCGGCAGCATTGGTAAGTGCCCACCAACGAACCTGAGTCTTAGTACCAGACTCCTGCGGACGGATGTATGGGTAGTACTGTTCTGCAACAGTCTGTTTCCAGATAGCGAGACTCTCAGAGTTGTGACGGTCGATATAGTTCTCGCGAGGACCCTTACCATAGTATTCAATCTGATCGAAAGCTTTCTTCACCTTGAGGTTCATGCCGAAACGCAAGAGCTGTGGTTTGTTCTTTGCCTCAGGATTGACAGTGAGAGTCTGAGTGACTACCATCTGTCCGGCTGGGTTAAGCACATAGTCGAGTTTTACGGTAGCCTCGAGATGACGAAGATTGTACTCGGCAGTAGCAACTACATTGACGCCTTCCTGACGGATAGAGAATGACTTCTTCTCAAGACCCGGATTCTGCCAAGCAGCGAATTTGTTCTGCATGCCTGCTCCGTAGTCGTTGTCGGTAGGAGCACGCCAGAAGTCCGGACGCAACTGACTGTCGTCCTGAGTAATCTGTTGTCCATCAATGTCGATATAAGCGATGTATCCAGAGCTCTTATCGAATGTGTAGGCAGCACCTGCAGCAGAAGCAACGGCATAGACAGCTCGGTCGTCGAGTGAGGCAGTCTTAGGCTGAGTCTTTGCTTTCTTGTCAGCAACAGGCTGAGCAGTGAGGTCGGCAGCCACTGGGAAGCGGTAGTCGGTGAGTACGAATTCTTCGTTGGCAACAATCTCGCCTGCTTTCTGAAGAGCTGTAGCAGAAGCGAGTTTGCATTCGAGAGTGCATACAACTTCCTTGTCTTTCTGTTCGCTCATGGCATTTGCTATGTCGGCAATGCGAACTGTAGCACGAGCCTGCGGACGGATGTTGTAGCCAGAGAGAGGAATAGTTCCACCAAACACCTTCTTTCCGTCTGCCTTGATAGTATAGACGAGGACGATGTTGTTGAGGTCGGTGAAGAAGTTTTCGTTGTATATTTCTAAAGAACCTTCAGAAGCGGAGAGGAGTTTTGCCCAAACGTTCTGATAGCAGTATTTGATTTCGTAGGCATGAGGATTTGGAACACGGTCAGGGGAAATCATACCGTTGATGTTGAAGTTGTTGTCACTGGCTGGGAAGCGGCCGAAGTCGCCACCATAAGCGAAGATTTCCTTGCCAGTAACCTTAGACTTGCTGCGAAGTCCCTGGTCAACATAGTCCCAAACATAACCGCCCTGGTAGTTCTTGTACTTGCGGATGAGGTCCCAGTATTCTTTCAGACCACCACCTGAGTTACCCATTGTGTGGCAGTATTCGCACTGGATGAGCGGACGAGGATTGCCCTCAGAACAGTAGCGCTCGCTGTGGTTGTAGTCAGCATACATAGGACAGTAGATGTCGGTCTTGCCGTTCTTGCCTGACTGTTCGTACTGGCAAGGACGACTTGGGTCGTAAGCCTTTACCCAATCATAGGCATCTTCGAAGTTCTTGCCGTAGCCGGCTTCGTTTCCGAGCGACCAAACGACGATAGAAGGATGGTTTTTCAGAACGCGTAGATTATGCTGCTGACGCTCTATGTGCATATCGTGGAAACGAGGGTCTTTAGCAAGAGACTTCTCGCCATAACCCATTCCGTGGCTTTCGATATTGGTTTCTGCTGTTACATAGATACCATATTCGTCGCAGAGGTCGTACCAACGAGGATCGTCAGGATAGTGGCAAGTGCGCACTGCATTTACGTTGAGCTGCTTCATCACCTTGATGTCCTGAATCATGCGTTCTACACTGACTACATAACCACCATCGGGGTCGAGTTCGTGACGGTCGGCACCCTTGATGAGCACTGGCTGTCCGTTTACGAGGAACTGCTGATCCTTGATTTCTACCTTGCGGAAACCAACATTCTGAGGGATGCACTCAATGAATTTGTCGCCATCGTAGAGAGAAATCAGGAGTTTATAGAGGTTAGGAGTTTCAGCAGTCCACTTCTTAGCATCCGGGATAATCATTACCGCCTCGCCAATTCCCTTGTTGTCAATTTTCAGTTCGCCAACCTGCTTAGGACTTACATCACTTCCTGCAGGGGCGAGAAGGCGTACTGAAAACTTCTTACCTTTTGCATCAGGGGCAGTCAGACGGATAGAGAGTTTTCCTCTTGTATAGTTGTCGGTAAGGTCGGGAGTGATGAATACATCCTCGATATGAACCTTAGGACGGCTGTAGAGGTAGCATTCGCGAGCAATACCGCAGAGGCGCCAGAAGTCCTGGTCTTCGTTCCACGAACCGTCGCACCAGCGCATAATCTGCATGGCGATGAGGTTTTCCTTGCCTGGAACGACAAACTTGGTGATGTCGAATTCGGCAGCTACTTTTGAGTCTTCACTATAACCGACATACTTGCCGTTTACATAAACAGTGATGTTGCTGGTAGCCGAACCGATGTGCATGTAGATTTTTTCGCCTTTCCAGTCGACAGGGATGGTGAAAGTGCGGCGATAAGAACCTACATGGTTGCCTTTGTCCTGAACTGTTGGCGGTTCCCCTACCCAATCGCTACGCCAAGCATAGTGATTGTTTACGTAGATAGCATCGCCATAGCCGTTGAGTTCCCAGATGCCGGGAACAGGCATGGTACCCCATTTGGAGTCGTCGTACTTGAGCGAATAGAAGTTGGCAGGACGCTCGTTTGCGCTTTCCACCCAACAGAATTTCCAAGTACCCTCGATGCTGAGGAATCGTTTCGACTGCGCCTTCACGTTGTGGATAGGCGACTGGTTCTTCTCGGCAAGTGCCATAGATTCGTAAGCGAAGTAGTCGGAAACGTCGGTCTTACGATTGTCGGCATTGCGCACAGGGTCTTGCCACATGGGCACAGACTTCTGAGCCGATAGTGTTGCTGAAAGGAGCAACAAGCTGGCAGTTAAGAGTTGGTGTTTCATGTTATAATGGTTATAGGTTATAGGTTAGCGACTCTAGGCCCTTGACTCTTGACAATTATGCATTATGCATTATGAATTATGCATTAAAAAATCACTCCGGGTCTGCAACTATCCAGCCTTTTTTGTCAAAGCTGAATTTGCGGATGAAGAGTTGTGCCTGTCCGTTTGCATCTTTGTTGTAGGCATGGGATACGAAGTACCACTGGCCGTCGAACTGGTATGCGGAACAGTGACCAATGCCGAAATTATTGTCGCTTGGTCCGTAGAGGTAGGTGCCACCACCCTTCTCCATCGGACGACCTTCCTTGTCAAGGTATGGTCCTTCGATGTCCTTGCTGCGACCATAGACTGTCTTGTAGGTAGAACGCTGACCACGACAGCAGTAGTCGAAACTGACGAAGAGGTAGAAGTATTTGCCGTTGCGGATGATGAATGGAGCCTCAACAGCGTTTTCTCCAGCTTCGATGGTGTCGTTGCCCTCGATGGTGAAGTTCTCCACCTTGTCAATGTCTTCGATGGAGAGTTTGCGACCTATGCGGCGCGAGATGGTTTTAGGTTTGCTTACAGGAGTCTTGTAGTCGTTATAATCAAGGCGAACGAGCTGGATGCCATCCCAGAAGGAACCGAAGGTGAGGTATGGATTACCCTTCTCGTCGAGGATGAGGTTAGGGTCGATAGCGTTCCAGTTGTCCTTATGCTTATGGGAAACGATGACTGCGCCGTGGTCGGTCCAACGGAAGTCAGGCGATTTGGGGTCGAGGGTCTTATTTGTAGCCATACCGATGGCACTGCCGTTCTTGCCGAACGTAGAGCAGGAATAATAGAGGTACCACTGTCCGTTGTGGAGACTGATGTCGGGAGCCCACATGTGTCCGCGATAGCCTGGGATAGTATCCACTCCCCAGCGAGGCAGTGTGCTGGCTGCCCAATCTACTTCGAAGTTGCGGCGGTGCTGCCATTTATCCTCTCCGTCGGCAACAGGTTTGAATTCCAGTTTGAACACAGAGGGTTCGCGTTTCCATGTCTTCATGTCGGCAGAGGAAATGACTCCTACGCCCATGCCTGTTGAGAAGATATAGTAGCGGCCGTCCTCGCCACGAGCCATGACAGGGTCGTGAACGTATGGGTGTTCGGCATTGAAACGATGGGGCTGAGCGAAGAGAGTTGCAAAGCCGCAAAGTAAACTCAGAATTAAGAATGTCTTTTTCATGTTCTTCATCGTATTATAAAGTTAGAAAATGTTGACACATATGTGCCGGTTAGTAAATGATTGTCTTTGCGTGCAAAGATAAAATAATTATAATGAATAGCGGCAAAAGAGAATATGAAAAAAAGTTAGAGAGGAAGAAAAAACAGAAAAAATGAGTCCGCACACCACGTATGGCATGCGGACTCTACAAAAGAATTATTTATAGAAGGTTTTTAGTTGAACCACTTTACGTAGCAGAAGTCCTGACGGTGTGGCAGGTCTGCGTTCTTCGGGAACATACGGTAAGCAACCATGAATGCTCCTGCAGTTGGGATGCAGTGTGTAACCTCGAATGTGTAGAGGTTGCCTTCCTTTTTGATTACCTTGAACGGCTCGATGCTGTTCACGTGTTCCTTGTTGTCTTCGTCGCGGTAGATAGTAACGAGTTCGAGACCTACTGCGTCGTCGAGTCCCTGCTCGTCGATTACGTAGCGAATCTTGTACTGCTTACCTGAGAGGACGTCACCGTTTATGATGTCTTCTTCCTTCTCGTACGACACGGCAGTAATCTTGTCCCAGCGCGAAGCAACGAGTTCCTTCCAAGCTGCAATTTCCTTAGCCTTTGCGTAGTCGTTAGCGAAGAGCTGTTTGCGACGAGTAGCAAGCGGACCGTAGAAATGAGTGTAGTAGTCGTCGAGCTGACGCTTCATAGTGTAGTTAGGAGCTACCTGAGCGATAGAGTTCTTCACTGTCTTAATCCAGCCCTCGCTGTAGCCGTTCTTGCCCTGATTATAGTAGAGAGGCAGGATTTCGTTTTCGAGCAGAGAGTAGATTGTAGCAGCGTCGAGCTGGTCTTGCTGAGCCTGGTTCTGGAATGTGCGCTTTTCAGTAAGAGCCCATCCAGCACCTTCGCGGTAGCCTTCGAGCCACCATCCGTCGAGCACAGAGAGGTTTACAACACCGTTCATCAGAGCCTTTTCGCCAGATGTACCAGATGCTTCGAGTGGACGGGTTGGAGTGTTCATCCAGATATCTACACCAGTTACGAGACGGCGAGCGAGCTTCATGTCGTAGTTCTCGAGGAAGATAATCTTGCCGAGGAACTCAGGACGGCGGCTGATTTCGTAGATCTTCTTGATAAGACCCTGACCTGCACCGTCAGCCGGGTGTGCCTTTCCTGCGAAGAGGAACTGTACTGGGTAGTTAGGATTGTTTACTATCTTAGCCAAACGGTCGAGGTCGGAGAAGAGCAGGTGTGCACGCTTGTATGTAGCGAAACGACGAGCGAAACCGATGGTGAGTGCGTTTGGATTGATCTTCTCAAGGATTGAAACGATACGAGATGGGTCGCCCTGGTGCTTGAGCCAGTCTTCCTCGAACTGCTTCTTGATGTAGTCGAAGAGTTTGTTCTTAAGAGCCATACGAGTCTCCCAGATTTCCTTGTCAGGAACGTTGTAGATAGCTTCCCAAATCTTCACGTTCGACTGGTCTGCAAGGTGTGATGGGTCGAAGTACTTAGCGTAAACAGCCTTCCACTCGCTTGCCGTCCAAGTAGGCATGTGAACACCGTTTGTTACGTAGCCTACATTCTTCAGTTCCTCTGGGAAGTAGCCCTTCCAGATGCCGTTGAACATTTCGCGAGAAACTTTTCCGTGGAGCCAGCTCACACCGTTTACCCAAGAGCAGGTGTTGCAAGCGAAGGTACTCATACAGAATTTCTCGTTCTTGTCGTCTGGGTTTACGCGGCCCATGCCCATGAAGTCGTCCCAACTGATGCCGAGGCGCTCAGAGTACTGTCCGATGTACTTGCTCATGAGACCCTCTTCGAAGTAGTCGTGACCTGCAGGCACTGGAGTGTGTACTGTATAGAGTGAAGAAGTACGAACCACTTCGAGGGCTTCGTTGAACGACAGTCCGCTCTCTACGTATTCAGCAAGGCGCTGTACGTTTGCGAGTGCTGCGTGACCTTCGTTACAGTGGATGATGTCCTTCTTGATGCCGAGTTTGTTAAGGAGCAGCACACCACCGATGCCGAGCAGAACTTCCTGCTTGATACGGTTTTCCCAGTCGCCGCCATAGAGAGCGTGGGTGATGCTGCGGTCGTATTCAGAGTTCATCTCGTTGTCGGTGTCGAGTAGGTAGAGTTTTACACGACCTACGTTTACTCGCCAAACGAGTGCATGAACAGTATAGTTGTTGTAAGGTACATCTACAACGACCTGGTTGCCGTTAGCGTCCAGTTCGCGTTCGATAGGCAGTGTCGGGAACTGCTGTGCCTCGTAGTTAGCCACCTGCTGCCCCTCCATAGAGAGTGTCTGAGTGAAGTAGCCGTAACGATAGAGGAAACCAACGGCGCAGAAGTCAACGTTTGAGTCGGATGCTTCCTTTACGTAGTCGCCGGCGAGGATTCCAAGACCGCCTGAGTAGATTTTCAGTACGTGGCTGAGTCCGTACTCCATACAGAGGTATGCTACAGAAGGACGTTTCTTGTCTGGCTTCACATCCATGTAAGCACGGAAGTCCTTGTAGATAGCCTTCACGCGGTCAACAATCTGCTTGTCCTTTGCCAGAGTCTCCAGTTTCTCGTAGTTCATGCGGGAAAGGAAGAGTACTGGATTCTGAACAGTGTCGTGCCAGAGCTGTGGGTCCATGTCGTTGAAGAGGTGACCTACTTCATTGTTCCAAGTCCACCACATGTTGTGTGCAATTTCGTCCAGCGGTTTGAGAGCCTCAGGAACCTGCGAGCGGACACTGATTTCACGCCAATTAGGAGTGTTGGCATTGCTTGCCTTAATTCTCATAATGTTTTTATTTATAATTGTTAATAATGTACGGTTTTAGTTTAGTTTTTTTTCTTTGAGAGAGGTTGCCGCCATGTTTGTCGTCATGTCGAGGCGGCGGCGACTATTTTATACGTTCGTTTCGCTTTCTTAGAGCGATGTCGTAAGCTTCGTAGTAGTAAGTGATGAAGTGTTTCCACAGCGCCTTTTCTGCCACTTTCTCTGCGGCTTTGCGGGCAGCCTTCACCTGTGCAGGAGTCATTTCTGAGAACTGTAGGATGGTCTGTGCGATTGTTTCCGACACTTCGTCGAAGTTATAGTCGCTGCGGTGGATAGTCTTCACACCATCGGTGAGTTCCGACTGTCCGCCCTTCAGTTCGTTTGCCCACAGACCGAAACCTGCAAGGTCGGTAGTGATGCAAGGCACGTGGAAGGCAACGCTCTCTGTCGGAGTGTAGCCCCAAGGCTCGTAGTACGAAGGGAATACGGTGAGGTCGGTACCGATAATCAGGTCGTAGTAGAGTTTGTTGAAGATGCCATCGGTTCCGTCCAAGTAGCAAGGCACGAAGATGAGCTTCACGTTGTCCTCCGGAGCATTGTGCATGTTGAGCCAGTCCATCTGACTCATCACGCGGTCGTTCCAAGGTTCGTTCAGTTCGTGGGTGATACGCGGATTAGGCAGAGCGCCCTTCGTCTTGGTGCCAGCCTTCATAGCCTGCTTCAAGTCGCCGCGAGCTTCGCGCATCCAAGCCGGAACGAAGATGAATGCCAGCACCGGTTTCTTCAGATTCTCATCGAAACGCAAGCGGTTGATGGCATCTACGAACACATCGATACCCTTGTTCTTATATTCGTAGCGACCGCCGGTAGCAACGATGATTGTGTCGTCCTTCAGTTTAGTGCCCATGAGCGCATTGGCTACTTTGAGCATCGACTGACGGGCTGCCTTGCGAGCCTCATCGAATGCAGCCTGTGGGGAAGGAACGAATCCGTTCTCGAAACCGTTCATCAGCACTACGTCCGACTCGCGGGTGAGCAGCTGCTTACACTCCTTGTCGGTGATGTTGCTCACTGTCGTAAAACAGTCAACAGCCAGTGTAGCACTCTTCTCTACCGAGTGCTTAGCCTCAACGCCCAGTTCGCTTGCCATCTGGTCGCCGTTGTAAGCAAACAGATAGTCGTAGAGCGGTTTGCCGTTGCCGGCGATGCTGCGGCCGGTAGTAGTTGCGTGTGTAGTAAATATTGTAGCTACCTCAGGCACGTACTTCTGCACGTAGAGAGCAGCCAGACAGGTCTGCCACTCATGTGCCTGGAACACCACGTTGTCCTTCTCCGTCAGGCTGTGGAAGCGGAAGTAGCTCTCCACCACCTTGCCGGCAGCCCACGAGAACACGATGCTGTCGTTGTAGTCGCCGTAAGCCTTCAGGGAGTTCACGCTGTAGTTGTCCCATGCCCAGAAGAAAATATCGTTCACCTCCGGAAAGAAAGGCTGGAAATCGACCAGGATGGCAATCGGTTCGCCCGGAACCTGCCAACGGCCCACGCGGAAGTGGAGTCCCTCAGTCTGCTCAGCATGTTCGCGCCACTGCTTCAACAGCGTCTTGCTCTCCTTAAACAATGGGTTTTTCTTTCCTGCCCAAAAGTCAGGACCGATGAAGAAAACCTTGTCCTTCAGTTTATCCTGCAGCGTCTTGGCTCTTGTGGATAAAACTGTGTAGATACCCCCTACTTTATTGCATACCTCCCAGCTGGATTCGAAGATATACGAAGGGGTTAATTTTTTGTTGGTCATAAGTAATTGTAAAAATAGCTATTCTTGAATGGTTCGCCTGTTTACGGCGCCATAAAAAATTTTACCTTAATTCTAAATCCGGTGCAAATATACGAGTAAGCAAGCAAAGTACAAAATGTATGTCCGTAAAATTGAAAATCTATGTCCGTAAAATTGAAATTCTGTGGAGAAAAAAGAAAAGGGAGGGGTACGCAAGCACAAAAAAATTTTGCACAAATTATTTTTATATTTTTTCAGACATCACTCATTCATCGCGAACTTATTTTTGTGTCTGTACATGATGGCATCAATACAACTTGTTCATCACGAATTTGCTGCTGACTGAGTTTTAAGGTATGCCTGCGCCCCTCTCTCCAAGAAATATAAAACCCTTTATCTTTTTCTAGTTTTTATCAGCATTATTTCAAAGAAAGAACACGCCCCAACTCCACAAATGTGAATCGAAACGTGCTACATTATATCTCTTAGCGCCGCAGCGCATTTGCTATCAATTTCACCCCCGGACTTAACAGGATGGGTATTTTTTCCATTCATATTTAGCAGTTAATTATTCTGGTGCAAAGGTACGAGTAAGCGAGCAAAGTACAAAATAAATCTCGTTTTTTTTCCTTTATTTCAGTCGACAAAATTATACAATTATTCTAAGATTACGAAAGTTTTTAGGTAAAAATTGAAAAATAGAACGTACTTTTGCAAAAAATTCTGAAACACATATGAGACTGAGATTATTATACATAGCGCTGTGCATGATGTGCTTGAGTGCTGCAAAAGCAAACACAGAGGTGCACGGCAGAAAACGGGTGGCAGTAGTGCTGAGCGGAGGCGGCGCAAAAGGCGTGGCTCACATAAGGGCTCTGAAGGTGATAGAAGAGGCTGGCATACCCGTCGATATCATTGTGGGCACGAGTATGGGAAGCATCGTGGGCGGACTCTACGCATCGGGCTACACCGCCGACCAGATTGACAGTCTGGTGATGGTGCAAAACTGGCAGAACCTGCTCACCGACAAGACCGACCGCGCCAAAATCCGCCTCGACGAGAAGCAGAACACCGAGAAGTATATTCTGAGTATGCGCTTCGACAAAAGTCCGTTCGAGGTAATCGAAGGAGGACTCCTGAAGGGCAACAAGATAGGTTTTCTGCTGTCAGAACTGACTGCCGACCACCTGAAACCCATGGACTATAACAAGCTGCCTATTCCCTTTGCCTGCGTAGCTACCGACATCGTCACCGGCACAGAGGTGGACATGCATTCGGGCATTCTTGCCGAAAGCATCAGAACGAGCATGGCTATTCCGGGAGTGTTCTCACCCATAAAACGCGACAGCATGGTGCTGGTCGACGGCGGACTGGTGAACAACTACCCTGTAGATGTGGCAAGGAAGATGGGAGCCGACATAGTAATCGGCGTAGATGTGTCGAGTCCGTCGAGAGAGTACGCACAGTTCAAGTCTGCCTCGACAGTGCTCATGCAGGTACTCGATATTGCCTGTGCCCACAAGATGACCGAGAACCGCGCCAACACCGACGTGCTCATCAGAGTGGACGTAAACGGATATTCCTCTGCCAATTTCCAGAAGGCAGCCATCGACACCCTCCTCATGCGAGGCGAGAAGGCTGCAAGAGAGAAATGGGACGAACTGATTGCACTGAAACCCGTCATCGGCATACCGAACGACTATGTGCCCGAAACCGTACGACGCAAACCGAAGCACCTCGTCATCGACTACAAGACTTTCGAACCCGTGCCATCCATCTACAGCGCAAAGAACAACGCCAGCTTCCTCGGCATCGGAGCACGATTCGACAACGAAGAACTCGCTACCCTGCTCCTCGGCGGCACATACGAATTCAACCACAAGAACCACTTCCAACTGGGAGCTGAAGCACGACTCGGAAAACGACTCTACACTAAAGTGCGCACAAGCATCAACCCCTGGAAACGATGGAAACTGCAACTGCTCTACACCTTCACCTACAATGACATGAGACTATACAACGAAGGCTCGGAAATAGCCGACGTCAGCTTCCACCGCCACAACGTAAACCTCTCGCTCTCACGCTCGTGGCGACAACTGAGTCTTTCGTTCGGAACAGTATTCAACTCCGAACACTACGGCGAACGACTCACCACCAGACAATGGACCGACTTTGTACAGGAGAACATGACCGAACGCTCCCTATCCTACTTCTTCGCCATGCAGTTCGACAACCAAGACTCACGCGTGCTGCCGAAACGGGGAATGAAATGGAGCGTGCAGTACAAATACTACACCGACAACGGTATTAAGTTCGGCGGCAAAGGCGGTATAAGCAGCGTAGAGGGCTACTGGAACATAGCCTTACCCATCACCCGCACCACAACCCTTCAGCCCTTCGTCTCAGGCAGATTCGTAGAAAACCGCAACACCCACTTCTGCATGGCAAACTTCGTGGGAGGCATCGACACCTACGACCACTACATGCCGCAGCAACTACCCTTCGCCGGCATCAACTACGTGCAGATGGCACCTAATCAACTGCTCATCGGCGGACTCACCATCCGACAGTACATCACCGAAAACATCTACACCTTCGCCATCGGAAACTACGGCTTCACAGGCAATGCCTTCCAAAACTTCTTCAACACAAAGAACATGGTGGGCACTGCCATCGGAGGCGGATACAAAACTCCCGTCGGACCAATCGAACTCAACCTCAACTGGAGCAACATAACACAAAAACTCGGAGCTTTCTTCAACATCGGCTACATGTTCTGAAGTTTTTTCAAGGCAACCGTATCATTATATAATAAAAAGTCGTACCTTTGCATCCGATTTTTTAGAAACACTGAAGATAAGATGTTAACGTTAAAGCTTATTACTGAAGAAACAGACCGAGTTATCAAAGGTCTGGAGAAAAAACAATTCAAAGGTGCAAAAGAAGCAGTAGAGAAAGCTATTGCCATCGACAAAGAACGTCGCGAAGCACAGACTGCACTCGACGCCACACTGGCTGAAAGCAAGAAGTTCGCTGCCGAAATAGGCAAACTGATGAAGGCTGGCGACAAGGACGCTGCCGAACAGGCTAAGCAGGAAGTGGCAAAACTGAAGCAGAAGGCTGCCGACCTGGAGCAGAAGAAGGCTGACGCCGAAAACGCACTCACCGCCCACCTTTGTACCATTCCAAACATACCATACGACGAAGTACCAGAAGGCAAAGGTGCCGAGGACAATGTAGTTGTGAAGTCATCCCTGCGCGAATGCAAACCAGGCGACACCGTAGGCAACTGGGACACAGTGCCTGCTAACAGCGAAGCAAAACTGCCGCACTGGGAACTCGCTAAGAAGTACAACCTCATCGATTTCGACCTCGGAGTGAAAATCACCGGAGCCGGTTTCCCCGTATATACAGGCAAAGGCGCACAACTGCAGCGTGCTCTGATAAACTTCTTCCTTGCAGAAGCTAACAAAGCCGGATACACCGAAATAATGCCGCCAACTGTAGTGAACGCAGCCAGCGGATACGGCACAGGACAGCTGCCCGACAAGGAAGGACAGATGTACCACTGCGAGGTGGACGACCTCTACCTCATCCCTACAGCCGAAGTGCCTGTAACAAACATCTACCGCGACGTCATCCTCGACGAAAAGCAGTTGCCAATCAAAAACTGCGCCTACACTCAGTGTTTCCGTCGCGAAGCAGGAAGCTACGGCAAAGACGTGCGCGGACTGAACCGTCTGCACGAATTCTCAAAGATTGAAATCGTTCGCATCGACACTCCTGAACACTCTAAGCAGAGCCACCAGGAAATGCTCGACCACGTAGAGGGACTCTTGAAGAAGCTGGAACTCCCCTACCGCATCCTGCGTCTGTGTGGCGGCGACCAGAGTTTTACCTCTGCCATCTGCTACGACTTCGAAGTATATAGCGAAGCACAAGGCCGCTGGCTCGAAGTTTCCTCTGTAAGCAATTTCGACACATATCAGGCAAACCGTCTGAAGTGCCGCTACCGCAATGCAGACAAGAAAGTGCAGCTCTGCCACACCCTCAACGGTTCGGCTCTCGCACTGCCTCGTATCGTTGCATCTATCCTGGAAAACTTCCAGACAGAGAAAGGCATCCGCATGCCAAAGGCTCTCGTGCCATACACTGGTTTCGAATACATCGACTAAAAAATCAAATATCTAACATACATTTTAAGGATTATGAACAAGATCGTTTCTAAGGAACAATTCAGTGAGAAAGTATTCAAGTTTGTAGTTGAAGCTCCACTCATTGCTAAATCACGTAAAGCCGGACACTTCGTTATCGTTCGTGTTGGCGAACAAGGCGAACGTATGCCTCTTACAATCGCAGACTCCGATGTAGAAGCCGGCACTATCACTCTGGTGGTTCAGAAGGTAGGTTATTCTTCTACAAAACTCTGCAACCTTAATGCAGGTGACTATATCACAGACGTAGTAGGTCCTCTGGGTCAGGCTACTCATATCGAGAACTTCGGAACAGTAGTCTGTGCCGGCGGTGGTGTCGGTGTAGCTCCTATGCTCCCTATCATCAAGGCTCTGAAGCAGGCAGGAAACAAAGTAGTTTCAGTTCTCGCTGGTCGTACCAAGGAACTCATCATACTCGAAGATCAGGTTCGCGAATATAGCGACGAAGTAATCATCATGACCGACGACGGTAGCTATGGCCAGCAGGGCGTAGTAACTGTAGGTATCGAACAGGTTCTGCAGCGCGAAACCGTAAACAAGGTATTCGCTATCGGTCCTGCTATCATGATGAAGTTCTGCTGTCTGCTCACTAAGAAATACAATGTTTCTACCGACGTCAGCCTCAACACCATCATGGTTGATGGTACAGGTATGTGTGGTGCTTGTCGTATCACTGTCGGTGGCAAGACTAAGTTCGTCTGCGTAGATGGTCCTGAATTCGACGGACACGAAGTAGATTTCGATGAGATGTTCAAGCGTATGGGCGCTTTCAAGCCAATCGAAATCGAAGAGATGAAGAAACTCGAAGAGCACGTTGCTTCTGTTGCTCCACAGGCAAAGAAAGAGGAGACTGTAGATGCTACAGGCATGACTACCGACACTCCACTCGCAGAACTGACAGACCGCAATGCTCAGTGGCGTAAGGACTTGGCTGCAAGCATGAAACCAAAGGACAGAGGCGAGATTGAACGTTGCGTAATGGGCGAACTCGACCCTGTTTATCGTGCTACAACACGTACAGAAGAAGTAAACATAGGTCTTACTAAGGAACAGGCTCTCACTGAGGCAAAGCGCTGTCTCGACTGTGCTAAGCCATCATGTATGGAGGGTTGCCCTGTTTCAATCAATATTCCTTCATTCGTTAAGAACATCGAACGCGGACAGTTCCTCGAAGCAGCTAAAGTGCTCAAGGCTACAAGTGCTCTGCCTGCTGTTTGTGGTCGTGTTTGTCCACAGGAAAAGCAGTGCGAAAGCAAGTGTATCCACCTGAAGATGGGACACAAGGCTGTTGCAATCGGTAACCTGGAACGTTTCGCTGCCGACTTCGAACGTCAGTCTGGCAAGATGGCTCTTCCTGAGTGCGCACCAAAGAACGGCATCAAGGTAGCTATCGTCGGTTCTGGTCCTGCAGGACTCAGCTGCGCCGGAGATATGGCAAAGGCTGGTTACGACGTAACAGTATTCGAAGCTCTCCACGAAATCGGTGGTGTGCTCAAGTATGGTATTCCTGAGTTCCGTCTGCCAAACGCTATCGTTGACGTAGAAATCGAGAACCTCCGCAAGATTGGTGTCAACTTCGTAAAAGACTGTATCGTCGGCAAGACTATCACAGTACAGGATCTTGAGAAGGAAGGCTACAAGGCTATCTTCGTAGCAAGCGGTGCCGGTCTGCCAAATTTCATGGGCATTCCAGGAGAAAACTCTGTAGGCATCATGTCTTCAAACGAATACCTCACTCGTGTAAACCTCATGGATGCATCAAATCCTGCAAGCGACACACCAATCGTTCGTGC